>Ga0308414_1000138_pt1 | contig 43159 bp, 33 predicted proteins | sample HotsprSampleOS50_FD_205667 | JGI IMG/M metagenome (GOLD analysis project Ga0308414, IMG submission 205667) | Hot spring phototrophic mat microbial communities from Octopus Spring, Yellowstone National Park, Wyoming, United States - 20090730_OS50 ... | reverse complement strand
GTCCCTCGTATTGCCGGATGTTCGGCAAACGCAAGGAGGAGTTGCTGGGACAGTCGTTTGTGCCGCTGGTGCATCCGGACGATTTGGAGATAACGCTGCAGCGGATGGAAGAATTAAAAACTCCGCCGCATACCTGTTTTGTCGAGTATCGCGCCAAGACAATCAGCGGCTGGCGCTGGCTGTCGTGGGCGGATAAGGCCATCATCGACGGCGACGGCAAGATTGAAGCGATTGTCGCGGTCGGGCGCGATATCGCCCAGATGAAGGCCGCCCAGCAGGAAAAAGAACTGCTGCTGCGAGTACTGGAAATCAAGAACAAGGAACTCGAAAGCATTGTCTATGCGGCCTCGCATGATCTTCGTTCGCCGCTGGTGAATATCCGCGGCTTCGGCGGGGAGTTGAAAAAAGCGTGTGCGGCGCTGGATGCTGTGGTGGCCGAACAGGATGACGCCGCGTTGAAAAAGGCGATAGAGCCGATTCGGAAGGATATTGCCGAATCGCTGTATTTTATAGACGCCGGCGCCGCCAAGATGCAGGCGCTGATCGACGGGCTGCTGGAGATTTCGCGGATTGGCACGACCGCGCTGAATATCCAGCCGCTGGAGATGAATCGCCTGCTCAGGCATATCGTTTCCAGTATGCATTATCAGATTCAGCAGGCCGGCGCGACGGTAACGGTTGAGTCGCTGCCGTCGTGTCGGGCTGATGCGCGGCTGCTCAATCAGGTTTTCAGTAATCTTTTGGACAATGCAATCAAATACCGCGACCCCTCACGGCCGCCGCTGATTACAATCAGCGGTTGCAGGCAAGGACAAATGTGTGTGTACCGCCTGAGCGATAACGGCGTCGGCATTGCGCCGGAGCATCATCGTAAAATTTTTGAGGTGTTCTATCGACTGGATCCTGCGCGCAAGGACAGCGGCGAGGGATTGGGCTTAAGCATTGTGTTGCGTATTCTCGACCGGCTCGGCGGAAGCATCGAGCTGGAATCGCAGCCGGGAGTGGGCAGTACCTTTATGGTGTCTTTGCCTGCCGCCGACGCTCAAGAGGAAAAGAACGAACCTGCTCTGCACGAGTCCTTCAATGAAAGCACAAGGTTATGAAAAAGTTTGCCTCGGCGCTGCCGCTTGCGGCGCATAAAACCAAAATTGTCGCTACGATTGGTCCGGCCTGTGAATCGCCCGAGATGCTTGAGCGGCTGATTCGTGCGGGTATGGGCATTGCGCGGCTGAATTTTTCGCACGGAGATTTCAGCGGCCACGCCGAGCGCATCGCCGCGATACGCGACGCTTCGCGCGCGGCAGGGCGACGTGTGGCTATTATGGCCGATTTGCCGGGGCCGAAAATGCGCATCGGAAAAATCGCCCCCGAGTCGATTCAATTAAAGGCCGGCGATTCGTTTACCCTGACCAGTCAGGATATCGTCGGCCATGCGCAGCGCGTCTCGGTGAGTTTTGAGCCGCTGCCGCGCGTCGTCAAGTCCGGCGACCGGTTGTTTCTCAACGATGGATTGGTGCAGTTGGTCGTGGAGCGCGTTGAAGGCACGGAGGTGTATTGCCGCGTGGCGGTCGGCGGCGAATTACGTTCCAAAAAGGGGCTTAATCTGCCGGGGATTAAACTGGGAATCGGGGCGTTTACCGACCATGATCGGGCGTGTTTGGAATTTGCGCTTCAGCACGGGGTGGATGCGGTCAGCCAGTCGTTTGTCGAAACCGCCGCCGATATTGAGGCCGTGCGCAGCGCCGCCAAAGCGATGGGCAAATCGCCGTTTATCATCGCCAAAATCGAGCGGGCGGATGTGCTGAACCATTTTGACGAGATTCTCAAGGCCGCCGACGGCATTATGGTAGCCCGCGGCGATTTGGGGGTGGAAGTGCCGATTGAGGAAATGGCGATTCTTCAAAAGCAGTTGATTGCCAAGGCTAGTCTTGCGGGAAAACCTGTGATTACCGCCACGCAAATGCTGGAGTCGATGGTCGCCAGTCGTCTGCCGACGCGGGCTGAGGCCACGGATGTGGCCAACGCCGTACTGGACGGCACCGATTGCGTGATGCTGTCGGGCGAGTCGGCGATTGGCAAGTATCCCGAAGAGGCCGTGGCGATGCTGGCCAAAATCGCGGCGTTCACCGAGTCGCATCGTCCGCCGGTGCGGCAAAGCGATTTGGAGATGCTGGCCCGCCGGCGCCGTGCCTACAATTCCGCCGAAGCCATTGCCTCTATTGTTGAACAGTCGCTGCAAACCATTCCGTGTGCGGCGGTGTTTGTGCCGACTCGCACCGGCACGACGGCACAAATGATCGCACGCTTCAACCCGCCGGTGTGGATTGTCGCGATGTGTCCCGATGCGGCGGTCTGTCAGGGGCTGATGTTTTCGTACGGCGTTGTCCCCATAGAATTAGAGCAGGAACCGGACAACTGGAGCGACTTTGCCCGACAATGGCTTTCGACGCATCAGGTGGCAGGGGAGATTGCAATGCTGGTGGCCGGTCCGTCGCCCCGCAATCCGCACGACAACCACCGGATTGAATTTTTGAGGGTTTTTTCACAACCGACGTACGGCTGATTGCCGGTTGATGTTTTGGGGGGTCAGACCAGTTGTGCTTCTTCGGTGTTGGCCGGTTCCTGAATGTTGTACTGTTTGACCTTGGCGTAGAGGGTGGCGCGGGTGATGCCCAGCAGCGAGGCGGCGCGGGTTTTTTGCCAGCCGGCCTCTTCCAGCGCCTTTTTGACCAGTTCTTTTTCAGCTTTTTCCAGAGAGAAATCCTTCAGTCCGCCGCCGGCGAAGGGTTCGTTGTCCGGCTCGGCATCGAAGTTATCAGGGTTGATAATGAGGGTGCTGGTGCCGATGCGGTCGCTGGCCTCCAGCAGAATCGCCCGCTCAATGACGTTGCGCAGCTCGCGGACATTGCCCGGCCAAGTGTGCCGCATCAGGGTTTCGGCCGCCAGTTTGGTTAGGCCTTTGATGCGGCCTTTCTTTTCAGGGCAAATGGTGGAATTGCGGATAAAGTACTCTGCCAGCAGTAATATGTCCTCTTTTCGCGTCTGGCAGCGCAGCGGCGACAGCGTAATCGGGCAGATGGACAGGCGATAATACAGGTCTTGTCGGAATCTGCCCTGCTGGACTTCTTTGAGCAGGTTGCGGTTACTGGAGGCGATAATGGTCGCGCGGCACGGGATTTCCTCGCTGCCGCCGACCTTGCGGAAGGTCTTTTCCTGCAAGACGCGCAGGAGTTTGGCCTGCAATTCGGGCTGCATTTCGCTGATTTCATCCAAGAAGATGGTGCCGTCGCCGGCGGCCTCCAACAAGCCTGTTTTATCCTTATCAGCGCTGGTAAAGGCGCCTTTGACGTGGCCGAACAGCTCGCTTTCCAGCAGTGTGGCGGTCAGGGCGGCGCAGTTGACGGCCACAAACCGCCGGTCGCTGCCGTGCCGCAGCAGGTGGACGGCCTGAGCGGCCAGTTCCTTGCCCGTGCCGGTTTCGCCGACAATCAAAATCGGGTTGCAGGCGCTTTGGGCGACCAGCCGAATCATCTGGATTGAGCGGTGGATCGCCGGACTTTTGCCGACGATGGAAACTGCCGCCGGACAATCCTTGATAAAGAAGCGGTCGTCGGTTTCAATCGTTTGGCCGCTCAGCCGGTCGATGATTAAGCCCAGCCGTGAGGCGTCCTGATAGCCGAAAACAATATCAAGAACGCCGATTTGACGCAGCATCTGCTCGTGTTCCTTGCACTCCTCGGATCGCACGACCACCACCGGAACCTCCAGTCGGTTCTGCCGCAGGAGGGTCAGACACCGCGCAATAGACAGGTTATCCACGGCCGCATCGAATACAGCCAAATCGGGTTCGAGGGTTTGGATCTGCTGGATTGCGTCCTCGACATCGTCAGCCGCATAGAGCTGTTCGGCGAACGGGCGAACCAGTTGCTGTGCCTCAGGATGTTTTCCGACCACCAAAATTTTATCAACAGCCATAGTATTGTAGCTTAAATCTTACGGGCAAGATGCCCGTGATACCTGTTTTTAAATTAAACCATCTCGAAAAACGGTACTCATAACGTCGGCAGTCGAACGGGGAAAACTTTAATCTTTTTATGGGACGGTCCAATAAAAATTTAAAAAAGTAAAGAGACAAAAGGGAAAAGGGAACGGAGGGTCTTGGGTTGGTATGTTTTATGGGACGTTTGGGAGGCGGCGGAAATTTCCGATTCGCGCGGCGTTTTTGTCCGCGCGATATAGAGATTAAACAGTTTTACACCGTGCTGTCCCTGACGCGGGTTTTTTATAAGTGCTTTTTTAATTGATGGATACGTCTTTGTTGTACTGTTTTTTCTACGAATGGCACACAAATTGCTCAATTGGGTGTTTGCGGGATAGTGTCCGCATAGACCATAACCTATATATAAGGACACAGAGTATGGATATCAAAGCCGCCGGACAACAACGGCTTGATTTTATGACGCTGATGATAACCGAACTGCGTAACCAGAATCCGCTGGAGCCGCTGGACAATCAGCAAATGGCTTCCCAGCTTGCGCAGTTTACCCAGCTTGAACTGACGGAAAAGATGAACGGCAATCTTGACACGATGAACAAATCGATGACCAAGATGAATACCAGTTTCGAAGGCGCTATGCTGATGGCGCAACTGGATTACGCCAAGTCGCTGCTGGGTCAGCAGGTGGAGTTTAAGTACAACTACAACGGAACCAACCAAATGCTGGACGGCAAGGTCAATCGCGTATTTGTTAAGGAAGGCCAGTTGATGCTGGAAGTGGACAGCAAGATAAGCTATCCAAACGGCACGCAGGGCAGCGAGACCTTTTATGTGCCGCTGGATGCGGTGGAAGGCATCCGGTTGTAACCGAGTATTGAACACGAATCTTTTATCAGGAGAGTACTATGAGTTCCGCATTATCAGCCGCAGTATCCGGGTTAAAAGCGCATCAGTCGATGCTGGACGTGGCCGGTAACAACCTTGCCAATGTCAATACGGCCGGTTATAAGAGCAGCTCGGTCACGTTTGCCGAGCTGCTCAGCCAAACCATCAAGGGCGCCAGCGGGCCCAGCGGCAATTTGGGCGGCGTCAACCCGCAGCAGACCGGCAGCGGCGTGGAGGTTTCCGGCATTCGACGGGATATGAGCCAAGGCAACGTCGTGGCCACCGGCCAAGACCTGGACGTGGCGATTGACGGGGCGGGATATTTTGTGCTGAACAACGGCCGACAGGATGTCTATACCCGCGCCGGCTCGTTTGCGATTGACTCGAACAATACGCTGGTCGATCCGACGACGGGCTTTAAGGTGCAGCGCATCGGCAGCTACGGCGAAGACGAGGGCTTTCAGCGCGCCGGCGATTCGAGCATCCATATCCCTTGGGACGCTTCAATGCCCGCCCGTGCGACCAGCGAGATCATTTTGAACGGCAACCTGCGATCCTCGGCCCAAAGCACCGACGCCACAGTGCATAAACTGATAGCCAATATGGCGCTGACCACCGGATCGGGGTCGAATGTGGCCGGAGCCAACAGCTATATCTCCGATTTGGATCAGTGGACGACGCCGCTGGCGGTCGGCGCTACCGGCACAATCCTGCTTAGCGGCATCCGCGAAGACGGCACGGTCTTTACCAACCAGCCGATTACTTGGACAGGGTCTGCCCCCGGCGCCGGCCAGACGATGCAGCATATCCTTGACCAAATCAGCGCGCTCTATACTAACAGCACTGCCACGCTGAATCCGGACGGGAAAATCCTCCTCACATCCAACGCCGCCGGATACAATCAGGCGCAGATTACCGGAATGAGCTACTCGCCCGCCGGGGCTGACGCCTTGACACTGCCGACTTATTTTGACTATGCGACCGTCGGCGGCAACGACAGCAAAAATTTCAAAATTACGGTATTTGACAATATGGGTCAGCAGCATGTCCTCAGCGGCACATTTGTCAAGACCAATGCCACCAACACGTGGGATTTGGTCATCACTTCAGTTTCCGGCGAACGTACGCCTTCGTGGGCGGACTATGATATTGTCAACTCCAGCGCGTTGAACCGCCGTATCAGTGGGATTGAGTTTAACACAGACGGCTCATTTAAGGGACTGGCCAACCCGGCCGAATCGACCAGTTTTTCAGTGCAGTTTGCCAGCAACCCCGGCGTCACCCAGAATATTTCGCTCAAACTGGGTACGCCCGGCGAGTTTACGGGACTGACCCAGTTTGCCAGCCAGCAGTCCAGCGCTGCCGCGTTGACCCAAGACGGTTATGAGGCCGGCTCGCTGTCCAGCGTCAGCATCGACAACAGCGGTATGGTGGTGGGGACATTTACCAACGGCGTAAAAGTCAATGTGGCTGCGCTGCAAATCGGGTTGTTCTCCAACCCGAACGGTCTGGAAGCGGTCGGCGGCGGCTACTATCTGCCGACCAGCAACTCCGGCGACCCGATTGCTTCGTTTGCCGGCACCGGCGGAGCAGGCACAATCCGCGGCAAAAGTCTTGAAAAATCCAATGTCGATATGGCGACTGAGTTTGTCAATCTGATGCAGGCGCAAAACGGCTATCAGGCCAACGCCCGCACCATTCGCGTGGCTACGGATATTCTGCGCGAATTGACCAATCTGATTCGGTAAGCAATCAGGTATGTAAGAATGATAGGTATGTAGGTGGAAACATTTTACATTTGACATTGAATCTTTAACATAACCGAGATGGCGATTCAACTGATACAATCTGTTTTGGTAGGGCTGCTGGGGCAGTTGACCCCGTACCAGCGGTTTGAGGCGATGCGCCGACTGGACGCCGGCGGACAGAGTGTGTTGACCAACAAGTGGTTTGTTCTGTTGGGGTGGTCGCTGATTTTTATTTTGGCGATGCTGCTGATAGTGGTGCGGCGGCTGCGGATTGAGAAAGAAAAACAGCAGATTCAGCGGCATTATGACGAACTGTCCGATCGGATGGGACTAACGGCCGAAGAGCGCGAGATATTGGATGCGGTGTCGGCGCGAACGGGCGTAGCTCGCAAAGACGCCGTGTTCAACCAGCCGGACGCCTTCGAAAACGGTCTGGCACGATTGATGCAGGATGTGTTTTCCGAAGGACACAATCTGGTCTATCGTAAAAAATTACAGGCGGCGCTTTTTTCAATCCGCCAAAAGCTGGGCTATGTCAAACCCGCGCCCGCCGGTCCGATAGCGTCGGGCAAGCTCCAGAGCAGTCGGCACATTCCAGTCGGCAAGACGGTCTGGCTGTCGTTGTCGGGACAGCAAAACGGCAAACGCATCAAGGCGAAGGTCGTCGCCAACGAATCGTACGAATTGCTGCTGGAGCCGGAGATTCCGCTGTCCTGTGCGGTCGGCCAGGTCTGGCAGGTGCAGTATGAGGCCGGTTCAATCACGTGGGAGTTTGACGCGATTACGCTGATGTGTGCGGACGGACGGCTGGAGTTGAACCACTCCGAGCGGATTCGATTTGTCAATCGGCGGCGGTTTTTGCGTGTGGCCGTCCGTAAAAACGGGGTCATTGCCCGACTGCCGATGTTTCGCGATTGTCAGGAGGCCGACGACTTGCGTCCGGTTTTTTTTGATGCGCAGATCAATGAAATATCCGGTCCCGGCCTGCGTTTATACACCGAATTGTCCCTGACCGTCGGCGAGCGAGCGCTGGTGGCGTTTGAACTGGAGCCGGGGCGTGTGGTGCAGGATATCGGCATTGTCCGCGACATTCGGCAAACCCCGCTGGGACGGGCGGTCATTGTCGAACTGGTTGGATTGACCGATCGGGGCGTTGACGAACTGGTGCGAGTCACCAATCAACTGGCCGCACACGGACAACAGGAGATTGCGGTAAAAAACAGTAAACCTGTGAAAGCGGAGGTCTTATAACATGACAGCGACGCCGTCCAGCCAGATCGCCTCCGGCCTGCGGGGGCTGATGCGGGAATATGAAACAATCGCGCACAATTTGGCCAACAGCAGCACCTCCGGCTACAAGCGCAAGATCAACTCTTTCAGCGCCGAACTGATGCGCCAGCAGCGCATCGGCCAAGAGCAATCCCTGCTGGCCGGCCAGATTAAGGCCGAAGAGACGATCGATTTTTCACAAGGCGCCCTGACTCACACCGGCCGGTCGCTGGATGTGGCGCTGGAAGGCCAAGGGTTTATCGCGCTGGAAACGCCCGAAGGGACGCTTTATACCCGCAACGGTTCATTGACCGTTAATATCTTGGGGCAATTGGTGGACTCCGGCGGGCGATTGGTCGCCGGTCAAAACGGGCCGATTGTCATTCCTCGCACTGTCGGCGAAAGCGATATTCAGATTGATCCCGACGGCAGCGTCCGCGCCGGCGAAATGCAGTTGGGCAAGATTAAGATTGTGGAGTTTGACGGATCGCTAAGCCGGATGATTCCGGCCGGACACGGCTGTTTCAAGGCGCCGCCGGACTTGACGCCGGTCGCCGCCCCCAAGACACGGATACATCAGGGCTGTCAGGAACATTCCAATGTGCAGCCGATGCAGGAGTTGACCGGCCTGATGAGTTTGTCGCGGCTTTATGAATCCAACATCAACGTACTGCGAAAACGCAGCGAAAACAACAATTCGCTGCTGGATGTGGCCAAGGCGTGATCATTAACAGAAGTCGGAAGACAGAGGTCAGAAGACAGGAGTTTGAATTATGTTACGAGCATTTTCGACGGCGGCGACGGGAATGGACGCCCAGCAGACCATGGTGGACGTCATTGCCAACAACCTGGCCAACGTCAATACCAATGGATTTAAGCGCGTCAATGTCAATTTTCAAGACTTGCTGTATGTCAAAATGCGCCAGGCCAGCCGTGAAGTCGCCTCCGGCGTAACCGCTCCCAGCGGGCTGGAGGTCGGCAGCGGCGTCAAGACCGCCTCGACCACACGGGCGTTTTCCGTCGGCGATATGCAAAGCACCCGCAACGAACTGGACGTGGCGATTCAGGGCGACGGTTTCTTTCAGGTAACGCTGCCCAGCGGCGAACTGCGCTACACCCGCGACGGAGCGTTTCAAAAGGACGCCAACGGCGTCATCGTCAACGCCAGCGGCTATCCAATCAGCCCGACCATTACGATTCCGCAGGATGCGATTGCGGTCGATATCGCCGCGGACGGAACCGTCAGCGTCGAAACGCCCGCCGGCACGCAGGTGGTCGGATCGATCCAGACATATCGATTCCCCAACAACGCCGGCCTCAGCGCCGAGGGCGGCAACCTGTTTCGCGAGACGGAGGCCAGCGGTGCGGCCATTGCCGGTACGCCCGGCGAGCAAGGATTCGGCGGACTGTTGTCGCAGTATCTGGAAAAATCCAATGTGCAGATGGTGACCGAACTGGTCAATCTGATTACCGCCCAGCGGGCGTACGAAATCAACTCGCGTACCATCCGCACCGGCGACAATATGCTCCAGCAATTAAACCAGTTGGTGCGATAACGTGAAAATGGTCGCGGCGCAGTAAATGGGAGACAGTAAAATCAGAAATCTAAAATCTCAAATTTGAAATCTAAGATTTGAAATTTTGGATTTACGAGTCGTGACTTTCAAAATTGGAACAGCAGGATGATAAACGCAGTAAAACAATGCATAGGCGTCGGCCTTTTGTTGGCGGCGTGGGCGGCGGCGGAAAAGCCGCTGCGCATTTATCTGCCGCAGGAATCGCAGGTGGACGACCAGACCGTCGTGCTGGGTCGCGTCGGTATTCTGCTGGGCGATGCGGAGCTGAAGGCCAAAGCCGAAACATTGAGCTTAGGCGCCTTTACCGCCCAAGGGCAGACGCTTGCGGTGGATCGTCATACGATTTTAAGCCGACTGGCCTCGGTGGGCATCAAGCCGCAGCAGGTTCAGATGCTTGGCGCCGAGACGGTGCGCATCGGACGCAGTGAAGTCGTCGTCTCGCCCGAACAAATTGTCGCCGTCGCCCAGCGCTATTTGGAGGCCAAGTTGGCCTCGGTCAAAGGGGCGACGATCACAGTGCTTCGAATGCCCCAGCCGGTGGCGCTGGCGGCTGCGTCCGGCGCGGCGGAATTGACAGTGCAAGATGACGTTGTTCAGAGCGGCGGCGTTCGCAAAGTGCGCGTCGCCGTGCTTCAAAACAGCCGCCCCGCAGCGGTTCAAGAGGTGTGGTTTACCGTGCGGTATGCGGTGCGGCGTGTGGTGGCCGCCGTCGAACTGCCTGCCGGAACCGTCCTGACCAGCGAAAACGTGCAGATTGAGACCGTTCCAAGCGACCAGCCCGAACCGGACGGCTGGACAGCGCCGTATGGAATGGCCACACGCTGCCGCATTCCCGCCCGCGGCACGGTGTCAAAGGCCGCCTTGGAGGCGCCGCCGGCGACAATCCTTGTCCGCAAGCGGCAGGCAGTGCTGGTGCGGGTGGACAATGGGGCATTGTTTGTCTCGGCTGCCGGCGAGGCGTTGGATGACGGAGCGGTCGGGCAAGTGGTACGCGTTCGTCGCGGCCAGCGCCCGCAGGAACGAATTATTACCTGTCGCGTGATGCCCGACGGCAGCGTCGAGCCGGTGTTTTGAGTCAGAAGACAGAGGTCGGAAGTCAGAAGACAGAGGATAGAAGATAAAAAGTAGAGGTTGAATGCAGCAGTGAGTTTTAATTTCGAATTTCGAATTTGAGATTTGAGATTTGAGATTTGAGATTTGAGATTTGAGATTTGAGATTTGGGGTTTGGGATTTGGGATTTGGGATTTGAGATAAGCGATTTAAAATAAAAATAGGAAATATGAAATTTGAAATAGGAAATAGAAGATGTTCAACACAAAACACATTTACACCACCCTATTGCTGACGTGTATTACCGCATCAGTCGGCTTTGGCAATTCAATCTGGGCTAAACGCAGTCAGGCCAGCAAGGATATCTATGCCGACGACAAGGCCAACCAAATCGGCGATCTGCTGACAATCGTTATTTCCGAAGACCACAAGGTCGATAACAAGGTCAAGCGCGACTTGTCTCGCAACAGCAGCCGTTCGCTGAAACTGGGCGAAAAAGACATCAGCGTCGAACACGTCCTTCCGACCGTGCCGGAGGTGAATGTCAATTTACAGTCCGGCAAGAGTCTTGCCGGCAAAAGCGATTACAAAGACGAACGATCGATTGAAGACCAGATTACCGTAGTGGTGGTGGATATTCAACCCAACGGCAATCTGGTGGTCATCGGCACGCGCAGCCGCGAGGTCAACGGCGACAAACAGACCATTCAGGTCAGCGGCATCGTGCGTCCCAGCGACATTATGTTCGGCAACAGCGTCCGCAGTCAGCAGGTGGCCAATTTCCAGCTTGTAACGATTAGCGACGGCGTCAGCGAAAGCTATACCAAACAGGGCTGGATGGGCAAATTCTTCGACAAGATTTGGCCGTTCTGATGCAGAATACAGAACACAGAACTCAGAATATAATTAGGATGGAATGATACGCGGCATTATGACAAAATGGGCAATCGGGATCTGGCTGGCGGCGGCGGTCTGTGCGCCGGCGGCGCGGATCGGCGATTTGGTGGATGTCCACGGCATTCGCAGCAACCCGCTGTCGGGTTTTGGGCTGGTTGTCGGTCTTAACGGCTCCGGCGACAGCAAGCTGCCCAGCGCCCAAATGCTGACCAGTCTGCTGCGGCGCGAGGCGGGGGTAACGCTTTCGCCCAACGACCTGCGTTCGGCCAACATCGCGCTGGTGTCGGTAACCGCCGAGCTGGGGCCGTGGGATCGGGAGGGCGCGACCATTGATATTACCGTGTCCGCCCTCAGCGACGCCAAGAGCTTGCAGGGCGGAATGCTGCTGGCCACCGAACTGAAAGGTCTGGACGGCGAGGTCTATGCCGTTGCGCGCGTGGCGGCCATCTCAACCAATTCCTGGACGGCGGACGGAAAGACCGGCAGCAAAGTCTCCAAAAATCACCCGACCGTCGGCCGCGTGCCGAACGGCGCCAACGTGGAACGGTCGATGCTGTCGCGTTTTATCGAGACTATTGGGTCGAACAACTATATAACGCTGCGATTGCGGCATAACAACTTTACCAACGCCGAACGCATCCGTCAGGCGATTGACAACCTCTATCCCCAGTCCGCTTTCGCGCAAGACCCCGGTACGGTGCGCGTGCGTCTGCCCGACAGCGTCGCTCCCGAACAGGCGGTGCAGTTCGTCGATCGGATGATGCAGCTTTCTGTGGATGTGGATGTGCCGGCGGTGGTGGTGATCAATGAGCGCACCGGCACGATTGTGGTCGGCGGCAATGTGAGCATCTCGGAAACCGCCGTCGCGCAGGGCAGTCTGGTGGTCAAAATCAAAGAACAAAAGAACGTCTCTCAGCCGAATACGCCGTTTACCGACGGCGCCACGACGGCGATTGTCGATGATACCTCGCTGTCTGTCGAAGAGCGCGAAGGCGCCTTAATTCCGATACCCCGCGCCGTCACGGTCGAGGAGCTGGCCGCGGCGCTGAACGCCATCGGCGCATCGCCGCGCGACCTGATTGCCATTTTTGACGCCCTGCACCGCGCCGGCGCCCTGCAGGCGCGGCTGGAAATGATGTAAGTGAATTGACGATTTATGGACATAACGAAACTATTGTTTCATTCATCGTTGCGGCAATCGGAGCCGACGCTCAAGCCGGTCGATTCGGCCAAGGCAAAGGACGACGCCAAGACCGCCGACCAGCTCAAATCGGTTGCCCAGCAGTTTGAGACCGTGCTTTTGCATCAGGTCGTTAAACAAATGAAAGAGACGGTCGATTATACCTCGCTGGACGAGGAAGACGAATCCGGCGAACAGATCGACAGTATGTACTGGTCGTTTATGGCCGACGCCGTCGGTCAGGAAGGCGGATTCGGGCTGTATAAGGCCATTTATCAGGATTTGGCGACCGCACACGGCGTGGATGTGCGGCAATTTCCGGCGGACGAGTCGGTACTGGATGAACGCTTATGAGACAGAATTCTAACGCATCGGGCGAGTTGCTGGACGATTTGGCGGCGTTTTTGGACTGCCGCACCGATCAGATGCGGCGTACCTTAGAACGGCTTGATCAATTGCGGGCGGCGGTAATCCGTCGGGATGAGCGGGCAATGGCCGAGATGCTTGAGCAGACGCGGCAGGAGTCGCAGCTGCGAGACGAACTGGATGCCGTGCAGGTTGCGCTGGGGCAACGGCTGGCGGCGGCCTTCGGGCTGACCGAGCCGGTCAACCTGACGCGGCTGTGTGCGGCGCTGGACGCCGAGCAGGCCGAACGGTTTCGGCAAAAACAGCGGACGCTGCTGGAACTGGCCGAGCGTGTGCGGTTAGAACATTCGGCCGCCGAGATGCTGCTGCGGGAATGCGCCCGCTGCAATCGACTTTTGCTGGATGCGATAGTGGGACGTTCCGCCCAACACAATACCTATGACCCGCAGGGACAGGCGCGTCGTTCTATGAACGGCAGCTTGGTCAACGTGCGTTATTAACGATGGAGCCGCGACATTATGGCCGGTTATGAAATAGGAATCAGCGGCATTCACGCCGCACAAAAAGCGCTGACGATTATCGGCAACAACATCGCCAACGCCGCCACCGAGGGCTACCACCGTCAAGAGGTCATTCTCCTGCCGACGCGGGAGGCCTACAGCAACGGCCTGATGGTCGGTCAGGGCGTTGAAAGCTCGATGGTGCTACGGCGCATCGACTCGGTGCTGGAGTCGGAAATATTGCGGCAGGAATCGTCCATGTCGCAGATGAGCCGTCAATTGGAGATGCTGCGCATTGTTGAAAGCGCCTTTGGCGAACTGACCACCGGCGGCGTCAGTACGGCGCTGGATAAGTTTTTCACATCGTTCCACAACTTGTCCGTCCGTCCGGAAGACGTCAATCTTCAAAGCGAGGTCCTGTCGCGAGCTCAAAATCTGGTTACGCAATTAAACAACCTCTCCACGGTCGTTTCGAATATGGATGAAATGGCTTACAGCGAGGCGATTTCGACCGTAACGCACATCAATCTGCTCAGCAAACAGATTGCCGACCTCAATCAGGAAGTCTATAATCAGAAAATCCGCGGCTACGACCCCAACAACACCCTCGACCAGCGCGACAAGCTGATTACCGAGCTGAGCCGTTTGGTCAGCGTACGCACCTATCAGCGCGACACCGGCATGGTCGATATCATTGCCTCGGACGTCTCGCTGGTGGTCGGTTCGCAAACCACGCCGCTGGAAATGGGATTGGTCAACAACGGTCAGTCGTTTCTGTTGGGCATTCGTCCGTCCGGTACGCTGGACTACGACACGAGCATCGGCGGCGGCAGACTGGGCGGACTGTTTGAGCTGCGCAATACGATTATCCGCGACCTTCAGGGGCGGTTGAATCTGCTGGCTTCAACCATCATCACTGAAACCAATCGTCTGCACGTTCAGGGCGTCGGCACAGACGGCTCATTTACCAGTCTGGCCGGCTGGACGATGGCCAGCGGCAATTTATCCGAATTTGTGCCGCCGGTCGGCCCCGGCACGTTTTATGTGCGCGTTACCGACGCATCGGGCAATACCGTCAGCCACAGCGTAACGATTGACGCTGACGATACATTCAGCGATGTCGCCGCCAAACTGGCGGCAATCCCCGGACTGGACAACAGCACCGGACTTATAGGCGGCCGGCTTCAGATCGTCGCCAATACCGGTTATACCTTTGATTTTCTTCCCGGCGTACGCACGACGCCGAGCGCGACAATCCCCGACCCGTTGGCCGGCGCCGGTGCGGCGGCCAACGAGGCGCCGCCGACGATTCAGATGTCCGGCCATTACACCGGCACAGTCAACCAGACCTACACCTGCACGGTCAATACCGTTCCGCCCGGCCAGACGCTGGCGGTCGGCAACGGCACGATGGAATTGGTCGTTACCGACGGCGGCGGCACGGCGGTGGCTACGCTCAATATCGGTCAGGGCTATACGCCCGGCCAGATACTGGCGATCCCCGACGGCATTCGTATTCAACTGAACACCCATGGGCTTAGCCCCGGCTATCTCAATGACGGCGAGCAATTCCGGATTGAAGCGCTGGCCGATTCCGACCCGACGGGCTTTTTGGCCGCGGTCGGCATCAATACCTTTTTTTCCGGCTCCGACGCCAACAGCATTAACCTGAGCGATTATATCCGAGACGCCGGATACCGCATCGCCTCGGCGCGCAGCTATGAAAAGACCGATAATGCCAACGCAATTGCGATGGCGCGGGTGGGCGAAAAAGCCATCGAAGCGATGGGGTCGATGACGGTCAAGGATTACTACCGCCAGACGGCCGTCGGGCTGGGCAATCTGATTTCGGTCTCGCAAATGCAGTACGACAACGCCAGCGGCGTGATGCAGAGCTTGACCCAGCAGCGGGACGCCGCCAGCGGCGTCGATATCAATGATCAAGCCAGCTTGATGATGGTCTATGAGCGAATGTTCCAAGCTATGGCCAAGTATATGAATACCGTTTTCGACGCGCAAAAGACGATTATGACGCTGATTTCGTAGGAGTCAGAGGTCGGAGGACAGAGGTCAGAAGTCAGAAGGTAGAGAAGAGGAATGTAAGTATGTAGGAATGTAGGAAGGTAAAAAGTGCAAGCCGGCAGCTAACTAAAAACTAAAAACTAAAAACTAAAGACTACGAATGAGCTATTCACTCGATGCCATTTACAAAACGTCCAGTTGGGCGATCGCCAAAAACTCGATGGCGCTGGCCGCCCTTCAGCAAAAGGCCGCGACGGGTCTGAATATCATTCGCGTCTCCGACGACCCCGTCTCCTCCAACCAGATTTTGTCGCTTCAGGACAACAGCCGCAGCAAAGAGCAGTATATGGCGCGGCTGGACGAATCTTTGAGCGTGCTGGACTTGAGCGCATCGGTCATCCAAAGCGTCAGCGGCGAGTTGTCGCGGGCGCGGGCGTCGCTGACGGCGACCCTGTCCGGCACGACCAGCCCGTCGCTGCGCGGCACACTGGCGGCCGATTTAAATAACGCCATCGAACAATTGGTCGCGCTGTGCAACACCGACCGCATGGGGCAATATCTGTTCGGCGGCAATAATTCGCAAGTCCCGCCGTATGCGGTCGAACGCGACGCCTACGGCAGGATTATTCGCGTCAACTATCAGGGCAGTTATCAGGAACAGAAGATTGAAGTTGTCAAAGGAATGGAGTTGTCGGCGCTGATGGTGGGCGACGAGCTGTTCCGTTTGGATACGCCCTCCACGCCGCAGTTTTATGGGGCTACCGGCGCCGCGGCCGGCAGCGGTACATCCAGCGTGCGCGGCGACGTCTATCTGCAGGTGGATGGTGCGCCCGGCAATTACCGCCTGTCTATCGACGGCGGGCTGAGTTGGACGGATGTTGCCGCACCGGCGGAGAATATCCCCGTGCTGCATTCCCAAACCGGCCAAGTGCTGTATGTCAATGCAACCGGCATTACCCAAACCGGTATCGAGCCGATTCGTGTGCCGGGGACGTATGATCTGTTCAATATCCTCATCAGCGCTCGCGATTTGCTCAACAACGACAAAAACCTCTCCGACGCGCAGGTGGTCGAAATGATCTCGGCCTCGGTGGTGGATATGCAGAGTGTCGAATCCAAGCTGGTGCGTGCGTTTCCGATTGTCGGCGGCCGCATTCAGGCCATGACGACCCTGCGCGACAGTATTGAGTCCATCAAGGCCAATACCGATGAAGAAATCAGCCGCCTTTACGACGCCGATGTAACGCAAATCGCCATTGACTTGGCGCGTTATGATGTGCTGTATCAAATGTCGCTGAATATCGCGGCCAAGATGTTCAAGATGTCGCTATTGGACTTTATGAAATAAACCCTTGTCGCCTCATGTCAACGCAGCCCTCCTATCAGCATGCTCTTGAGTTGGCGCAGGCCGGACAGCCGGATGCGGCGCTGGCCGAACTGGATGCGTTTTTAAAAGAACGCCCCGACGTGGGACGCGCTTGGAATGACGCCGGTCGCATTCTGCTGGCGATGCGGCAATACGACCGTGCGCTTCGGTATTTTCTGCGGGCGGTTGAGCTGGAGGGCAGGCCGGAAGGCCTCTATCGCAATCTGTGCCAAAGTTATGCCGCCTCCGGCAGGCCGTCGCAGGCCATGCGATGGTTTGAGACGATGCGGCGCGAAAGCCAGCTCGATGCGGCGATTGTCCGTCACATTGCCGACAGTTTCATCCAACAAGGCGATGCGGCCTCGGCAATCGAAACGCTTTGCCGCGGACGCGACGCGCTGCCGTCGGCCAGTGAACTGGACGCATACATCGAAAGCGTACGCGCCCGCCGCGCCAACATCGCGTTTTTTGTCGGCGGGGACGGCGGTACGTTTCTGAACGATATCCTGCCGTATCTGCGGCGGCGATACAATGTGCGGGTCTTTGACGGTAAGACCGCCGAGGATATCGCAACGCTGATGCGATGGTGCGATATCGCGTGGTTTGAGTGGGCGACGAATCTGGCGCAGATCGGCACGCACCTGCCCAAATGCTGCCGTATTCTCATTCGGTTGCATCGTTATGAGGCCTACGAGCCGTGGCCGTCGCAGATTCGCTGGGAGAATGTCGATACGCTCATTACCGTCGGCAACACATCGGTCATCAAGGCGCTGAACGCGCAGGTCGGCGATATCCATAAAAAGACGTCCGTCGTGCGAATTCCCAACGGCGTAAATCTGGAGGCCGTGCCGTTTACCGAGCGACGGGCAGGCAAGAATCTCGCATTCGTCGGCAATCTGCGCATAGTCAAAAATCCGCTGCTGCTGCTGCATTGTATGGCCGCTCTCAAACAGCGCAACCCGCAGTACCGCGTCTTTATCGCCGGCGCCGTGCAGGATATCCTGATGCAGCAGACGCTGGAGCATTCGATTGCGGCGCTGGGTCTGGAAAACCACGTGATTTATGACGGCTACCAGAAGGATATTTACCGCTGGCTGGCCGATAAGCACTATGTGGTCTCCACCAGCTTCATCGAAAGTCAGGGCATGGGCATCTTGGAGGCGATGGCCGCCGGATTAAAACCGGTGATTTTCAACTTCCCCGGCGCCGCAGAGATTTACCCCACGCCGTATCTGTTCCATACGCCGCAGGAGTTTTGCGACCGCATTTTGGAGCCGCAGTACGATTCGGAATCCTACCGTCAGTTTGTCGAGGTGCGGTATCCGTTGTCCCGACAGTTGACGCAGATTAACGAACTGCTGGCGGCCTACGAAAAGCCCCCGAAACCCGAACCATCCGCCGGCGGGGCGGTACGTCTGTCCGGACTGTCGCTGTCGGCTGTCTGAAATCTTGACAGTTGCCCCGTTTTTTTCTGAATACCCCCGTCCTTTGGGCGAAAATTACGATTTTGATGTTGCGGCACGTTTTTTGCTATTCATAACTCCAAGAAATGCTATTCATTTTTTATAAAAAGGAGTCTTTATGACCGCGGAGCAGTTGACAGAGATGTACGAGCAGGCGACGGTATTGGCCGAGTCCGGACAGCATGCGGCGGCATTGGAACAGTTTGTCGCCTATCTGCGGCATCGCCCGAATGACGGACGTGCGCTCAACGATGCGGCCACACTGCTGTATTGCATGGGGCGCTCGCAGGAGGCGATTGGGCTTTATGAGAAGGCCTGTCAGGTCTGTCAGGGCGACGCCTTGACGCAGGTCTATTGGAACCTGTCGGAGGTGTATTTGCAGGAGGGGCTGGTCGGAAAAGCCGCGGCCTTGTTTGACGCCATGCAGGCGCAGGAGATTTTAAATGCCGATACGCTGAATCGGGCGGCCAATGCCTTTTTGGAACAAAATGCGCTGGGACAGGCAGTCGAATTGCTGTTGCGGTCGCTGCAAATGAACCCCAATCAGGATATTCTGCATCCGATGCTGGATGTCATTCGCAGCAAGCGGCTGCGAGTTGCGCTGGCCGTCGAGCGGGACAGCGTATTGACGCGGTCGCTGGCCGAGAGTTTGTCGCAGCGGCTGCCGATGACGCAGGTTGAGCCGTCTGCATCGGCCATTGCCGATACGGCAGCCGAGCTTGTCATTGTCGTCGGCGCATCCGCCGCACTGAGCCAACTGTCGCATCGCCCGTCGGGGCGAACGGTGATGGCGGTTTTGACCCCGCAGGATGTTAACAGCGAACATCTTAGCGCCGTCGATTGGACGGCGGTTTCGACGGTCTTGCTGTGCGGCGGCAGCACACTGCGTCAGCAACTGGCCGAGCGGCTTGGTGCGGCGGCGCAGCGGCTGCGGATTATGGAAGTCGAGCCGATTGCCAACCCAGACCGTGTAGCGTTTAGCCCGCGTAAAAAAGGCAAAAAAATCGCCGCCGTCGGCCCGTGGGACGCCCGTCGCAATCCGATGTTTACCCTGATGTGCTTCCAAAAGCTCCATTATATGGATGCGGATATGCGGCTGTATATGGCCGGCGCGTTTGAAGACGCCGCAACCGAACATTATGTGCAGACGATGATTGAAACGCTTGGATTGGAAAACGCCGTCTTTTGGGACGGCGCCGTGCGCGACACGCACAAGTGGCTCAAAGACAAACAATATATCCTTTCGACCGCCATTGACGGCGACGGCCTTGACGCGGTGTGGCTGGCCGCCGCCGCGGGGCTGCGTCCGTTGGTGCATACCTTCCCCGGCGCAGCGGAGATGATGGATGGCGATTATCTGTTTACGCTGGCCGAGGATTTCTGCCGTCAGGTCATTGAATCGCCGTTTGATTCGACGCAGTACCGCACGATGGCACAGCGCCGCTATGCCGCCGACGGGCTGGAAAAGGTTGTGTTGGAACAGATTTGCCGCCTCGAAAACCAGAGGCACGTCCGGCATTCCCAAGCGACAGACACTTCGACACAGACCAAGCCGCTGACGCCGCAAACAGAGAGCGTGCCGTTGGCGTCGCCGACGCCCCGACCCATTCAGCAGGCCGCCGCGGAGGCGCTGACCGCCTCGCAGCGGCTGCGCCAGTTGGCCGAGCAGATGCGCCGTCAGGGGGCGTTTACGATATCCGAGCCAAACGCCGGCGATCAGCCCGAACCGCAGCAGGACGACCCTTTTAAATACAACACCGCCGAAACGCTGCCGGTTGTGGACATCCTGCAGGAGGGCGTCGGCAGCGTCCCTTTTGCAGGACAAAGCCGCGGCGGTGCAAGCTGAAAACGACCGAAGCCGCCCACGCCCCGATTGCGACTCGTCCGTCTGTGTTGGTTGTCATTGAGGGCGGCTTGATTGACATGCTTTGTGCCGAGCCGGCGGTTGCGGCGATGAGCCGGACGCCCGACGCGCCGCGGCTGACGATTGGCGGAGCGTTTGCAGATATTTTTGCCGGTCATCCGAATGTTCGCGGCTTGTGGTTTCCCGATGCGGAGACGCAGCCCGAAGGGTTTGACCGTGTCTTGACCGTGCCGGCGAAGGATGCGTCCGCGTCGGCCATGCAGCGCATTATGCAGGCGGCCAAGCATCTGGCGGTAACGCCGTCGCGTTATCGCCCGCAGATGATATTGACCGGTCTGGACGCCCTGCGAGCGGGACGGTTGGGACTGGAGCGGCTGGGACGGCCGATTGCCTTGTGTCTGAGCGAGGCGGCCTGTACGGCGCCGACCTTGCGACAGCGTTGGCAGCAGGTATGCCGCTTATTGTCGCAGCAACCGAATACGGCGATCGTACTGCTGGCGGGTCTGGAGCAGACGCTTTCGGTGCAAAAGGACTTGGCCGGACGATTGACCGCACGCGAGATCGCCGCCGCTCTGAGCCGTTGTGCAGGATGGCTCGGCGACGACCCGATCTGTGCGGCGCTGGCCGGCGCAATGGACGTGCCGGGCGTGTTTGTATCGGATTCGCCCGCACTCGATGAGGCGTTTGCGATGTGCCGATGCGGCGCCGAGACCGACGCGCAAGACCTTCTTGCAGAACTGGAAAAACAACTATCCACAGCAGCGCTGCCCGATGCATAAACAACAACACAATCCGCTGGTAACCGTGCTGATAAGCACGTACAACCGCCCGCACACGCTGCGTAAGGCGCTGGCCAGTGCGCTGAATCAGACATGGCCGAATTTGGAAGTCATTCTGGTGCGGGACGGCGGGCTGTGTGTGCGCCAGGCAATCGCCGAATTTCTAAACGACCCGCGGCTTATTTTTATCGACCGTCCCACCAATCGCGGCAAGGCGCATTCGTTCAATGAAGCCCTCAGTCAAGCCCACGGCGAGTTTGTCTGTTATCTGGACGACGACGATTTGTTCTACCCCTTCCACGTCGAGACGCTGGCGACGGCACTGCTGGAACAGCCGCACTATCAGGCCGCCTACACCGACTTGTACAAAGTGCATTGCCGTCAGACGCCCGACGGACGGCGCATTGTGCTTGCCAAAAATGTCGAGGTCACGCGCGACTTTGACCGGATGGTGATGCTGCAATTCAATCAGACCCTGCATGTCAGCTTGATGCACCGCCGCGACCTATTTCAACGCACCGGCCTGTACAATGAAAACATCAATGTGCTGATTGACTGGGATTTGACCCGGCGGCTGTGCTTTTTTACGGATATGCTGCACATTCCCGTCGTTACCGGCGAATTTTACGCGCCCGTCGAGGAGTGCGACCGCATCTCGGTTCAGCGCCGCAAAAACGTCAATGACTATCTGTGGAATCTGCTGACTATTCGCAGCGCCCGTCCGGCCAAGCCCTGGCCGTGCATGCCGGATATGGCCGTCATTGTGCCGTTTGGCCGTCCGACCGAGCGCGAGCAGACGCTGCGCGACCTGTGGGGGCATAGTTTTTACCCCTGCCGTTATTATGTGCCGCTGACGCCGTCGCAGCGGGCGAGTTTTAACAGCAGCGTCCCCAACATAGTTCCGATAGCCGTTCCCGAAGGGGCGTCCGTTCAGGCGGCCATCGATGCGGCCTTGGCGGTTTGCGAAGGCGAGTTTACGGCCGTCGTCCCCAACGGCATCCGTGTCGATCCGGAGGAGGTGTCTTTTATCGAGCGTTCCCTCTACCCTCTTTTGCAGAGCGATAATCGCGGCATTGCGTATGAACTGGTTGAGGCGACGCCGGACAACTGGGGCGCCGTGATGCGCACCGAGGAACTGATCGCCGCTCGCCGTCGCTGTCCGCAGTTGCCGGTCGCCGACTCTCTGCGTTTCTGCGGCATAGACATTCGTAAACCGAAAATTGAGGAATACCCGTTCCAATTTGACAACTTTATCAATTTTGCCCGCCAGCGCCAGCGCGAGGGCGATTGGCTCAACGCCATTAAATTTTACGATTATCTGGCCGACAAATACGGCAACGTCCTGTGGATGCAGACGCTCAAGGCCAACGCCCTGTATTACGCCGGACGCTATCAACAGGCGGCGCAATTGGCCGCTCGGCTCAATCAAACCCACCCGACCGTCGCGCGGCTGATGATTGAAGGCCGCGCGCGGCAGAAACTCAACGATTTTTCCGCCGCCGCGGCGTTGTATCGCCGTGCCGCGCGTATTTTGGACGGCAGCGACATCCCCGCGCCGCCGCGCCGCATCGATCAATCTGGGCGGATACTATCGCCCGCGATATCTCAACAGGAGACACTTGCATGGACATCTTAGAAACCAAAATGCCCGATTACGGCGCGACCCAACGCTATGAATTGGTGCGCGATTTGGGCGATTGTTACACGCAGTTGGGCGACTATGAGCAGGCCAAACAGTGCTATGAGCAGGCCGCAACCCTAGCGCCCGACGAAGCCGCACCCTATTTAGGCACAGGCGTAATCGCCCTCCAGCAGGGACGGCTGGAGGACGCCGAGCTGGCCTTTCGCGTCGCGCTGCGGCTGGATCGCCAAAGCGGACGGGCGTGGGCGGGACTGGCCATGATTCGCCAGCAGACCGGCGCCTTACAGGAGGCGTTCGACGCCTATCTCAAATGCCTCGACTTGGACAGCGACAACCTGACGGCGCTGTTGGGGCTGTTTCAGGTGTCCTGTCAGATGGGCTCTTTCGGGCGGGTCATCGAGTACCTGCGGGTGTATCTGGAGATGCATCCGGCCGATACGGCGGTGATGTTCTGTCTGGCCACGCTCTATGTCAAAGAGCGCAAACCCCAACAGGCCAAGCGTCTGCTTTTGGATATTTTGATTTTTGAACCCGACAACGCCGACGCCCGCAATCTGCTTGAAGAAGTCGAGCATCAGCAGGCGCAGAAGAGATAGAAGTCAGAAGTCAGAAGTCAGAAGACAGAAATAATTCGCAGTTGCGTTTTCCAAGAGCCGAAAACTTTACAGGAGCATACGAATGACCCCAAAAGCGAATACTCAAAAAGACGCCCTAACCCGTGCGGTCTATCTGGAAGAACTGCTGCTGCGCCAGATCGACCGGCTGCGCAGCTACGATTTGGACGCGGCAATGGCGTATGCCGAACAGGCCGAGCCGGTGGCCGCCGAAGTTACGGCCGGCGGCGTATTAAATCTGCCCCAAAACGCCGATCTGAAAAAACGCATCGAGTCGCTCTATCGCGATCTGACGCTGATAATCGCCTCGCAGCGGCAGGAAGTCGCCGACAAGCTCGAACAAATCCGCGACGGCATCAAGACGCTGAGTGCGTATGCCGGAAAGCGATAGACAATTGACGATGGTGTTTATGATTTCGTGCTTAAAATTTAGTGCTTTTAGATGTTTGTGGTGAAAACAATGCAAAATATCATAGAACAGTCCGCCGTGGATCGCAAGTACCGTTTGGCAAGATTGTGGTCGAATGAGCAACTGGCGATGATTGCGCCAATGTTTGTCGGCGATGTGGTCAATGTGTCCGCTTGGGACGACCGCGACAAGCAGGGCGGGCATTACAAGGATTATTTTGTCAACGCCGGCAGCTATTCCTGTACCAACCACAGCGGCTATCGCGGTTTTCAGGGCGGCGTCAACGAATATCTGCTGGATTTAACCGGCGATGTTCCCGCCGAACTGGTCAAAAAATTCGATGTCGTCTTCAATCATACGACGCTGGAGCATATTTTTGAAGTGCGCAAGGCCTTCGCCAACCTGTGCGCGATGTCCAAAGACATCGTCATTGTCGTTGTGCCGTTCGCTCAGGTGCAGCACGAATCCGCCGATTACGGCGATTACTGGCGGTTTACGCCGTCCTGCATCCGAAAACTGTTTGAGGAAAACGGGTTCAAAACCGTCTATGAGGCCTCCAGCCCGCATCGGCACGCGGCGATTTATCTGCTGTTGGTCGGCTCGCGGCATCCGCATCGCTGGATGGACTACCTGCCGCCGTTTGCCGCGTCAAACACTGTCGGCGACTGGATTGGCGAAACGACCCCGTAAGGGATACAGGAGATTGCTATGAAAATTGTATTGGTACTGCCCGATCAGACCAAGCTGGACGAATTGAAGGGCTGGTGGTATCCGCCGCCGGCCAAGCGCAACCGTAAAATGTCGCTGCCGTCGCTGGGGATGCTGTATCTGTGCGCCGCCGTCAAGGCCGATCACGACGCGGTTTATATCGACAACGCCCTTGAGCGGCTTAGCGACGAACAATTGGCGGCCAAAATCATCGGCCTACAGCCCGATGTGGTGGGCTTTGGCGGAACCAATCAGGAATGGCCGCAGGCCTCAACAGTGGCGGCGTTGGTCAAAAAGGCATGTCCGTCGGCGATTACGATTTACGGCGGCCCCAACGCCACTGCGCGCCCTGAAAAACACATTCACTATTTTGATTATGTCTTTCGCGGCACGGCCGAACTGACGCTGAAGGCGTTTCTGGATCGACTGGAGCAAAAGCAATCGCCGGTCGGCATCGACGGATTGTGCGCCAAGACCTTTGACGCCATCGCCGCACCGGCCATAATACAGGATTTGGATGCGCTGCCCTGGCCGGATCGCAGCCGTATTGATTTAAACGCCTATCAGCGGGAAAGCCATGGTATGCCCGCGCCGGTCGATGTCGTGGTAACGTCGCGCGGCTGCCCTTATGACTGCCGCTTCTGTTCGGCGCAGTTTATCTGGAATCGCCGCTATCTCAAACGCAGCGCCGAATCTGTGCTGGACGAAATCCGCTTTATGACAGAGGCGTACGGCACGCGGTCGCTGCATTTCCGCGAGGATAACCTTACCGTTGATCGCGATCGGCTCAGACGCCTCTGCGAGGGGCTGGCCAACATGGGACTCAAATGGACGTGCCGGTCCCGCATCAATAGTCTCAACGAAGACATCGTGCGGATGATGAAGGACTGCGGCTGCACGCTGATTAGCTGCGGGTTTGAATCCGTCAACGACGCCACGCTCAAGTACCTCCGCAAACGCCAGACCGCCGCGCAAATCTTTACCATTATCGATATTTTCGAGCGCGTCGGCATGCACTACACCGGCGGTTTTATTGTGGCCTCGCCCAACGAGACCCGTCAGGAGATTATCAATACCGTTCGATTTGCTCAGGAGCTGTCCACGTTTCCGCATTCGCGCATTCCGCCGACGCCGTTGCGGTTTGTGGGCATACCGGCGTCGGAATTGTATTACAAAATTATCGAAGACGGACTGGTCGAATACGACTGGCAGGACGGCGAGCTGCTGTTTCCCCGCACCTATGCGATGTCGTCTGCGGCCATCGACGACCTGCTGGCCGAGACCTGCGCCGGCGGTTCATCCCGCTCAGAGGACGACGATGCCGCCGAGGTCATCGAAACGACCAAACCGATTGAGTTGCACAGCGTCTCGGAATCGTCGATTGACGAGCCGACGCCCCAAATGCAGCTTTATGAATACAAACGTTCCGACGGCTCATTTGACTACGACCGCTACCGGCAGGTACAGATTGAGGCCAACAAAAGAAAACTGCACAAGGTCTGGGTGCAGGAGGACAATATCCGCTTTTTGTCCGAGTACATCAAATCGCATGTCGATCGTCCGTCGTTCGGCCTCTGTCACGGCACGCGCCGCGGCAAAGAGCAGGAATGGTTCCGCAAGTATGTGGGCTGCGAAGTGCTCGGCACGGAAATCTCCGATACCGCCGCACAGTTTCCCTATACCCTTCAGTGGGATTTTCACGAGGTCAAACCCGAATGGATTAACGCCGTCGATTTTATTTACAGCAACTCGTTTGACCACAGCTACGATCCGGACAAGTGCCTCAACGCCTGGATGAGCTGTTTAAAAGAGGGCGGCGTGTGCATTTTGGAGCATACCTCCGGCCACGAAGTAGTAACGGAAAGCGACCCGTTTGGGGCATCGTTATCGCAGATGAAAGAGATGATCCATCAATGGGGTAGCGGGCGATTTGATGTTCATGAGATACTCCAAGCCCCGGTTTGCAAGCAGGGTGTCAATTATACAGTATTTATTGTAATTAAGCATATCCCTCGTTTTCAAAAGTCAGAATCTCTCGATAGACCGATTCCGGACCATACACGTTCGTTAGGAAAATTAACTTCTTTGGTTTCCACTCGAAATGAACTGGCAAACCAAGTCTGTGTTATTATACGTTCGATTGGCGAAAGGACGGAGGGATTATGCCGTCGTTTATTATCTTTGCAGGTTCCTGAGCAATCTATTTTTGTAATCCATAAAACGCCCTTTACGGAGGCTTTGCGTGAAACCTATCGAATGGGTCTTAAATCTGGCTGTCGTTGGACGGTTGTTATAGATGCGGATCTTTTAGTTCGTCCCCGCGCCATTGAGCAGGTTCTCAATGTTGCGGAGCGTCTGGATAAATCGGTCTTCTGCTGGATTGGATTGATGATTGATAAATTCATCGAAAATCCAAAGCCGCGCGTCGGCGGCGTTCATCTTTATGCGACTCGCTTATTTGCAGAAGCCCTGCAAATGATTCCGGCTCCTGAACAGGCCATTCGTCCTGAGAGTTTTGTCTTGCAACAGATGAAAAAGAAAGGGTTTCCATACGAACTGGGTAATTCTGTGATGGCCTATCACGATTATGAACAATACTATCGTGATATTTATCGAAAATGTTTTGTCCACGCCAGAAAAAATTTGGAATTGGTTCAACGCTCATTAAACGATTGGAAAAAACACGTTGAGCAAGACGCTGATTTTATTGTTGCGATGGCGGGCTTTCTGGATGGTCTTAAACATAGTGAAAATGTTGCAATTGATGCTAAGGCCTCATGGTTATCACAGTTCCAGAATGTTTTACAAAAATATAATCTAAAAGAAAAAACCTTGATAGGGCATGATTTTATTTGGCGCGAACCGGTCGTCTGTTTATCGCATCCTGACCAAGCGTCGGAACGCGACAATATGGATTTTAAGAATAAAGAGATGGTATATAAGAAAGCTCCTGTCTCAGCTTTTGATACCGCTCCAAAACCATCAGCATCTTATTTTCCAAAGGGCGATGCTAAAGAAGAAATGCACGTCGGCGACGGCGACAAGCATAAAGTTCTGGAATGGATGCATCAGCTTTTTGAACCAAAATGTTATTTTGAAATTGGTGTTCAGACCGGTAAAAGTCTGTCGCTTGCAAGATGTCGCGCTATTGGCGTTGATCCTGCCCCTCAAATTCAATGTGCGTTATCCGGTCAAGTACAGATTTATCCAATGTCGAGCGACGATTTCTTTGCGCAAAAAGCTCAAACAGCCCTATCAGTACGTCCGGATTTTGTTTTTATTGATGGTATGCATTTGTTGGAATATGTACTTCGTGATTTCATCAATGTAGAACGCTATTCATTGCCGTGGACAATTGTTGTGATCGACGATATTTTCCCTGCCCATCCGAGTCAAGCCAAACGGGAGCGTACAACTCGAACCTGGACAGGGGACGTTTGGAAGATTTACGATGTGTTAAAGAAATATAGGCCGGATTTGTACTTGTTGCCGCTAAACGCTTCGCCGACAGGACTATTAATGGTTGCAGGTCTTGACGCTAAAAATACAATTTTATCGGATCGCTATGCAGAGTTATTGAATGCTTATCGTCATTCCGATCCGCCGCCGGCGTCAATTCTTCACCGTTATGGAGTATTTTCTTCCTTCGATAGTCAGATTTTCAATCTGGTCAAACGACTGCGCCAAGCTAGAGTTGCCAATTATAATTGTTTAGAAACAGCTAAACTGCTGCGAACATTTGTGTCGAGCACTGTATCAAACGATACTAAGATTTCTTGTTCAACATCGCTGCAAAACGGTGTTTCCTCCAAAAAAGCGATTTATACCGCGATTACAGGAAATTACGATCATTTGCAGCCGCCGAAATGTCCGAGTGCAGGTTGGGACTATGTGTGTTTTACCGATAATCCCGAAATGTCTGTGGAGGGCTGGCAAATTCGTCTTTTGCCTGAAATTGGATTGAATCTACCTCGATTGTCGCGGCTTCCTAAATTATTACCGCATTTGGTATTGCCTGAGTATGAGCAAAGTGTTTGGGTTGACGCTAATTTTGAAATTTGCGGCGACTTAGGCGAATTAGCGCAACGTGTTCTACGTCAACATTACTTGGTTTTCTTTAAACATCCAGAGAACCGCTCATCTATTTATGAAGAAGCGATTGCTTGCATGGAGCGTCAAAAAGAATCTCCCGAACGTATCGTCGCTCAAATGGAGCATTATGCTGCTGAAGGACTGCCGGCATTTTCCATCCCTGCATGCGGCGTAATTTTCAGGCGTCATCATCATTGCCCGTTGAAAGTCGCGATGGAAGCATGGTGGCGTCAGTTCTGTCAGTTTACGTGTCGTGATCAATTGAGTTTTGCGTATATTTCGTGGAAGTATGGTCTTAGCTACGATGTCATTGAAGAAAATATCAGACATAATAGCTATCTTCGATGGACTCCGCACAATCGACAGGCCTTACAAGCCGACACATCGCAGTTGGTTTGCTCAAAATCCTGAACATTTATAAGCAAAGGGTTTTAAGACATGATTTCGATGAAAAAACTGAAAATCGCTATCAAACATAATGAACCCAGTAATAGTTTATTTCGTTGGGGTGATTTTTGGTATGCTCACGGATTGGCAAAAGCTTTCGGTCGTCTTGACTGCAAATGTGTTGTTCATTACAAAGACCAATGGGCATCTGATCCCGACGTCGATATGGTCATTTATTTGAGAGGTCTGGATGTATATCGCCCCCAGCAAGGCCCTATCAATGTAATGTGGTTAATCAGTCATCCCGAATCATGTACAATCGAGGAACTCAATCAATTTGATGTTGTATTTTGCGCTTCATCGTTATATTTTTCTTATATTGCCGATAAACTTAAATGTCCTTGTTATTATTTACCTCAAGCTACGGATGCAGATATATTCAAACCCATAACATCGGTATCGAGGCAAGATATAGACCTTTTGTTTGTAGGCTCCAATTATTATCGCGATAAAATGCGTCAAATTGTTGCAGATGTTTTAGCTATTGGAAAACCTTATGATTTATGGGTGATTGGCCCTCGCTGGTCAAATTTTCTGGATCCTCGTTACTGGAAAGCTGAATATATTGAACCTCACCAACTGATAAATTACTATGCACGGGCGAAGATTGTATTGAATGACCACCATGATACGATGAAGCAATGGGGGTTTATTAATGATCGTACCTTTGCATTGGCATCGATTAAGGCGTTCCAAATCAGTAATTATGTTGCGGGATTAGATGAACTGGGTGTGATTACATATCGAACTCCGTATGAACTTAAAGAATTGATTGATTATTATTTGGTTCATGATAGAGAACGACAATGGCGTGCCGAAATGACCTATCAGCGATGTCGAATGTATAATTTTGACAAGGTCGTAGAACCTATTTTGTCGGCTACCGAACCACTTTTAAATAGACGCCCTAATACACAAAAATTAATTCTGGTTCAGGATCGTAATGATAATACTCTTCCGAAAATAAGTATCATTATGGCCTGCCATAACGCCGAGCAATATCTGGCCGAATCGCTGGACAGTATTTTGAATCAGACGTTTGCCGACTGGGAACTGCTGGCCGTGGATGACGCCAGCAGCGACCGCACGCGCCAGATTCTGCAAGCGTATGCCGACAAAGACCGCCGCATCCGTATTTGGTTTTTTGACGACAACAAAGGCCCCTATGTCCGCCGTAATTTCGCCATCGGCCAAAGCCGCGCCCCGTTTATCTGCATCCACGACGCCGATGACCTGATGCGTCGCGACAAGCTGGCGGTCTTTTATGAGGCCATTTCCAAAGACGACCGCTTGGGCATCGTTGGCTCTTATCACCGCCGTTTTCTGGAGACCATCCCCGCCGACGAGGAGTTCGGCGACTGTCTGACCAAAAATCTGCGTCACGAAGACCTGATGGCTGCCTTCCCGCAGACGTGGTATCTCTGCTCGCACGGCTCGGCGATTATTCGCAAATCCCTGTTTGAGACGCTCGGCCTGTACGACCGGCAGCCGTGGGGGTCGGACGCTTTCTGGCTGGCCAAGGCCGGCCTGTATGCGTACCTGACCGGCAACGTGCGCATCGAGAATCTGCCGCAGACGCTGACTTATGTCCGCGCGCATTCCAGCTCGCAGACCGGCACAATCGTTTACGAAGACCCGCGCAGCCGCCGCCATCGGCACAAGGCGTACTTTCGCCAAAAGCTGACCGAAATTGCCGAACACTACAAGGCAAATCCTTCTCTGGATTTGGCCGCCCGTCTGCGCGATTGTACGGTGGATGACTTTATCCCGCGGTTCGGTCATTTGTTTACGCAATGGGAATCCGAGCCGCCCACCGACGCGATGCTGCAATCGCTGCTGGCGCAAATCCGCGCCGATATGCAGAATCAATGGTTCGTCTCGGCGGCCATCAAGCTCAACGTGCTTGAAACGATGGACAGCCGGATTGCCGAACACTGTCCTGACTTTTATTGGATGCGTGCATTGGCCTATTACGCCGCCGGACACGACGACAAATCGCGTCAGGATATCGACCGTCTGCCGGCGACGCAGAGAAATCGGTTTGCGGTTGACTTTTCGATTACGGCTGCCGCCGAACGAAAACGCCGTATTGCAGCGTTTTATGACGGCCAAATATCGCCGCGGCATGCTGCACAATCGGCCTCTTTGCCGGTTGTCTCGGTCATTATGCCCGCCTACAATGCCGCCGCCTATATCCGACAGGCCATCGACAGCGTTCTGGCGCAAACCGACGGGCGTTTTGAATTGTTGGTCATCAATGACGGTTCGACCGACGCCACCGAATCGATTATCAAAAGCTATACCGATCCCCGCATCCAACTTTTGACGCAGGCCAATGCCGGGCCCTCTGCCGCCCGCAACGCCGGATTACGCAGCGCACGCGGCGACTTTATTGTCTTTCTGGACAGCGACGACCAAATGACGCCCGATTTTATCGCGCAGCACCTGTCGGCCTTTGAACAGATGCCGCAGGCGGATTTAATCTACTGCGACGACGCCCTCATCGATGAACATGGCCGCCCGCTGCGCACCATTGTGCGCGCCGACTACCCCGACCGCCGTCGTCTGATTGCCGACCTATTCCGCAACGGCTATCCGGTCATCCCGTTCCGCACCTGCGTTCGCCGCAGCGTCTTTGACAAAATCGGCCTCTATGACGAGCGATTAGGCGTCTCCGAAGATTACGATATGCTGCGTCGATTCATTCGCCACGGCCTGATTGCAGCTCACCTGAACGGGGCATTCTATATCCGCCGAATGACCGCCGACAGCCAGTCGCGCACCTTCACCCGCGACAAAGCCCGAATGCACTTTGAGGCCGTGCGCACCTTTGGGCAGACCTTTAGACCTGCCGAACTGTTTGCCGATATTGACTGGTCAAAAATCCCGACCGACCGGCACGCCTTTACGGCCTGTCTCTACACAGCCAAGAACTTTATCGCCATCGGGCAGGACTACCAACGCAGCAGCGCCGCCGAGATTATGGCCGAGACCGCCTTTGCCTTTGCCGCCGAGCCGCTCGAACAGTGCCTTGCCCTCTGCCCCAACGACCCAGATATAAACCGATTGTTGACGCTCTGCCGCCGGTACGAACAGCGGCCGGCCGAGGCGGCAGTGTAATATAGTATCGCCGGCATCTTGCCCGTGAAATGAGAGATTTCCAGTGCATTATGAGACGTTATGCAAAATAATTAATAAATACGGAAAAAGAAAAAAGATCGCTTAAATCCTAAAAACCGGCTGGATGCCTAATAAAAGCGGTGTCTGTCCTGCTGATACCGGCGAAAGGCAACAGGCAGCGGCCAAATCGGACAATTTAATGCCTGAATTTCGGGCAAAATCGCCCTATCCGGCTTAAAATTAACGCATAAAGGCCGTAAATCTGACGATAATATTATAATATAGTGCGGCGTTGATGGTCAATGTCGCTGTACAAGTGAATTCATCCAGTTGCCCGCTGCCCGCTGGCCGCTGGAAGCTGTTATAGGAGTTAACCCATGTCAAGTTTGCAATTGCCCGGCCTTTCGACCGGATTGGATACCAAGACGCTCATCGCCCAGTTGATGCAGATCGAACGTCGGCGGCTGACGCTGTTTCAAGGCCAGATTGACAAAAAGAAACAAACCCAAACCGCCGTCAACGAGTTGCAGTCCAAGCTCAACGGCTTTAAGACTGCGCTGAATGCACTGTCCGACGCCAGCCAGCTCCGCGCCTTTTCCGCCGTCAGCAGCAATACGGACAAAGTAACCGTCAAGGCCGCCGGCAGCGCCCACGAAGGCAGCCACTCCGTGCAGGTCAAGCAGTTGGCCACCGCCAACCGCTGGGTACACAGCGGCTTCAAATACGCCACGTCCTACGTCGGCGCCGGCACATTCATTTTCAGCTACAACAATCAGGAAATGGTCGTCCAGACCACCGACAAAACAACGCTGCAGGATTTGGTCAACCTCATCAACAACGACCCGACCAACCCCGGCGTAACCGCCAGCATCCTCAAATACGACGACGGCAGCGGCAACCCCTATCATTTGGTGCTGAACGGCCGACAGAGCGGCACGGATTACCAAATCCGCATCAACACCAGCAATACCGAGGTGCGGACTGCCGCGTCGGTGCTGACCTCCGGCGGCGCCAACGCTGCCCTGACGACCAAAATCTCCGCCCTGAGCGACTTTTCCGGCCAGAGCATCAACTTTCTGGCCGTCAACGAGGTGGCCGTTACCGGTTCGCGCCACGACGGTACCGCAGTCAATGCCGCCATCGCCGTCAATCAATACACCACGCTTGCCGACCTCATCGAGCAGATCGAGGATGCCTTCGGCGACACCGTCAAAGTGACGCTGGACGAAGGCCAGCTCAAAATTACCGACAAAACCAGCGGCGCCAGCCAAATGACGCTGTCGCTGAGCTTTAATACGCCAACCAATTCGGCGACATTGGCGTTTAACCAAACGGTGCAGGGCGGCAGTATGACGGCCAATATCGCGGCCTTAGCTCCGGCGACATTTTTAGAAACCCAACAGGCACAGGATTCGCTCATCAAGGTCGATGATTATCCGCCCGGCGCCGATACCTGGATCAGCCGCAGCACCAACACGATTGACGATGTCATTGCCGGCGTAACGCTCAACCTGCACGGCACGACCGCCAATACCTCCGGCGGCTACGACAAGCTGGAAGTCAATCTCACGCGCGACACCGAATCCCTCAAAACCAAGATGCAGGCGATGATGGACGCCTATAACGCGCTGGCGATGTACTTTGACGAAAAGACCAAATACAACCCCGAAACCAACACATCCGGCATCCTGTCGCGCGAGTTCGGCCTGACCAGCATTCGTTCGCTGATTAAAAATCCGTTCTCGGCCAACGCCACCGGCTTTGGCGGTTCGGACACCTTCATCAATCCCAGCCAGCTTGGCCTGTCCTTCGGCACGGATGGAATGCTCAAGCTCGATGAGACCAAATTCAACGAGGCCGTCAACAAAGACTATCTGGGCGTCTTGAGTTTAATCGGCGCCCAAAAGACCGGCTCTTCCAGCGGCGGCGATGCGGCCAGCTTAAAGTTCTACGCCTCCAGCAAATACACGCAGGCCGGCGCCTATAATGTCCGCGTGACGGTGGACGCCTCCGGCGCGATTACCGCCGCGCAGATCAAACTGGCAAGCGAGGACTGGTCTAAAGCCCGCAACGCCGAGTTCAGCGGCAACTATGTCTATGGCGCAAGCGGTCCGGTCAACGCCCGCAATCCCGAAATGGACTTGCAAATCGCCGTCGATACCACACAGACCAACCGCACGCTGGAAACGACCATCACCATTCGTCAGGGTTTTGCCGGCGGGCTGTATGACATTGTCAACAACGCCACGGACGCTTCAACCGGACGTGTGGCCGCGACCAAAAAGAGCATCGACTCGCAGATTAAAAACCTCAACCAGCGCATCGAGACCGAAGAAGCCCGGCTCGAAAAAACACAGGAACGCCTGACGCTGCGCTATGCCCGTCTGGAAAAACTCCTGACCGCCATCCAGCGCCAGTTCTCCGGCATCCAGCAAGTCCGATAAGCCGTAAACGGCTTTAGAGATTTTGCGGGTTGAATTGTGAAACCGCTTTTTTCATCGCGCTGATATGGGCCGGCGTTGTGCCGCAGCAGCCGCCGACGATGTTGGCGCCCGCCCTGACGAGGTCTTTGACCATTTGCCCCATCTTTTCCGGCGTATCCGGAAACACATCCTTGCCGTCGATGTTTTGCGGCAGGCCGGCGTTGGCATGCACCAGAATCGGCGTATCCGGGGCGACCTTGCGCATCTGCTGGACGATTTCAATCATCCGGTCAATCCCGTTGCCGCAGTTGGCGCCGATGATATCGGCGCCGGCCTCAAGGCACGCGGCGGCGGCCTGTTCCGGCGTAACGCCCATCATCGTTCGATAGCCGCGATGTTCGGTCTTTTCAAAGGTAAACGTACAGATGACCTCCAGCCCCGTATTATCGCGGGCTGCCTTGATGGCCTGCACCGCCTCGTCAATCGCGCTCATGGTTTCGATGCACACCGCGTCGGCGCCGCCTTTTGCCAGTGCGACCGCCTGCTCTTTGAAGGCGTTGTACAAATCCTGCTCGGTTACATCGCCCATCGCCAGCATCTTGCCGGTCGGGCCGACCGAGGCAATCACCCACTTATCCTTGCCGGCCGCTTGACGGGACAGATGCGCCGCCGCCTCATTGATCTCGGCTGTACGGTCGGCCAGATGGTAATGCTCCAGCTTATAGCGCGTGCCGCCGAAGCTGTTGGTCTCAACCATATCCGCGCCGGCGTCGATATACGCCTTGGCCACGTCCATCACGTCGTTGGGGCGGCTGAGGCACCACAATTCCGGACATTCGCCGGGCTGCAAGCCCTTGTTTTGCAGAAATGTCCCCCACGCGCCGTCGGAGACCAGCACACGTCCTTTTTTAACCGCATCCAAAATACGGCCTTTACCTCCGCAGCCGCACGTACCGCATTCACACATACCAGAAGTCTCCGTTTTTTCTTTGCCATAAACAACCCCCAATCCAGCGCCATTATAAGACAAGATAGATACAAATTTCAACCTAATTCCCCGCCCGACTGTACCGCCGGCTTCCAGCCGGCCATCAAAACCTATCGTACATCTTGCACTGTGGCACTATTGATTTTGATATCCTTGCCTTAGCTTGGTAGGGAAATGATTTAGGTTCGTAGTACACGCTTCAGCGTGTTCATTAGGAAGTTCCGATTTTACCCTGCTCAAGCGCAAACTGCCAACAGCGGTGGGCATGGCCCACCCTACCGGTTCTTGGCGTGTGTGTAAACAAAAGTGCGTCTCAGTAGCTGACGTAGGCGACGCCGTCGGGGTCGTTGCCGGATTTGTTCAGCCGGAACTCGGCGGTTTCTTTTTTGTACAGCCAGCCGGAGGCGTTGTTGGCCGCGGCGGCAAAGTCCGTCGCCGCAGGCACATAGCTGATGGTGTCCAGCTTATTGAAGGGATTGACGGGCATGCGATCCAAATAAGGCCCGTAAATATAAATGCCGGCGGGGATTTTGGCCGAGGAGGCCATGCCGTTGGCCGCCGAGGTGCCGATGAGCTGGTCGCGCAGCATCGCGACGGTGGCCCCAGCGGTGTTGACATATCCGGGCGCAAGGCCGTTGTGGTGGAGCTTGTACAGCTCAATCTGCGAGCGCACCGTGCGCAGTATATCTTTGGCCGCCGCGTGTTTGGCCTGCTGCTGGTGGTCCTGAAAATGGGGCAGCGCAATCGCCGCCAAAATCCCCAAAATCGACACCACAATCATCAATTCGATTAAGGTAAAGCCGCGCTTCATCGTATCTAAAATATAACAATGATTTTTACAAATAACCGGTATTTTTACGGATTTTCTGTCAGTCTTGCCGGCCGAATGTTGTCGGTTTCCTTGTACGGCCTGCGGCGGATTATCAGACAGTCCCATAAAAACAGCAATAATCGAATTATAACCGCCATTTGCATTTTTCTCCTTTATAAGGTATATTTTATTAAGCATATATTAAGAAAATTTAAAATTGTGTAAATCTATGGGGGTGTTGTATGGCAACGCAAAAAACACATCGTCGGCTGCAAACGGCAGGGCTTGTCCTGTGCCTGTGGGTCGCCTGTGTGGGGCTGGCGCGAGGCGATGAGTATTACAGCGGGGGCGTAACCGTTGATATCAACCGCGATGTGCTGGGGTATCTGTGGATTGCCGACGCAACGGTCAATCTGCATGAAAACGCCTGGGTCAAGAGCGTCTATAACAGCAGAGGCCAACTGCTCAAAAGCGGCGATGTCTGGGCCGAAAGCGGCTCGACGCTGAACATCTACGGCGGCAAGATTGACAGCTTGCTGGTGGTGACCAGCTCCTATAATAAGCTGCCCGAAGCCAACGTAACGGTCTATGGGACGGATTTTGCCGTCAACGGCGTCCCTTTGGCGCCCGGCACGCCTGAGGTCTTTTTGCAGAACAAGGTACTCAGCGGTGTTTACGAAACCGGCACGCCCTTTGCGTTCAGGGTTGAGTGCTTCTGGGAAGGCAATTTTTATCTGACGGTCAAGCTCGGCTGGATCGTCGGAACCCCTGCGATTGAGGTGGCAAGCCAAGCGGTGGAGTTTGGCCAGGTGGAAATCGGCCAGACCAAAACCGCCACGGTTACCGTCGCCAACGCCGGCAACGCAAATCTGACGCTCCAGTCGGTGGAGGTGTATCAGACCGGCGGGGCGGATTTTGGCGCGATGCCTTTGGCGCAGCTTCCTTTGACGATTGAACCTGACGGCACGGTGGAGTTGGAGGTGGTCTTTGCGCCCACGACCGCCGGTACGCTGAATGCGACGCTGGTCATCGGCAGCGACGACCCCGAAACGCCTGTGATTGAGGTGGGACTGAGCGGCGTCGGCGTTGAACCTGCCAGATTAACGCCTGCCGAACAGATAGCCGCCATTTGCGACTTCTATGCCGCCGGCGTGAAGGACGGTACGATTGTCGGCATCGGCCCCGGCAAGTCCGCGGCCAACAAGGCCAAGGCGCTGGGCGAGATTCTGAATTGCGCCAAGAAACTGATTAACGCCGGTTATACCCAGTGGGCGCTGGCGCCTCTGATTGCCGCCGAGAAGAAAACCGACGGCACGACCAAGCCCGTGGATTTTGTCGCTGGCGGCAATGTGGCGGTATTGAATGCGATGATCGACGCATTGATCCTCGATATCAAGAACCAATAACCCGACACGCGACACGATGCAGCAAAAAAGGCCAAGCCCGATAATTCGGACTTGGCCTTTGTCATGTTGCGGTAAAAACAAACAGCCGTCGATTTTTTACAGCGAGCGACGACGACGCAGCCAGCCGATCAGCGTAGTGCCAAAGCCGGTCAGGATGATTGCGCCCGGCGCCGGGATCGGCGAGACCATAATCAACTGCGACTGCACATCGCCGGTAAAGTCGCGATTTTTCCACAGGTTCATCACCTTGACATTTTCCCAGCCGGCAATCATAGCGCTGGTCAGCGAGGCGTAAATGCCCTGATTTTTGGCCTGAAAACCGTTGACGGTATGATTGGCGCCGTTCTGCCAGTACCAGATTTCGCTTTGAATCTTGTTGGCCGAATAGCTGCCGATGGCGTTGCCGCCGTTCAGATAGGCGGCGTAGATTTTCTTGGTCTCATCCTGCAAGGTGGGTTTGCCGCCGTATTTGACCACATCGTCAATCGTAGCGTAATACGTGCCGCCCGGATTGAAGGTAACGTTCCACTCGATGCAGAACGTCTTGAAGTCTGAGGTAACGCCGTTGTTCACCCACAGCGGGTCGCTGAGGTCGATGATGTCGGCGTTATACGGCGTGCTCGGCCATGACCCGGCCGAGGAGGTCAACTTGACGGTCGGAACAGCAAGGCACGGCGCGGCCAACACAGCCATCGCCGCTAATACAAACAGTGTTTTACGCATAGGTTTTTCTCCCTTGTTAAAACTCAGTTTCAGTTTCGCGTCCGCCCACATAGCGAACGATTATTACTTATCCCCGACGGCGTCTGTCAAGAAAGACAGCGTCTGCGGTTGTTATTATGGATTGGAAATCCCATTTCCTGTGAGGAACAACACCCCCACCCAAAACTACTCCCCATTGGCCATTACTATACGAAGTAATACGTCGAAAGTCAAGAAAAATCTTAAAAAAACCTCCCTGCCCGCAGAATTTTACAGTCGCAGAAAGCACATCCGCTTTGCGCGACATTATCGGACGCATCAAGAAAACTTAAAACTTAAAGTCAAAAAGTTAAAACCAAAACACACATTTCAAACTTGAACACGGCAATAGCCGGCTGAGCCAAAAAGTCAATTGTCAGTCGTCAATTACTTGTATTCTTCTGTCTTATGGCGGATGATTTGGCCTTCGACCATATAGATCACATCTTCGGCGATATTGGTCGCGTGGTCGCCGACGCGCTCCAAGTGGCGCGAGACGCTGAGCAGATGAATCAAGCTTTCAATCTGGTCGGGGTGTTTCAGAATGCCCTGCTTGACCAATTCGTACATCTCTTTGTTCAGCGCATCGACCTCGTCGTCGCGGCGGCAAACGCCGTGCGCCCGAAAGCAGTCCAGATTGACCAGCGCCGCGATGCTGTCGCGCAGCATCGACTGGGTTATTTCGGCCATCAGGTCAAAATCAAACGGCACCTCGACTGGCGCATGCCGCGCCAGAAACTCGCTGCGCTCGGCGATATTGACCGACAGATCGCCGATGCGCTCCAGGTCGTTGTTGATTTTGAAGGCCGTAACGATAAACCGCAGATCGACCGCCACCGGCTGATACAAGGCCAAAATCTTGAGGCATTCTTCTTCGACATCCACCTCGTTTTTATCGATTTCAAAATCGTGATCGATGACCCGCCGCGCCAGTTCGGCGTCGCGCTGCTTAATGGATTTGACCGCCAGCCAAAGCTGCTGCTCGACCTGCGCCGACAAGGCCAGCAGCTTTGTTTTGAGCTTTTCAATTTCGCTTTTCATGTGAATTGTCATACCGTACTTTTCCCGAATATAGTCGGCGAATAACCACCGTCTGATTATCCGAACCGCCCTGTAATATAATCTTCGGTCTGTTTGACGGACGGGTTGGTAAAGAGTCGGTCGGTTCGGCCGTACTCGATCAACTGTCCCAGACAGAAAAAGGCCGTGCGGTCGCTGACGCGTGCGGCCTGCTGCATATTGTGCGTAACAATCACTATTGTATAGGTTCCTTTGAGTTGTGCAATCAAATCCTCGATGCGTCCGGTGGCGATAGGATCCAGCGCCGAACACGGCTCGTCCATCAGCACGACGCGCGGCTTGGTCGCCAGCGTCCGCGCCAGACACAGCCGCTGCTGCTGGCCGCCCGACAGCGCCAAGGCGGATTTGTTCAAATCGTCTTTGACCTCGTCCCAGAGCGCCGCGTCGCGCAGGCACTTTTCCACGATAATGTCCAGATCGGCCTTGCGGCGAACGCCTTGCAGACGCGGGCCGTAGCAGATGTTGTCGTAAATTGACTTGGCAAACGGGTTGGGCTGCTGAAAGACCATCCCGACCTGCTGGCGCAGGTTGACCAGATTGGTGCGTTTGTCATAGACATTTTGTCCCCCGACCGACAGCAGCCCTTCGGCGCGACCGTTGGGGATCAGGTCGTTCATCCGGTTGATGCACCGCAAAAAGGTGCTTTTTCCGCAGCCGGACGGGCCGATAATGGCCGTCACCGAGCCGACCTCGATATCCATTGAAATTTTTTCCACGCCGGACTTGGCGCCGTAATAAAAGCTGAAGTCGCGCGACGTGATAATCACCTTCTCCGGCAGGATTGTATCGGTCTGTTGCGGCTGACGCTGGGGCGAATCCAGCCGGATGCGGCCGGCCTTGTCGCCAAGGGCGTTCGGCACGGCGGAATAGGCGTCCATAGCAGGCCTTTCGGTCTTGGGGGTCGTTTTGTCTTTGGGTTCTTCGGCAATCATCATTATCACTGACCTCGGAGTTTTTTGCTCATCCGTGAGCGAATCATAATCGCGGCGATGTTGAGCGTCAAGACCAGCAGAATCAGCGTCATCACCATCCCGAACTGGTTGTGCGGCACCATTGCGGCCAGCTTGTCGCCGACGGTAATATCGTGGCAGCCGTAGGACAGCGCCCGCGTGGGCTGAAGCCACCATTTGCCCGCAAAGTCCGGCACCGGCCCCAGCGCGACGGCGCCGGCAAACAAAATCGTGGCCGTATCGCCGGCGGCGCGGCTTAAGCTTAAAATAATGCCCGTTAGAATGCCCGGCCCCGCGGCCGGCAGCGTAACGGCTGCAAACGTGCGAAACTTGCCGGCGCCCAGCGCCAGCGACGCCTCGCGGTAAGTCTTTGGCACGGCGCGAATGGCCTCTTCGGAGGCGCGAATGATGACCGGCAAGCTCAGCAGCCCCAGCGTCATCGAGGCCGTCAGGATGCACGGATGGCCGACAATCATCACAAAAAACGCCAATCCGAACAGACCATAGACCACGCTCGGCACGCCTGCCAGCGTATTGATGCAGGTGCGGATGATTTTAATCACCACATTGTCGCCGGCGTATTCGACCAGATAGGCCGCCGAGATCACCCCCAGCGGCACGGCAAACATCATCGCCAGCAGCGTCAGCAGCAGCGTTCCCAGCACCTCCGGTCCGACGCCGCCGAAGTAATGGCCCGGCGTGCTGTCGTCGATAAAGTACTGCCAGTAGAAGGTAAACCGCGGGTTCAGCATCGCCTCGGCGTTTTGCTCGACCATCGCAAACAGCGGCGCCAGCTCCGTACCGGCAAAGATGCCTCCGGACGGATCGTCGCGCCGCAGACGGGTCTTGACCAGCGGTTTGCCGGGCGTTTCTTCAACCCACTTGTCCTGCCAGAGAAGGTAGTCGATGTGTTTTTTCATCACGTCGCGGCGGGTTGCGCCGTAGCGGTACATCGCCAGCGCCGGGGCGTTTTCGCCCGGCAGCGGGCCGAACAGCGAGCGGAGCTGCTCTTTGACCGCGGCCAAATGCTCGGCGTATTCGGCTCGGCGATTTAAATCAATGTCTTCGACGACGTCGCGGTAGTCGGCGGCCAGAGCTATCAGTTTTTCCATCGGCGTGCCGACAAACCGCTCATCCTGACGATAGGCGATGACCTCATCGAGCATCTTCAGCAGCGCGGGTTTGTCGTCGCTTTGCAGGGCGTCGATAAACAGGTCGCGCGCCACGCGGGCGGCCTGACGCAATTCGGTATAGCGGGCGGTCGGCACATCGCGAAATTTCAATTCATCGCCGTACTGGCGGAAAAAGCCCTTGGCTTGGTTTTCCAGTTGGGCGGTGTCGATGCCCAAGCTGAAATGCTCCAGCAGTTTAAACATTTCGGCGCGGGCGGCGTCGGTGCGGGCGATTTCCTCCTGCAAGGCCGGCCCGCCGCCGCGTTTGAACACGTCGGCCTGCATCTTGCGAAACTCCACTGTCGCGCCGAAAAAGACCGCCGTCGCCCCGCGCGACAGCATCGGAATCAGGAAAATCAGCAGCGCGCCGGCCAGCAGTACGATTGTCATCGACGAACATGCCGTAAAGCACACATTAGCCCATTGTCGCAGGATCGTCCGCATCTTAGCCGCCTCTGGCCTGTCGTTTGACTTTGGCCATAAAGTACTCGCTGCACAGATTCAGCGTAAACGTAAAGACCAGCAGCAATAGCCCAATGGCAAACAGTACATAATAATGGTCAGTACCGCGCGGCACCTCGCCCAACTCGCCGGCGATGGTCGCGGTCATTGTGCGAATCGACTGGGATAAATCCCACCACGGCGACGGGATGCGGGCGGCGTTGCCGGTGGCCATCCAGACGACCATCGTTTCGCCGATGGCGCGCATCATGCCGAGAATGACCGCGGCGATAATACCGCTGTGTGCGGCCGGCAGCACGACCTTGATCATCGTCTCGGCGCGGGTAGCGCCCAGTGCATAGGACGCCTCGCGGGTACTTCGCCCGATGGCTGACAAGGAATCCTCGGCCACGCTAATAATCGTCGGCAGCGCCATAATCGATAAGATCAGCGAGGCGTTCAGGGCGTTGGTGCCGGTGCTAAAGCCCAGCCGGTTCTGCATCCACGGCGCAACGACCATCACGGCGAACACGCCATAGGCCACCGAAGGAATAGCGGCCAGAATCTCAATCAGGGGCTTGCAAATCTGCCGCACGCTGAACGGCGCAATATCGCTCAAAAAAATCGCCGCCAAGACGCCCACCGGCACCGCCACCAGCAGCGACCCAATTGTTACATATAACGAACCGACAATAATCGCCAGCGCCCCATATTCGGCGTTGGCCTCATTTTGCGGATACCAGCGATTGGTCAGCAGAAACTCTTTGACGCGGGCGGCCGCCTCGCTCCACGACCCTTTGAAGAAAAACGGCAGCGCCTCATGAATGACATAAAAGAAGATTAATAAGACCGCCACCACCGACGTAAAGGTGGTCATAAACAATAGACTGCGTCCCAGATGCGAGGCGACATAGCCGCGTATATCCTGAGTAACACTAAGACGCAGCGGTCGGGTAAATCCAAACCCCACCGCTGCGTCATTACTGCACAATTGTATTGCCTGATTACTCATAGAGGCAATGTTGATTTCCTATTTCCTATTTTCAATTTTCAATTTTGAACTGAAGTTTTGCATTTTTAAGGTAACGCCAATTGGAACTTAATACGACCGAAATCCCAGTTATCGCATTCGATGCGTTCGATGACCCACT
>Ga0308414_1000137_pt1 | contig 43205 bp, 24 predicted proteins | sample HotsprSampleOS50_FD_205667 | JGI IMG/M metagenome (GOLD analysis project Ga0308414, IMG submission 205667) | Hot spring phototrophic mat microbial communities from Octopus Spring, Yellowstone National Park, Wyoming, United States - 20090730_OS50 ... | reverse complement strand
TGCAATTTTTTTCTATTCTTTTATTTGCTCAAGAAGAAGGAGCCAGACAAAAAGCTTTGAGCGACGCAAGCGTGGCAATAAGCGACGACGTTTTCGCGATTTTTAATAACGTCTCTGGTTTAGCTCAATTAAATTGGCGAGAAATTGGAGCATTTTATTCGCCCGCGCCTTTTGGAATTAAAGAATTATCTTCTTTTTCGTTTGCGTATTTAGAGCCTTTTGAATTTGGAAATGCGGCTTTAGGAATAAACACGTATGGTTATGAATTATTAAGAGAAAGCAAGTTGTTTTTTGGATATTCTAAAAATTTATCAAACAAAATTTTTTTAGGGGCGACAATTGGCTTATCTTCAATTTCAATAAAACGATATGGCTCCGATAACGCATTGTTTTTAAATTTTGGAGGATTGGCTTATCTAACAAAAGAAATAAGAATAGGATTTTCTACATTAAATTTGAATAGAGCTACGTATGGAAAAGATAAATCGCAAATTCCCGCTTCTTTCAATTTAGGCGTCTCATATGCTCCGATTTATCAAGCTATTATAGCAGTTTCCGCTTCAAAACAATTAGACAAAGATATTGCATTTAATTTGGGAGCCGAGTTTTTTCCAATCGATCATTTTTGCATAAGAAGCGGCTTTAAAACTTATCCATCGCAATATTATATTGGAACTGGGATAGTTTATTCTTTTTTACAATTTGATTACGCTTTTTCTTATCATAATGATTTAGGAAGCTCGCATTATTTAGGAGTAATTTTTTCTTTTTCAGAAGAAATTTCTAGATCAAAAAGAATACAAAAATATTTGCAAAACCAATGATGAGAATCTTTCCTATTATTGTTTTATCGTTTTTTATCTTTAATACTTTTTACTCGCAAAATGTTAACGAAGAAGAATTTGAGCTTGATACTATTATAATAAAAGAGAGTTTGCCTGAGAGCGAAGAAATATTTGAAGAAATTTTCGAAAATTCAATTGAAGATTCTGAAGATGAAAATGCGATAAATTATATAGAAGAATTATCTAAAAATAAAATTAATATCAATAAAGCTTCCTTTTCCGAACTTTCTAATTTGCCTTTTGTTTCTTCGCAAGAAGCAAAAGCGATAATTAAATATCGGGATGTTTATGGCAATTTTAAAAGCATATATGAAATTTACAATGTTAAAGATTTGTCCTATGAAACCGCTCGAAAACTAATATTATTTATTAATGTTTACGATGACGAAAATTTTCCTATAGAAAAAAATATCTTTCAAGATTTTTATAAAAAGACTTATTTAACGGCTCGAAATAGAGTTCAAATCGACTTGCAAGAGAGAAAAGGATTTAAAGATAATAAATTTAAAGGAGATCGATTAAAATCATATCACCGCTTCGTTTTTAATTCTATGAATAATTATCAATTCGGAGTCTTGATAGATAAAGATCCGGGAGAGCAATCTTACTACGATTTTTATTCTTTTCATTTTGCAGCGTCAAATTTGCCATATATTAAAAAAATCGCCCTGGGCGATTTTATTTTCGAGCATGGATTAGGTTTAGCTTTATGGAGTCCTTATGCTTTGGTAAATTCTAACGATGCCGCTAATAATATCAAACCGAGAGAAAGAGGAATTGTTCCATATACAAGCGCCGACGAAAATAAGTTTTTCAGAGGTTTAGGTTTGACTGCAAATCTTTTCAAAGATTTTTCAATAAGCGTTTTTTATTCTAAGAATACTTTTGACGCGTCAATTGACACTTTAACTAATCAGATAAAATCAATTCCGCAGGATGGATATCATCGAACTGAAAGCGAAATTTCAAAAAAGAAAATAGCTGAAGAACAAACTTATGTCGTCGCCTTATCGAACGAAAAACCTAATCAATATGAAATTTCTTTTTTATATATGAGAAACAAATTAAGTCATCCAATCCAAAAAAAAGAGACAAATTATTTATATGGCGACATATTTAATACATATTCTTTAGCATACAAAACTTATTTTCTCCCAATGACTTATTTTTTTGGAGAAACTGCTTTTGATGGGGACGCTTTAGCGACATTGAATGGAATGCAAATATCGCCTTCGAGAAATTTAAGTTATTTAATATCTTTAAGGTATTATTCCCCAAAATATAATTCTTTAAAATCAGCGTCTTTCGGTCAAAATTCTTCAATTAGCAACGAAATAGGATTTTATAATGGATTTAAATTAAGATTCAAACCGATTGGTTATATAAATTTCTATTATGATATTTATAAATTTCCTTCTTCGACTTTTAGCTCGTTGTTTCCAATCAAAGGCAATAGTTTTTATATAGATTTAGTTAACAATACGTTGCTTAAAAAAACTATTTTTAATATTAGATATCGAAGAAAAGACAAAGAATCCGCAACTCTCAAAGAAACAACTAAAAAAATTACAAATGAAATTAAAGACAATTACCGTTTTGAAATAACTTACGAGCCGTTCAATATTGCTCGTTTTAGAACAAGAGTAGAATTTACGACTTATCAAGTAAAAAAAATGCCAATAAATGAAAATGGATATTTAATATTTCAAGATGTTAGACTCAAACCTTTCCAAAATCTCTCTCTTTATTTTAGATATATTATTTACGAGACGGATTCGTATAATTCAAGGCTTTATCAATTTGAGCAAGATATTCCCGGCGTAATGACTAATAAAGCCGTTTATGGAAAAGGCTCGAGATTTTATATCGTAACAAGATATAAAGCTTTGAAAAACCTTGAATTATCATTTAAATATTCGGAAACCTTCAAACCTTTCGAGAGAACTATATCTTCAGGGTTAACAGAAATAGACAATAATATTGACAATAAATTTTCATTTCAAATTGATTGGAAACTTTAGCAATAATTCTCTTTGAAGGCAAAATAAATTACTATGAAACGCTTAATTGTTTTAGGAATAATTATGTCTAATTTGCTCATTTTATCGCAAACAAAATTGCCAGAACGAGAGTCGATACCAGAAAAGTATAAATGGGATTTGACAAAAATTTATATGACTGAAAAAGAATGGGAAAAAGATTATCAAAAATTGAAGAAAAAGAAAGAAGAATATAAAAAATACAAAGATATATTTTTGCAAAATGAGAATATTTTTTATGAATATTTGAAATTTGACGGAGAGATTAAGATATCGCTCGAAAAATTAAATCTTTATGCAAGTTTAAACAGAGATTTAGACTTGGCAGATCCAAATAAAGCCGAGCTATTTGATAGAATTCAAACTTTGGGAACTGAAATTTCTACCGAAAACTCTTTTTTTGAGCCCTCGTTGCTTAAAGTTGATAGAAAAATAATTGATAAATTTTTTTCAAAAAAAGTGGAACTTAAAGTCTACAAATATTTTATCGACGAAATATACAGATTAAAAGAGCATACTTTATCAGAACAAGAAGAGAAACTGCTCGCATCTGCGGCTCTATTAGTTGAAATTCCATACGAAATTTTACAATTTTTACCGATTCAGAAATTGAATTCCCAACTATCTTAGATGAGAATGGAAAAGAAATTCAATTATCGCATGGAAGATTTTATTCGGCTTTGTATTCAAAAGATAGATCATATAGAGAAAGAGCATTAGAAACTATTATAATATAAGACATTTATTAAATATAAAAATACTTACGCCGCATAGTTTAATTCGAATTTAAAGAGCAAAATATTCTATGCAAAAAATAGAAAATATAAAAACGCTCTTGAAGCTGCATTAAAGCCTAGCGATATTTCGATAAGTCTTTATGAGAATTTGATCGCAGCAGTTAATGATAATTTGCGCCCTTGCATAGATGGATCGCTTTAAGAAAAAAAAATATGCAAATTCAAGATTACAAAATTTTTGATATGTTTGTTAATTTAAACGAAACAAAGAAAAAAAATATTGAATATGAAGAAGCAAAAAAATAATTTTATCTGCTTTCGCTCCTTTAGGAAAAGATTATGTTTCAAAAGTTGAATATGAGCTTGAAAATCGTTTTATAGACGTTTATGAAACTAAAAATAAAAGAAGCGGAACGTGTTCTTCGGGAGCATCCTTCAGAATGCATCCTTACATTCTTCTAAATTGGAAAAATAACTTAGAAGACTTATTTACTCTTGCTCATGAGTTAGGTCATAATATGCATTCGTTATATTCAGGTTCTGTTCAACCATATATATATTCAGATTATACAATTTTTTTAGCTGAAATAGTTTCAACGTTTAATGAAGCTCTTGTAATGGAATATTTGCTTTATACGACAAGCTACGAAAAGTTTAAGCTTGCTATAATCGAACGATATATTTCAAACATTGTTTTTACTTTTTATAGACAAGCGATGTTTGCTAAATTTGAAAAAATCGTATACGAATTAGCCGAAGAAGGAGAATATCTTACCTTTGAAAAACTTTGTGAAATATATAAAGATTTAGTTACAAAATATTTGGGGCCCGAAATAGAAATCGACGAAGAAGAGACATATACATGGGCTCCTATTCCTCATTTTTATTACAATTTTTACGTATTTCAATATGCTACTGGACTTTCAGCTTCAAGCTTTTTAATTCGAAAATTAAATATCGAAAAAGACAATTTTGCCAATCTATATATTGAAAAATTCTTAAAAGCTGGCTCAAGCAAAAGTTCTTTAGATATACTTTTAGATTTGGGATTAGATCTTTCCAAACCTGACGCTATTATTGCTTTAACAAACAAAATGAACGAACTTATCGATTTATATGAAAGTATGTATATAATAAAATAATGATATTAAATGTAGTAATATAAAAAATTAACAAAATCTTAATTTTTACTTTAAAACTGAGTTATTACTTTTTCTTTCATTATTTCTATTATTTGAAAAGGTACAACTAATAAATAAACAGTTATGGAACTATATTTAGTTATTTTAATTATTTTAGGAATTTTAGCTATAAGCGATTTAGTTGTGGGAGTTGCTAACGATGCGGTAAACTTTTTAAATTCGGCGATTGGCTCAAAAGTAGCTCCCAGACATGTCATAATGATTGTAGCCAGCATTGGGTTATTTATAGGCGCGGCTTTTTCCAGCGGAATGATGGAAATAGCTCGAAAGGGCGTGTTTAATCCTTCAATGTTTTATTTTGAAGAGTTGATGTTTTTATTTTTAGCCGTAATGTTTACGGACATAATTTTGCTTGATTGGTTTAATACTTATGGATTGCCAACCTCTACTACTGTATCAATAATTTTCGAGTTAATAGGGGCGACATTTGGTATCTCATTATACAAAGTTTTAACAAATCAAACTGATCAAAATATATTTAGCTTTTTTAACATTCAGAAAATTGCAGAAATTGTATCCGGAATATTTTTATCGATTGCCGTCGCTTTTACCTTAGGTTCATTAATTCAATTTATAGCTAGAACATTTTTTACATTCGACGTTAAGAGTTCATATAAAAAATATGCTGCTTTTTGGTGCGCATTATCGACGACGGGAATTATTTCTTTTATTTTATTAAAAGGCGGAAAAGGTTCGTTGCTTATCAGCGAACAAACCGCCGATTATATAAAAAACAATTTTCAAATTTTAATGTTAAGCATTTTTCTTATATTATTTATAATTTTTCAATTGATAACTTTATTTACTAAATATAATATCTTCAAATTTACCGTATTATTTGGAACATTTGCTTTAGCTTTAGCGTTTGCTGGAAATGATCTTGTTAATTTCATAGGCGCGCCGTTAGCGGGATATCATTCTTATATTATCGCTTCAAAAAGTACAGACTATACAAATTTAACGATGGAAGCTTTGGCGGGCAAATTACACGCGCCGTCAATATTTTTAATTGCTGCAGGCGTAATAATGGCTATTGTGTTATGGTTTTCTAAAAAAACTCAAACTGTAACAAAAACCGAAGTTAATCTTTCTCGACAATACGAAGGGTATGAGAGATTTGAATCTTCATATATTGCTCGTATAATTGTGAGAATGTTTTATGGAATGTTTGTCGCAATAAAAAAAATATTGCCAAAAAAAGTTGTTGAATATTTCAGAAAAAGACTCGATGTAAATAAGCAAGTATTAGAAAAAGCTCCTGATGGATCTTATCCATCATTCGATTTAGTTAGAGCGATGGTAAATTTAGCCGTTAGTTCAAGTATAATTTCACTTGCGACATCATATAAATTGCCATTGTCCACTACTTATGTTACATTTATGGTTGCAATGGGGACTTCTTTTGCCGACAAAGCTTGGGGAAGAGAAAGCGCAGTTTATAGAATTAATGGAGTTATTACTGTAATTAGCGGTTGGTTTTTAACGGCTTTGTTTGCATTTTTGCTTTCAAGTATTTTTAGCTTAATTTTGATTATAGGAAAAATATATTCTGTTTTAGCGATTGGATCTTTAGTTGTTTATATAATTATTAAAACCGCTTTTATTCATAAAAAAATAGAGATCGAAATTTCTTCAGAAGAGAAATTATTTGATATTGCTAAACAGGGGGACGTTAAAACTATTTTTAAAACTCTATTTGCTGAAATAGAGAATTATTTATGCGCAGTTGGTCAACTTCTTGAGACAATAATCATAAAACTTAATTCAAACGATAGAACCGAACTATCAAATCTGAAAACTTCAATTAAAGAATCTAATAAAAAAGCGAATAAAATTATTTCTCATACCTTCAAGCTAATTAGACACTTAGACGAAACAACGTTAAGAAAAGGCAAAAGATTTGGCAAATTAGTCGCATCCATTAAAGAAATCTCAATGAATTTAAAAAGTTTTCATAATAATTCTTTAACTCATCTTGATAATAATCACATTGAGCCGAGAGGCAAGCAAGCGAAGGATTTATTAAACTTTGTTATTTTGGCAAAAGAAAATTTGCAATTATTAAGCGAGATTATTAAAAATAATGATTTAAGCAAATTTGAAGAATATGAGAAGAAATACGCGTCTATTAAAGAATATATTGTAAAAGCCGACGAAGAAGAAATAAACAGAATAAAAAATGCTGAAGTATCTTCGAATACAAGCTCGCTATTTTTTAATTTAATATTCGACGGCGAAAATATAATAGAACATGCTTATGCATTAGGACAAAATTTTAAGAAAAACTTCAGTTCTATATTGAATTAAAAACGAAAGCCCGCGAAAAGCGGGCTTTTTTATGAAAGCAATTTTGTTTCAAAACCTGCTTTATTTAATACTTCAACCGCTTTTTCCGCTTCTTCTTTAGTTAAAAACGAAATTCTAAAAACGCCGTCGATTTTTTCTCTTATTTTAAGCAATTCTATATCTTTAATGTCAAGATTAGACCTGTATAATTCATAGAAAATATTGAACAATGTTCCCGGCTCGTCTTTTGCTGAAATTATAATGTCAGACAAAGGATTTAAAAAACCCTTTCCTGTTTTAGGTATTTTATCGCGAAAATTTTTTGCTTTCAAAAATAAATCTGAAAAAAAATTATTGTTTTCATTTGATAAATTTTTTTCAACAAGCAACAAATGTTCTTTAAATATATTTAAAGCTTTTAAAATATTATTTTTATTAAACTTAAAAATTGGCTCCCAAATATTGTAATCGCTCGACGCTATTCTTGTCATGTCTTTAAATCCGCCGCCGGCATACTCAAAAGAATTAGAATTGTTAAAAAAAACTGCGGTTGAAACTGTCAACGTCGAAGCCAGAAGTTGAGGCAAATGGCTGATAGCTGCGACAATTTCATCGTGAGTTTCAGGATCCAAAAATTTTATTCTAGCTCCGAGTAGAGTAATTAAATCATAAAAGCTTTCGTATAATTCATAATGATATTTGTTTTGATTAGGGGCAAGTATGTATGTTGCGTTTTCGAAAAGGTAGGGATCCGAATATTTATATCCCGAGCGTTCTTTTCCAGTCATTGGATGTCCGCCGATATAGCAACCATCGCTTTTTAATTTTTTAGCTTTTGCGGCGAATGGAGTTTTAATTCCGCAAACATCTGTAATAATGGAATTCTTTTTTAATTTTGGGTACATTTCTTCAAAAAATTTGAGAGAAATATCGGCAGGGGCGCAAAGGAAGCAGCAATCTGAATCAATAGCCTCAAAATAATTAGATAAAATTTTATCGATAATTTTTTCTTTATAAGCTAAACTTAAAATATTTTCATCGTCATATGCCGAAATATGTATATTATAATTTTTAAGTTTCAATCTTTTGGCTATAGAGCCGCCAATTAATCCTAATCCAATAATCGAAACTTTATTTATTTTCATATTAAATTTCTTCCAATAGCTTGAGCGATAAGCTTCAGTTCTTTTGCCATTTGTAGATACTGTTCGGGCAATAAAGCTTGCGGACCGTCTGAAAGAGCTTTTTCAGGCTCGTGATGAATTTCAACCATAACAGCGTCTGCTCCAGCTGCGACGGCGGCTCTTGCCATTGGAATTACCTGATCTCTATATCCAGTCGCATGAGATGGATCGGCGCATATTGGAAGATGGCTGCGTTTTGAAACGACTGGAATTGCTGATAGATCAAATGTGTTTCGGGTTGATGTTTCGAACGTTCTTATACCGCGTTCGCATAAAATTACTTTTTTATTTCCATTTGTTAAAATATATTCGGCGGACATAAGCCATTCTTCAATTGTTGCCGATAAGCCTCTTTTTAACATTATTGGTTTCTTAGATTTTCCAAGCTCTTTTAATAGGGGAAAATTTTGCATATTTCGAGCTCCGATTTGAATTATATCGGCGTATTCTTCTATTAGCTCAAGTTGATCGGAGCTCATTAATTCTGTAACGACAAGCAAATTATATTTGTCCGCTGCAGCTCTTAATAATTTTAAGCCTTCTTCGCCTAAGCCTTGAAAAGAATAGGGGGAGGTTCTTGGTTTAAAAGCGCCGCCTCTGAGCAGCTTTGCTCCGCTTAAACTAACTACTTCGGCAAGTTTAAAAATTTGTTCCTCGTTTTCGACTGAACAAGGACCTGCAATTAAATAAACTGTGTCGCTTCCAATCCCAACGTCTTTTATTTTTATAATTGTGTCTTCTTTCTGAAAAGTTCTACTTGCAAGCTTATAAGGTTCAGTTATACGATAAACGTCCCTTACGCCTTCCAAAATTTTAATTTTTCGTATATCAAAATCCGGCTTAACTCCTATAGCTCCTAAAACTGTATATTCAGCGCCTGTAGATGTATGAACGTCAAATCCGTAGTCTTGCAAAGTTTTTATAATTTTTTCTTTTTGTTCTTCTGTAACATTTCTCTCTAAAATTACTACCACATTTTCTCCTTTTTTATTAAAAAATATACTAAAAAATGAATATTTATGCAATGTATATGATATATAATTTTAAGTATTTTTTTCTACTTTTGTTTTTAATTCGCTTAATTTATTAATTGCTTCGATTGGAGTTAAAGTATTTATGTCGATTTTTCTTAATTCGTTTCTTATTTCGTCGTCTGTAAATTCAAACAATGTGAATTGTCCTTCAAGTCCTTTTCTTTTGGCAATTTTAGCTTTTTTTATTTCAAGAGGAGTAATCTCTTTGCTTTCCAAGGAAGCTAAAATATCATTTGCTCTTTTAGTTACAACTTCAGGCAAGCCGGCCATTTTAGCGACGTGAATTCCAAAAGAATGATCTGAGGAGCCTGGGGCTACTTTATGAAGAAAAACAATGTCATTGCCAATTTCAAGAACATCCATTTTATAATTAGAAATCTTTTGATAGATTTGAGCCATTTCTGTGAGCTCGTGATAGTGAGTAGCAAAAATTGTTTTTGCTGCTTTTTGAGGATTTTCGTGAAGATATTCGACAATTGCCCAGGCGATTGAAATTCCATCGAATGTGCTAGTTCCGCGACCAACTTCGTCAAATAAAATAAGACTTTTGGGAGAGGCGTTAGTTAAAATATTTGCCGCTTCTTGCATTTCGACTAAAAAAGTGCTTTCGCCGGCGGAAATATTATCGCTGGCTCCGACGCGGGTAAAAATTCTATCGACAATGCCAATTTTTGCTTTTTTTGCGGGCACAAAAGAACCAATTTGAGCTAATAATACTATTAATCCCACCATCCTAAGATAAACTGATTTGCCAGCCATATTTGGACCTGTCAATATTATAATTTGATTTAGTTCAGAGCTTAAATAAACGTTATTCGGTTGAAAAGTTTCGCCGGCTTTTAATATTCTTTCTACGACTGGATGTCTGCCTTCAATGATTTCTATTTCATTTCCTTCGTTGATTTCTGGTTTTGTATAATTATATTCGTCGGCGCATTCTGCTAAAGAGGTTAAGCAGTCGATTATCGCAATAATTTTTGCGTTTGTTTGTATTTGTTTTGTTTCGGAAGCGATTTCTGATTTTATTTGATTAAAAATTGCAAGTTCAAGTTCGATAATTTTCTCTTCGGCTTGCAAAATTTTATCTTCATATTCTTTTAATTCAGGGGTGATAAATCTTTCGGCGTTAGCAAGAGTTTGTCTTCTTTGATAATTGTCTGGAATTTTATCTTTGTGAGCGTTTGTTATTTCAATATAATATCCAAACACTTTATTGAAATTTACTTTTAAGGAGCCAATACCTGTTCTTTCTCTTTCTTTTTTTTGAAAAGCGGCTATCCATTCTTTGGCGTTTGTCGATAAATTTCTTAGCTCGTCAAGTTCGGGCATATAACCTTCTTTAATAAATCCTCCTTCTGAAAAATTTGAAGGCGGATTTTCAATTATTGCGGCGTTTATTTTATCGATAAGGCTCTTTAATGGATTTAACTTTTCGTTAAGTTTTTGAAGATCTTCGTTGTTTATTTTATTAATTTCGTTTTTAATAAAAGGTATTTGCATTAGAGAATTTTTTAGGTTTTGCAACTCTCTAGGAGTAGTTTTTCCAGCGCATACTCTTGATATCAATCGTTCCAAATCTGCAATAGAAGATAATATTTCTTTAATTTTTTTTCTAACGTCTTTATTAATTACAAAAATTTCAACTAAATTTAATCTTTTTTGTATTTGTTCGATTTTAAGAAGCGGGGAGAAAAACCAGTTTTTTAGCAAGCGGGCTCCCATTGGCGTTTCAGTTTTATCAATTACTGAAAACAAAGCTCCGTCAGACGTTCCTTCTCTTATAGTAAAAATTAATTCCAAATTTCTTTTTGTCGCCGCGTCGAGATACATAAACTCAGTTGGATTATAACGGGTAATTGAAGTCCAATGTTCAACGGCGCTTTTTTGAGTTTCTTTAAGGTAGGACAATAAAGCTCCGCAAGCAATAATGCCTTTTTTTAAATCTTCTATTCCAAAACCTTTTAAATTTGCAGTTTGAAAATGTTTTGTTAGAATCTCATTTGCATAAGCGTAATCCCAAATCCAATCGTCTATTTTAGAGATTCTTGCAGAATGACCGATTTTTTCTAGTATTTTTTGAATTGCATCTCTGTCTTTCTTTTGACATAAAATTTCCGATGGTTTAATATTTTCGATTTGCTCGTGAATTTTTTCTATAGGCTGTTCGTAACAAAAAAATTCGCCTGTAGAAATGTCTCCAAAACCAATTCCAACTGATGAGCCGTCAAAAAATAGCGATGCGATATAATTATTTTTTTTATGATCCAAAATTTTGTCTGAAAAAGCGACTCCGGGAGAAATAACTTCTATGACTTCACGTTTGACTATGCCTTTTGCAAATTTTGGATTTTCCATTTGTTCGCATATTGCGACGCGATATCCGGCTTTTACAAGCTTTGGCAAATATGCGTCGATTGCATGATAAGGAAATCCAGCTAAAGGCACGTCGCCGGCCGCTCCGTTTGATCTTTTTGTTAGCGTTATTCCTAAAACTTTCGATGCTATTTTTGCGTCTTCTTCAAACGTTTCGTAAAAATCGCCTATTCTAAATAATAAGATTGAATCGGGATGTTCGCGTTTTATTTTGTAATATTGCTTCATCAACGGAGTCGTGTTTTCGCTCATCGGGCAATGATTATCCTAAAATCTAAATTTAATCATATAAATATAATTATTTGTCAATTTATTGGGTAATTTTATAGCTTTGCAAATTTCTATATTTTAATAAATATTTTGTTAAGCCAATTAATTAAAATTTAAATTTTCGCGAATATAATCAACTTTTTCTCTGTACTTTAAAGTTTAATAACATTGCATACTAAAAAACAGTGGAAAGCAAATTAATTAAAATCTTGGAATTCAATTTTATAAAGATTATTTTTTAAAAGTTTTTGAATTTTTTTTATGACAAATTTAATCGCAAATCATCTTCAGGATATAGCTATAAGCGTTATTTTAATCGCGATAATTTTTATTGCGATAGGAAAAATTCCATACTATAAAATGAATCGAGCCTCTTTTGCATTTGTAGCTTCTTCGATTTTAGTTGGAATAGGTTTCATAACATTAGAAGAAGCTTATGATATGATAGATTGGAATACGATTGCTTTTTTGCTAAGCATGATGATAATAAACGCAAATTTAAGGCTTGCCGGTTTTTTTAATATTTTAACACAATTTGCATTAAAGTTTATAAAAACAAAAAAGGGAATTTTATTTGCGATTATTTTCGGAGGAGGTTTTCTTTCCGCTTTTTTAATGAACGATACGATTTGCGTTATGTTGACTCCTTTCGTCCTTGAGTTTCTTCTTGCTTTAAAATTAAATCCTATTCCATATTTAATCGCTTTAGCAATTTCGTCGAATTTTGGCTCTGCGATGACTTTAATCGGAAATCCTCAAAATATGATTATAGGAATATCTTCTAAAATTCCATTTATCGATTTTTTTATTTTCGCTTTTATTCCTTCTGTAGTCGCTTTGATATTCTCGTTTTTTTTTATTCTTTTTATATATAGAAAAGAATTTTATAAAAATGAAAAATTGGAAGTTGAGTCTTTAGACAAACAATCGCCATATTATTACAAACCATTGTTGATAAAAAGTTTAACCGCTTTAATTGTTTTTATAGCGATGCTTTTTTCGAATATAAATCCAGCTTTGTCTTCGATTCTTTCCGCTTCGATTATTCTTTTTACTCGAAGAATAAAGCCTCAAAGAATTTTCCAAGAAATTGATTGGTCTTTATTATTATTTTTTTCTTGTTTGTTTATTATTACCGGTTCAATTGGAAAAACTTCTTTATTCGGTCGATATTCATTAAATATTTCAAATTTATTAAGCGAAAATTACTATGTTTTTACGGGCGTTTCTGCGTCTTTAAGCAACTTGATATCTAATGTGCCGGCGGTTATGTTGTTGAAAAATTTTATCGCTGAAAATCAAAAACCGCTTTGGATTCTTTTAGCGATATCTTCCACTTTTGCGGGCAATTTGACTTTGATTGGTTCGGTTGCAAATTTAATTGTAGCAGAAAGCGCCGCGCGAAAAAATGTTTTTATTTCTTTTAATGAATATTTAAAAGTTGGATTTTTATTAACAATAATATCTTTATTCTTAAGCTCCCTTTATTTCGCTTTATTGTTTAATTAAACGCAAATAAAAATAAAAATAAAAATAAAAATTTTAAAAAAGAAACGGATTATATATGAAAGAAAAAATTTTAGTAACTTCCGCTCTTCCTTACGCAAACGGACCAATACATTTAGGACATTTAAGCGGAGCATATCTGCCCGCCGATATTTATGTCAGGTATAAAAGACTTTGCGGAGCTGATATAGTTTATATTTGCGGCAGCGACGAGCATGGAGTTCCTATAACAATAACAGCTGATAAAGAAAAAGTTTCGCCGCAAACTATTATTGACAGATATCATTCAATAAATAAAGAAGCTTTTGAAAAAGTCGGAATGAGTTTCGATATTTATTCAAGGACAAGTTTGCCAATCCATCATCAAACGGCTCAAGAGTTTTTTAAAAATTTTTACGATAGAAAAATTTTAAAGTCAAAAATTTCAATGCAATTCTACGACGAGCAAGCAAAAATGTTTTTGCCTGATAGATACGTCGAAGGAACGTGCCCAAAATGCGGTTATGAAGAAGCTCGTTCAGACGAATGCGAAAAATGCGGGGCTTTATACGAACCATCAGAGCTAAAAAATCCAAGAAGCAAAGTAAGCGGCTCGCAACCGACTTTAAGAGAAACTTTGCATTACTATTTTCCGTTAGGTGATTATCAAGCGAGATTAGAAAAATACGTCGAAGAAATGAACCTAAAATATGGCTGGAAAGATAATGTTTTACAGTACTGCAAAAATTGGTTCAAAGAAGGATTAAAAGAAAGAGCAGTAACTCGCGATCTTGATTGGGGCATAAAAGCTCCAATTGATCATTCGAATGGAACAAAAGTCATTTATGTATGGTTTGAGGCGGTGCTTGGATATATATCCGCGACAAAGGAATTATCGCTTAAAAAAGGGGATAAGGAATTATGGCGAAATTATTGGCAGGATCCCGACACAAAATATATCGCCTTTATTGGTAAAGACAATATCGTATTTCATACAATCATTTTTCCGGCAATGTTAATGGCATGGAACGATGGCAATCCAGATAAATACATTTTGCCTGCTAATGTTCCCGCCAATGAGTTTTTAAATTTCGAAGGAAAAAAATTTTCGAAAAGCAGAGGATGGGGAATAGATTTAATCGATTTTCTTAATCTGTTTCCAGCGGATCCTTTGCGTTATACTTTAGCTTCGAATATGCCTGAAACTCAAGATACAAATTTTTATTGGAAAGAATTTCAATATAAAAACAATTCAGAATTGGCTGATATCTTTGGAAATTTTGTCAATAGAGTTTTTACGTTTGCGGAAAAGCATTTTAATGGAACTGTTCCTGAAATCGGAGCTCTTGAAGAAATAGATAAAAAAATGATTGACGATATAATACAAGCTCCGATTAAAATTTCAAAACATTTGGAAGCCTTTAAATTTAAGGATGCAATTTTTGAAATGATGAATCTTGCTAGGGCTGGGAACAAATATTTTAACGATAACGAACCTTGGAAGACTATAAAGTTTGATAAAAGCAGATGCTCTACTACTATTAATTTATGTCTTCAAACTATTTACGCTCTTGCCGAAGTTTTTTATCCGGTTATTCCTTTTACCTGCGAGAAACTCTTTAAAATGTTGAACGCTGCTACTGTCGATTGGTTTTCTATAACTGGAGCAAACTTAAAAACCGGGCATAAACTTAACAAATCTGAATTGTTATTTGAGAAAATTGAAGACGATAAAATACAAGAACAAATAAACAAATTAAGCTCGATTGAAGAAGAAAAAATAGATCAAAAATCTAAAACGATAGTATCTTTATCTACTTTAGAAAAAGAGAATAAAAAGACTAACAACGAAAAGGTATCTTTGGATTCAAATCAAGATATTACGATCGAAGAATTTAAAAAAAGCAAAATTGCCGTCGCTAGAATTTTAAACGCTGAAAAAGTAAAAAAAAGCGAAAAGCTATTGGCATTAAAAATCGATTTAGGATACGAGCAAAGACAAATTATTTCTGGTATTGCTAAATATTATTCTCCCGAGCAAATAATAGGGAAAAAAATACTGGTCGTTGAAAATCTTAAGCCCGCAAAATTAATGGGATTAGAATTAAAAGGTATGGCTTTGACTTTCGAAAAAGAAAATGGAGATATTGAGTTAATTTTTGTTTCGGATGAAGCAAAAGTTGGTTCTGTAATTTCTTGAATGTGAAACTTTAACAAGATAAAAGAAAAAATTTAAGCCGAGTTTAGGAAACTTATTTCTTTTGCCCGAAAGAAAAAAAACTTTTTTTTAGCAATAGCTATTTTGTTTAAATTATAAAATTTTTTTTATATTTATACAATAGATATAAATTCGTCTTATTTCATTGTAGAAAGGAGCGATTGAATTGAATTTTTTTATAACAATAGTAGCATTCATTAAATGTAAGAAATATTATATAATTCTTTTATCGCATTTTTTTTTAATCAATAATTATTTCGCTCAAACTAAAACGCAAAATTTTTATTTAGAAAAACTAAATCGTTATAAATTATATGGAATAAAAGAACAAGGCGGAATTATTATTGGAAAAGCTGAAAATCCAAAGTCAATTAGTTTAAACGATAACGAAATTCTTTTCGACGATGAAGGGTATTTTGTTCTAGGATTTGATAGAGACGCAAAATTAAAACAAAATTTAACAATAGAATATAAAAATAATACTAAAGACAGCATTACTTTAAAAATAAAAAAAAGAAATTATAATATTCAACATATTAGAGGATTGAAAAAAGAACATGTTATTCCGCCCCCACAACTTCAAGAAAGAATTAAAAGAGAAGCCGAAATCTTAACAAACGCTCGTAAATCTTCTTATGAAACAAAAACGGCTTACTTTCGAAGCGGTTTCATAAGGCCAGTCGAAGGAGGAAGAATTAGTTCAAGATTTGGAGATCAAAGAATATTGAATGATACTTTAAAACAAGCGGCTCATAATGGAGTTGATATATCCTTGCCAAAAGGCTCGCCTGTTAAAGCAATGGCGGATGGATATGTAAGAATAGCAGATTATGATTTTTTCTATGCCGGAAATACCGTTATGATAGATCATGGATTAGGCATTGTAGCCGTATATATACATCTCGACAGCGTAATTGCAAAGAAAAATACCTTAGTAAAAAAAGGCGAAGTTATCGGAACTGTCGGAAGCACTGGACGCTCGACTTCTGATCATTTGCATTGGGGAGTACAATGGTTTGATAAAAGAATCGATCCATTGAACTTGCTTAAATTAAAAAATTCTTTTTATGTTAAACACAAAACAATCGCTGAAAATGAAGAGAACTTATCAAACTAAATAAATCAAAAATGATAAATAAAATCGCAAAAACTGGATTTTTGATTTTCTTTATTTTTTTTCAAAATTATTTTTCGCAAAACAATATGAATAGAATTAATGAAATTTTAGAATTAGTTAAAAGAAAATATGCGCCTGACAAAAGAACTGCAATTTTTAATGTGGCGGCAGTTGAAAAAGAGAATATTATAATTTTGCAAGGCGAAACAAATAGCATTCAGGCAAAAGAGGAACTATTAAATCGCTGTAAAGAGCAAAATTTGAATTTTACAGACGAGATACAAGTTTTGCCTACAAAAGATGTGGCGGCAAATTCATATGGAATTATAAATGTATCAGTCGCGAATTTAAAAGCGCTGCCTTCGCATTCTTCCGAATTAGTATCCCAGACTATTTTGGGAACTCCTGTTCTCGTTTGGAAAAAAGAAAATAGTTGGTATTTAATTCAAACTCCAGACGACTATTTAGGATGGTGCGAAATTGAGCAATTTGTATCGCTTAATAGAGAAGATTATCTAAAGTGGGTTCAAGCAAAAAAAATCATAATTACTTCAATGTATAGTTTTTCTTATGAGAATCCAGATCTAAATTCTCAAACTGTTTCCGATATTATTGCAGGCAATATTTTAGAAAAAATCGAAGATTATGAAAACTATGTAAAGGTAAAATTTCCGGATAATAGAATCGCTTTTATTGAAAAGAAAGATTGCGAAGATTTTGAAAAATGGTTGGACAGTCGGAATCCAACGGCTGAAAATATTATAAAAACAGCCATGAAATTTTTAGGATTGCCGTATTTATGGGGAGGAACCAGCGTTAAAGCAGTCGATTGTTCGGGTTTTACAAAAACAGTTTTTTTCTTAAATGGAATCGTTATTCCAAGAGACGCCTCGCAACAAGTTTTTGCAGGCGATGAAATTTTGACAAGCGATAATTTAACTGAATTATTGCCGGGCGATTTATTGTTTTTTACAAATGGAAAAGAATTTGATAAAAAAGCGGTAGCCAGAAGAGAACTGCCAAAAATTACTCATGTTGGAATTTATATTGGAGAAAAAGATTATATTCACGCGTCATTTAAAGTAAAAATAAATAGTTTCGATAAAAATAAAAATAACTTTAACGAATCAAGATTAAAAGATTTTGTTAGAGCTTCCAGAATTATAAATTCAAAATCGAAAAAATTTATAACTAAAATAAAAGAAAATAAATATTACAATGGAGGGATTTGATGCTTTCAAGACGAAATTTTTTAAAGTTAGCCGGTTTGAGCGCTTTAGGCGCGATGTTGTTCCCATCGCATAAAAAAATTATTGCAAAAAATTTTGGAATAAATATGAATTCTAAAAAATTAACTCTTCGTTATAAGCCGTATACTTTGAATTTAAAACATGTATTTACCGTAGCAGCTATGTCAAGAACCACGACTCCTGTTATGCTTGTGGAGTTAGAATATGATCGAATAATTGGATATGGCGAAGCTTCGATGCCCCCATATTTAGGCGAAAGTCAGGAATCAGTGGCAAAATTTTTAAGCAAACTTAATTTAGAACAATTTAACGATCCATTTCGAATGGAAGATATATTAGAATATGTCGATAAAGTCGAAACTGGAAACAATGCCGCAAAAGCGGCAGTGGATATAGCTTTGCATGATTTAGTTGGAAAATTAGTCGGACAACCCTGGTATAAATTATGGGGCTTTAATCCTGAAAAAACTCCATATACTACCTTTACTATTGGGATTGATACTGCCGAAGTGGTAAAAAAGAAAACTGAAGAAGCGAAAGAATTTAAAATCCTTAAAGTTAAACTAGGAAAAGATAACGATAAAGAAATGATTGAAGCAATTCGTTCTGTTACTAATGTCCCGTTAACTGTAGACGTAAATCAGGGATGGAAAGATAAAAATTTTGCTTTGGATATGATTTATTGGTTAAAAGAAAAAGGAGTAGTTTTTGTCGAACAACCAATGCCAATAGATAGAGTTGAGGATCATGCTTGGCTTACGGAAAAAAGTCCTTTGCCAATTATTGGCGACGAAGCGATAAAAAGAATGCCTGATCTTATAAAAGCAAAAGGAGTTTACAGCGGCGTAAATATTAAATTAATGAAATCAACGGGATTGAAAGAAGCGTATAAAATGTGGGCGATTGCAAGAGGCTTTGGTATGAAAGTTATGATAGGTTGTATGACTGAAACATCTTGCGCTATATCTGCCGCAAGCCAATTGTCGCCTGTTGTAGATTGGGCTGATCTCGACGGAGCTCTTTTAATTAGCAATGACGTTTTTAAAGGCGTTGAAATTATTGACGGAAAGGTAACTTTATACGATAAGCCTGGAATTGGAGTCGTAAAAATTTAAATAAATAAAATAAGGTTTTAATATGAATTTAGAAGCGATAATATTTGCAGCCCATCCAGATGATGTTGAGTTATCAATGGGCGGTACTGTTATTAAATTAGCTAAATCAGGAAAGAGAATTGGAATTATTGATTTAACAATGGGAGAATTAGCCACAAGAGGAACTCCTGAAATTAGACAAAGAGAATCTTTCGAAGCTTCTAAATATTTAAAAATAACGTTAAGAGAAAATCTAAGAATGGAAGACGGCAATATTAAGTTGGATAAAGATAGCATATTGAAATGTTCAACTGTGATTAGAAAATATAAGCCTCAAATTATTTTTGCTCCATTTTATCACGATAGACATCCAGATCATATAACAACTGGAAAACTAATTAAAAAAGTATTTTTTTATACTGGACTGCCAAAATTAAAAACTTTTGATAATGGAATAGAATTGCAAGCTTATAGGCCCAAAAAACTATATTATTATTTTCAAACTTACGATGTTCATCCAAGTTTTATTGTCGATATAAGTTCTGAATTTGAAGATAAAATGAAAGCGATAAGATGTTATTCGTCTCAGTTTTATAATCCCAAAAGCAAAGAACCTGAAACCTTTATCAGTCAAGAAAATTTTATAAAATATATAGAAGCTCGCGCTCAGTATTACGGTTTTAAAATAGGCAAAAATTACGGCGAGCCTTTTTATACAGAAGAATTACTCGAGTATAATTTTGAATTAGATTTCTTTCAGAAATAAGGCTTAATTTTTATGGAAATAGGAATTGTCGGAATTGGATTAATGGGAAAAGCTTTGGCGGAAAAGTTGTTGGATTCGGGGTATAAAGTAAATTTATTTAATCGATCGTATGAAAAAATTCAAAATTTTAATAATTCTAATTCGAAAATATATCTAACCGCAAACGAGCTTTTTCTAAACTCTAAGCTCATAATCATATTTCTTAAGGACTTTATCGCAATAAAAGATGTTTTTAAGAATATTGAGCCCAAAAGTTTGGCCGATAAGTATGTTATATGTATGTCGACTATTTTGCCAACTGAAAGCAAAGCTTTAAGCGAATTAATAGAAGAGAATAAAGGCAATTATATTGAAGCTCCAGTTTTAGGAAGCGTTTCTCAAATAAAAAATAAAGAACTGTTTGTATTCTGTTCTGGAGATAAAAATTTAATTGACGAATGTAGTTCCTTTTTTGAAACTTTTTCTCAAGAAGTTAGATATATTGGAGAAATTGGAAAAGCTTGCGCTTTGAAACTTGCTTTTAATCAATTAATTTTATCGCTAACAGTCGCTTTTTCAGCTAGTTTATCTATAGTTATGAAAGAAAATATAAAACTGGACGATTTTTTAGAAATATTAAGAAAAAGCGCATTATATGCTCCTACTTTTGACAAAAAATTAAATAACTATTTAAATAACGATTTTACTTCTGCTAATTTTACTTTAAATAATTTATTAAAAGATTCAAAATTAATTTTGCAAGAATTGCAAGATTTAAATATCGAATCGAAATATTTAGAAGAAGAAATTTTAATTTTGCAAAAGGGAATTGAAAATGGAGACGCTGAAAAAGATTACTCGGTATTGTTTAAACATGTTTTTCAAAAATAAAAAGCGCCGACTTTGAGGTCGACGCTTTTTTGCTTTATGAAATGAGAGAGAAAAAGGGCTATTTCATTAAAACCATTTTCTTTGTTTGAGAGAAAGAGCCGGCTTCTAGTTTATAATAATAAATTCCGCTTGATAGTTTGTTTGCGTTAAATGTGTATGTATGCGAACCAGCTTCTCTGTACTCGTTAATTAAAGTTTCAATTTCTCTTCCTAAATGATCATAAATTGAAAGTTTTACGAGCGAGCCTTTTGATAATGTAAATCTAATTAAGGTTGTTGGATTGAATGGATTAGGATAATTTTGTTCAAGCGTAAAAGAATTTGCGATATTTTCGTATTTGTCGTTGACGCTAACCATATAATTGACTGGATTATAATTAACCCAATTTTGAGTCCAATCATTGTCTCTTCCAAAAGCTCCTACAAAATTAGCTTGAACAAAAAAACCGTCGTTAGGAATTGGGGCGAAGTTTGTCAAAGCGGGAGAATTAGCAGTAGGTATTGCTTTTGGAGCGCTTAAGTTAAATGGATCTTCTAAAGCTACGTCGCTGTTTGATGAATAAATTCTTCCATTTTGATTTTGAGTGAACCAGTTAACAGGATTAAAGTTAGCAAGATCAGGATTTTTATGAATGTTAGCTCCAACTGTGTCGATTGTTTTATCACAGCCGGCAATAATAGAATTTTTAATCCAGCAATCTCCGTTTTTATAGCCCTTGATTGTATTAGCACCGTCTAAAAGTATTCCAGTGGGCCAACCCATTACTATAGCATTTGAAATTTTATTTAAAGAAGATCTTCTTAAATGCATTCCACGTTTAAATAGAGGATTAATTTGAGTTTGAGAAGTAGCTTTAGGACCAATTATTGTCACGTTAAAATATTCAGGGCTAGTTCTTGGAGCATTAAGACTTCCCGACCCGTCGTTGTCTGACTCAAAACCATTTGATGAAGATTGATCGGCAACTTGAGGATCTCGAACTGCAAACAAGAATTGTAATTTCCCTTGATATCCAAAATCTGTATCAAAATCGTCATCCCAGTTCTTATAAGACACCAAATATTTTGCATTAACTGTTCCGCCAAAGAATTCGAAACCGTCATCTCCGCAAAATGATACTTGTACATATTCTATAATTGTATTTCTTCCAACGCCGCCAAGAGTTAAACCATTTATTTCATTATTAGGCGAATAGGCTATGCCAGAATATTCAATTCTTACATATCTCATTAATCCGCTATCGTCGTTAGGATCTGTTCCGCCGTATTCGTCTCCTGGTCCTTCAATAGATGCTTTTCCGCCAGGCACATTAATAGGAGCATTTCCTAAGATTATGATTCCGCCCCAATCTCCATATGTTGGATTTCTTTGCGAGCCTTTCAATGCAAATTCGCTTGTAAAAACAATTGGTTTTTGCGGCGATCCATTTGCATATATTTTTGCTCCAGGTTTAATTATTAATGAGCCTTGAGTGGCATTATCGCCCACAATTAAAGTTCCTTCTTGTATAGTTAAAATATTTGGAGCCATTAATCTTACTAAACCTTTTAACTTATAAATTTTGTCATTCGTAAGAGTTAGATTTTGAGTAATATTGCCTTCAATAATTTGAAAATTATAAGGTTGAGCAAAGGCAAAATTAGCTAACGCAAAAAAGAATACAAATAATTTTTTCATAAGACTCCCTTATTTATTTTAGAAAGAATAACTTATTCCTAATGAATATGAAGTATTTTTATCATATAAACCGACAATTTTTTTTCCTTCTGGAGTTTCCTGGATATATTTCAAATTTTCCCCTAAAATATCTTTTGCAATGAATTTTATTAGCAAATTATTAAATATTGATTTTGAAATTGAAAAATCAATTAAATTTCGAGGCATTTCTTTTACGTCTCCTAAGCCTCCAAAACCAACGCCGTAAATTTTTTCGCCAACTTTGTTATAGGTTAAGCTGGAGTTTAATCCTAAGTCTTGATTATCATAGTAAATGCCAAAATTTATTGTAAAATCTGACTGTCCTTGCAATGGTCTTTTTGATTTTGTGTATCCTTTTACAATGGCGTTTTCAATGTTAATTTCAGATTTAATTAAACTTAAATTATTTACAATTGAAAATTCGCTAAGATATGCAGATAAGAAACTTAAATTTTTTCTAACTTCAAATTCGACTCCATAGCTATACGCTTCGTCGGCATTCTTATAAATCAAACTTGGATAAAAATCTGAAGAAGCTTTCATAATTAATTCAATCGGCTTTTGAAATTTCTTATAAAATCCGCCAATAGAAATTAATTCTCCAGGGGATGGGAATGTTTCAAGTTTAATATCATAATTGTGTATATTTGTTTTTTCAAGTTTGGGATTCCCATAAGTTATATTATCTGTTACGATGTTGTAATATCCATAAGGAGCTACTTCTCTAAATTCTGGTCTGGCTAATGTTTTTCCGTAAGCTAGTCTTAAATTTGAATTATCAAACAGGCTATAAATTATTGAAAGGGAAGAAAGAATATCTCCGTAAGTTTTAGAGATTTTAACTTCATTGCCGCTCCAATCATAACCGAACATATTTAATTTGGAAAATTCGTATCTGAATCCTCCGCTGAATTTTATATTGTCAGAAATTGAAAATTCTGTCATAACATATGCCGCAGAAACATTTTGATCTGATTTATAGCTGTCGTTTGGTTTTGTTATTTCAGTTATTTCAATAAAATTAGGTCCAAAATTTTCAGGAACAAAAATTTTATCTACGCTTAATTGTAGCACGCTGTCTTTTACAAAGAAATTTCCCCCAGGTTTTAGTCTAAATCCAAAAATCCTGGCAGAATAGTTTCTATCTTTTGTTTCGTAAAAAATTCCGCTTTTAATTTTTGGAGAGTTGTTTTTTGACGAAAATTTATATTCAAAATTAATATTTCCATTGTATAATTTATCTTTTTGTTCTCCATAAAATCTAGTAGAAATCGATTGATCCATCAAAAATCTCATAGGTTCGCTATCGTCGTCATAATCGCGAGCGTAAATATATCTTCTGTTATCTGGCTCGTTGCGCGAAGCTTGAGAAAACGAGGCGGACCAATCAACTTTTAAGTTATTTGCAAAATCGAAAGCGCTTTCTCCGCTAATTTGAGATGTTAATAAATCTCTAGAAAGAAATTTTAAGTTTGTGATTTTTCTAAATTGAGAAGAGTTTCTATAAAATCCATTGAAATCGTAGGTTTCATTTTCTGATGTTACCGAATAAAGATTTCTGAAATTAATTTTATGTCTTTTTGCGACTTTTGCTGAAAAATTTAGCATTGCGCTCCAAGCAATGTTATTTGAATATTGAAATCCATTATAGCTAAATCTTTGCCCGTCGAATGAATAATCAGAACGATAAGCTTTTTGAGCTTCGTACTCGTTTGTATAATTAATAGAGCCAATTAAGCCAAAGTAGTTATCCTCGTATGAATACCTATCTCCAAAGGCTAATTTTACGCTCGAATTTATCGGAGCCGATAATGTTTTTGTATTCCAGTTATTCTTAAATGATTTTCCTATTTCTACCAGTTCAGCAGGGTTGTAGTTTGACGGCAAAACTTGCTTTGAACCAATTAATGAAGGATATTTTCTTGCCCCATCATCTAAACCAATAAAGTCATATTTTCCGCCCGAATATGTTTTAAAGTTTTTTCCTGTAGTTGATGGATTATAACCGCTTGAGTATGAAAAATCAAAAGATGTTTTTTCTGGTATATCTTTCGTAGAGATTTGAGCCAATCCTCCAGAGAAATCACCTGGTTTATCAGGCGTGAATGTTTTAGCTATTTGAACATTGTCAATTAATGATGCAGGTAAAATATCATACGAAAAACTTTTCTTCTCTGGTTCTGAACTAGGCGCTGTAGCTCCGTTTAAGATCGTATTGTTGTATCTATCTCCGACTCCTCTAATAATTGCAAATCTGCCTTCTGAAAGAACAACTCCGCTCATTCTTTTGATAATATCAGCCCCGTCTTTTGAATTATTTTTCTTTATTAATTCGGCGCTTGCAACATCCATTACATTAATTGAATTTTTTTGAATTTTTAATAATACTCCTTCGGTTGATTTTGTCGCTTCGGCTGAAATAACGACTTCTTGTAATTGGGTTGCGGTAGGTTTTAATTGAACGTTTATTGAGGTTATTTTGCCGCCTTCGACTTTAACATTTTTAACTATTGAGTTTTGATAAGAAACGTAAGAGAACTTTAAATCGTAAATACCTTCTTTCAAATTCTTAATAGCATAAAATCCTTCAAAATCCGTCGTAGTTCCTAAGTCAGTGTTTAGAACTAAGATATTAACGCCAATTAACTCTTCGCCAGTTTCAGCGTCGAATACTTTTCCTTGAATTGTTCCTTTAGATTGAGCAAATATTTGATTAGATAATAAAAGAAACAATAAAATAACGTTTTTCATTTTGTTTTTCATTTTGTTTTCCATTTTTTTTCTCCCTTTTTTCTCTCTCTTTTTAAAATTTAAGACAAACAAATTTATAATTGATATGTTAAGAAATTGTTAAAGCCAGGTTAATTTATCTTTAATAAAAAATGGCAATATATAGATAATCTAATTTAAGAATTGCTGTTCAGAAAACTCGCATATTCTATTATCGGCTGGCAAAAAATAGATTATTTCAAATTTAAGGATTAAAAAATTTTTCTTCAAAATATAAAATGTATGCGATGATTAGAAAATATTGATATTATTAAGACAAATAAAATAATACATTGACAAAGAAAGAATCGAAAAATTAAACGAAGAAATAAAAATTATTTGTATTTATTCAAGGTCAAAAGTAAATTTATATTCGCAACCGTTTTGAGAAGAAAACTCAAAATCTGCTTTAATCTGCTTGCTTAATATGTATATAAGTTGCATTCCTAAAGATTTGCTTGAAGCGAGATTAAAAGTTTCTTGCATTCCAATTCCATTGTCTCTGATTTCAAATATTACTTTTGAATTTCCGAGTTGTTTAAAAATTATTCTTAGATAACCAGATCTATTATCCGGGAAAGCGTATTTAAAAGCGTTAGTTATTATTTCATTGGCAATTAACCCTAAAGTAATCGCTTTTTCAATCGGCAATTCTATATTATCTATTTCTTTCTCTAATTTTATTTTTTGATAGTTAATTTCATATATTCCGTATAAATAAGAAATTAAATTTAATAAATAATCTTTAGCGTTTATTTTATTATAAGTTTCTTCGGTATACAACAGCTCGTGAATAATTGCCATAGCTTTAATTCGAGCTTGAATTTCTAAAAACTTATTTCTTAGATTTTCATTATCTATTTCTGACGATTGCAAATTAATCAAACTTGATACGATTTGAAGATTGTTTTTAACTCTATGGTGAACTTCTTTAAGCAAAACTTCTTTTTCCTTTAACAAGGCGACAAGTTTATTTTGATTTTCAATAATATCGGATATATCTCTTATAAAACAAATGAATGTAGATTCGTCAAATCTTTGAATCAATAGGTCTATATATTTAATTTTATTTTTCAAATTTTGGAGCTTATAAACTTTTCTTAATTCTGTATTAGTATTGATTTTCATACTTTCTTTTGAATCTTGATTATCAACGATTGTTGATTGTAAATTAGGATTCAATAAATATGCTCTAAGCTTTGTCTTAAGGATTGTTTCTTTATCAGCTTCTAATAATTTTAAAAATGATGGATTGCAATCAATAATTTCTAAATCATTGTTTAGATATACGATCGAATCCGACGAATGAGAAAAAATGTCTTCAAATTTCTTTTGATTTTGAAAAGCTTTTTGCAGCGCTAATTGTTGGTTAGTATAATCGATAATAAAAAACGCGTAAAGATTTTCTTCTTCAAGAGAAATTAATTTGGGATATATTTTAATCGACTTAATATTTTTGTGCTGATTTTCAAATTCTAAAAGATTATCATTCAAAATAAGACTTAAGTTATTATTTTTTAGTTCCGAATATATCTTTAATATTTTATTTTTAGAATTATTTATAAACTTAATTTTATTTAAAATCAAATCATAAAATAATTCTATATTTGCGTTTAATACTTCGTTTTTATTTATTCCCGTTATTTCTTCAAGAGCTTCGTTCCAATGTTTAACTTTAAAATTAGAATCAATTATAAAAATTCCATTTATAGATTTTTGAATTATTTTTTCCAGCAAATCGTTAAGCTTGCTGATTTTATTCTCATATGCTTTTTCTGAAGTGATATCTAATCCTATTCCGAAGGCGCCTTTTATATTCGAGTCTTTGTTAAAAAGGGGAGAGATGTATTCTTTTATAATTTTTATTTCATTTTCAATTTTGCGCTTATAAATAACTTCGTTAGTTTTCAATGAATTTATTGTAGATTTAATTTTAGCGTTGAAATCGCGCAAGTAAAAATCTTCGATATTTTTTTTCCATTCGTTTCCTAATTCTTTTTCTTTTATAGTTTTATATTCGTTTAAATATTTTTTATTTACATAAGTCCTTTTTCCTTCTTTGTCGCTTTTCCATAATGGCAAAGGGAAATTATCAAGAAAGTAAACTTGATTCCAGATTTCCTCTTTTAATTTTTCTTGTATATCTTTTTCTATTGTAATGTCAAAAATACATAATAATAAATGCTCTTCGTTTTCTATTTTAATGAAATTATAAAAAATTCTTAGCCATTTGTCTTTGTCGTCTTTGCAAGTTAAATAATATTCTTGAATTTCGGGAAAACTTTTATTCAAGAAATTTGTTTTGAATCTTTCTAAATTAGAAAAGATATTGTCTTTTGAGAAGAAATTGCAAATCAATTTTTTCTTTTTAACTTCTTCAGAGGAAAAACAAAATAAATTTTTAATGATTTTATTAAAAATTAAAACTTCTCCAAATTTATTTATTAGAATTATTCCGAAATTTAAATTGTCAGCCAAAACATTTAAAAAATCAAAAATTATATCTTCGCGTTTTTCTTTTAATTTGTTAAAAATTAATGCAAATAAGTTGCAAGTTATGGGAGCAATTTTTATTTTATACTGATTTTTGTTAAAATCAAAATATATTTCGTTTTTAGTTTTAAATTCCAATTTTTTAAATTTATCTTTAAGCTCATTCTGATATTCAATTAAATAATTTCTAAGATTTTGATCGTTGCTTAATTCATTTATGCTTTCGTTAAAAGTTTCTTCGAAAGCCAAATTCGAAAACACAAATTTATTTTCATTTAAATCAAATATAGCCGCTGGCATTTGAAGCTCTTTAAATATAAAAACAAACAAATCGTCGCTGAAATTAAAATTAGAGTTTTTGAAATCTGCTTGAATATTTTGAGAGGCTGTTTGAATGTTAGGTTGATCTTTTTGGGAACTTGCAACTTGATGATTATTAAAATTTTTGCTGAAAAAAATATTGTATAAAAGACCTATTATCATTATTAGCGTAATGACGTAAAAAAAAATTAAAGCTATGTTAATCATTTTAAAATTGTTAATTTTTACAAAATTAAAAAAATTGTTTGAAAATTTATAATTTTGTTTTAAAAGTTATTTAAAAATCATTTTGATATTTATAAACATAAAATTTTTCATTTTCAGGCGTTTATAATTTTTAGCAATAAGAAATAAAAAGATTGAATAATAATGATTTATATTGATTATAGCTATAACTTTAAGTATTTTAGTTATTTAAAGTAAAAAAATTATGGAAAATATTAGAAACTTTTGCATAATTGCCCACATCGATCATGGAAAATCAACAATAGCCGATACGTTATTAGAAAGAACTAAAACTATATCTGAAAGAGAATTAGTTTCTCAAGTGCTTGACGATATGGATTTGGAGCGAGAAAGGGGAATAACTATAAAATCGCACGCAATTCAAATGAATTACGGCGCTCCTGATGGCATTAATTATATTTTAAATTTGATCGACACTCCAGGTCATGTTGATTTTACATACGAAGTATCCAGAGCGTTGGCTGCCTGCGAGGGAGCTTTGCTTGTCGTAGACGCATCTCAGGGAGTAGAAGCGCAAACAATAAGCAACTTGTATATGGCAATTGACGCTAATTTAGAAATAATCCCTATAATAAATAAAATAGATCTGCCAAGCGCGAATGTAGATGCAGTAAAAAAACAAATTATTGATTTATTAGGATGTGGAGAAAATGAAATAATTTTAGCAAGCGCTAAAAATAGAATAGGCGTCGACGATATATTGCAAGCTATTGTAAAAAGAATACCTCCTCCTCAAGGCGACCCAAACGCGCCATTGCAAGCTTTAATATTTGATTCCATTTTCGACTCATATCGAGGGGCAATAGCTTATGTTAGAGTTTTCAATGGAACAATAAAAGAAAAAGATCAGCTTAAATTTTTTGCTCATAATAGGATCTATCAAGCGGAAGAAATCGGCATATTGAAATTAAAAAAAATTAGGACTGGAGAATTATCCGCTGGCAATGTCGGCTACGTAATTGCAAATATAAAAGACGTACACGATACTAAAGTCGGCGATACAATAACAAACGCAAAAAGTCCATGCTTGCAGCCTTTGCCCGGTTATAAAGAAGTAAAACCAATGGTATTTTCTGGATTGTATCCAACGAACGCTGAAGATTTTGAAGATTTGAGAGATTCGCTTGACAAGCTAAAATTAAACGATGCCGCTATAACTTACGTTCCCGAAACTTCAGCAGCTTTAGGATTTGGTTTTAGATGCGGTTTCCTTGGAATGTTGCATATGGAAATAATTCAAGAACGATTGGAAAGAGAATTTAATCAATCTATCGTTACCACAATGCCAAATGTGGAATATATAGTTTATACCAAAAAAGGGGAACGTTTAATTATTGACAATCCTGCTCAAATGCCTGATCCCGGACAAATCGAAAAAATAGAGGAACCTTACGTTAAAGTTCAAATTGTTTCTCCTAGCGATTATATTGGCGCTATAATGAAATTGGTCATGGATCGAAGAGGGATTCATAAAAATACGAATTATATTGATCCGACTAGAGTAGATTTGTCTTTTGAATTGCCGTTGTCTGAAATGATTTTTGATTTTTTTGACAAATTAAAATCTATTTCGCGCGGCTACGCTTCTTTAGATTACGAGCTAATTGGATATAAAGAATCTGATCTGGTAAAATTAGATATTTTGGTAAATGGCGATCCAGTAGACGCTTTGTCAATTATTGTTCATAGATCTAAAGCTTACGATTATGGAAGGAAAATGTGTACAAAGTTGAAAGATTTAATACCGCGACAGTTATTTGAAATTGCAATTCAGGCAGCCGTTGGATCTAAAGTTATCGCTCGAACAAATATAAAGCCTTTGAGAAAAAACGTGCTTGCTAAATGTTATGGCGGCGACGTAACAAGAAAAAGAAAATTGCTTGAGAAACAAAAAGAAGGAAAAAAAAGGATGAAACAAGTTGGAAATGTAGAAATACCTCAAGAAGCTTTCCTTGCCGCCTTGCAAATTAACGACGAAGAATAAATTTAATGCAAAAAATGTAATTAAATTAAAAATTAATTATCATAAAAGTTTAATATCTACTGGAGGATATTTTGAAGTTTAAAGATGCTTTAAGAAAATTTTTCGGAATTAAAACAGAAGAAGAGCTAAAAATAAAAAAAACGCCAAAAGAAAAAGCTAAAGATTTTTTTGGCGCCCTTTTGTGGGCTGCCGCGGCCGCAATGATAATAAAAATATTTTTTCTAGAATCTTCTAGAATACCTACCGGCTCGATGGAAAAAACTATATTAGTTGGAGATTTTTTGCTCGTTAATAAAATGATTTATGGAATATCGACTCCGAGAAATATACCTTTTACAAATATCAGATTGCCTTATTATATATTCCCGGCTTTTAGAGAACCGCAAGCTTACGATATAATAGTTTTCGAATATCCCGGCGATAAAGACGAATTGGAGCCCAAAGAGGTTCTTAATTACGTTAAAAGATGCGTTGGTATTCCAGGGGATACTATTGAAATTATCGACAAAGTTGTTTTTATAAACGGAAAAGAATTTAAGATACCTCCTTATATTCAATACAATAATTATCCTCCTTTGCCAAAAGGTTTTGCTGAGCCTCGCATTTTTCCAAATGGAGCAAAGTGGAATAAAGATAATTATGGTCCTCTTTATATTCCTAAAAGAGGAGATACATTGCATTTAAATTTAGAAAATATTGAACAATGGAGAACTATAATCGACAGAGAACACGGCAAAAGAGTAGTTAAAGTCTCGAATGGAAAGATTTATATTGATGAGGTTCAAACTGATAAATATGTTTTTAAAGAAGATTATTATTTTATGTTAGGCGATAATAGAGACGATAGTCTTGACAGCAGATATTGGGGATTTGTTCCTCGTTCTAAAATTATTGGAAGAGTCGAAATTATTTACTGGTCTTGGGATCCTTCCATACCTTTTTCTAATTTATTTAAATTATTAAGTTCCGTTAGAATTGAGCGGTTAGCTAAAGTTATTAGATAATTTTATGTTCAAAGTAATAAAAACGATTGTTAAATTTTTTTTCGCTTTTGCCTTCGCAATTTTATTGGCGTTTTTTATTAAACTATACTTTTTAGAAGCATATAACGTTCCAAGCGATTCTATGCGGCCTACGATCGAAAGCGGCGATTTTATTTTTATCAATAAGTATATTTACGGCGATTTTGAAAATAAATTTTTTAAAGTTCCGACTTTAATTTCTAGAAAACCAGAGAAAAAAGACGTCGTTGTTTTTAAGATTTTTCATCCTGATTCATTAAGAGGAAAAACTTTGATTAAAAGAATATATGCCAATTCTGGAGATAAGTTGTCCCTATTCGATAAATATATTTTGATTAACGAAAAAAAAGACGATTCTGCGATTGAAGAAAAATATTTTTTCAATTATAATTTGTTAAAAAAAGAATTTAAGCAAATATTGCAAAAAGGCATAAGAATACCAAAAAAAGGGGAGTATGTAGTTCTTGACCTTGAAAATTTATTTCTCTATGAGAATCTAATAAAAAGCGAAGAAAAGACAGTTGAAATAAAAAATAGCAAAATATATGTTGACGGCATAGAAACTAAACTTTATCCTATAAAGCATAATTGTTATTTCCTTATTGGAGATAATATCGAAGTTAGTTATGATAGCAGAGCTTTTGGATTAATTCCAGAGAAAGATATCATCGGAAAAGCTATAATTGTTTATTTTTCAATGAATAATAGTTTTGCGACAAGTGATTTTTTTAGTTTCTTTTCGTCTATAAGATTTTCTCGTATTGGCAATATTATAAATTAATTGCTTGCTTTTTTTTATAAAATAAAAGATATTTATTAAAATAATTTCTTAATATATGAGTCGTTTATTTTTTTATTTTACGTTAATTATCGTTATTTTTTCAAATAAAAGTTTAACTCAGGAAAGATATATAATCTATTTTAAAGATAAAGGACGATATGAACAATTATATGCCAAAAAAAGTTTTTTTTCAAAATCAGAAGCGTTAAAATTTATCTCTGAAAGCTCTTACAAAAGGCGATTAAAATCCTTGCCTGAGGATAAAATAATTGATTGGCGAGATTTGCCTATTGATGAAAAATATGTCGATTCTTTAAAATCATATGGCTTAAAAATTAAATATAAGTTAAAATGGTTTAACGCAATCGGCTGTTATCTTAATGAAAATCAATTAAATAGCATAAGATTGTTGAGTTTTGTATCGCATATTCAAAAAGCTCGTGATATTTATTACAACAAAGATTTTGAAAGAAATAATAATGACAATTTAATATTAAAAAATAAAAAACCGTTTGACGTTAAAAATTATAACATTAATTATGGAAATTCTTTTTTGCAAATATCTTTTACTGACGTTTTAAGCTTGCATAATATTGGAATAGATGGCTCGGGAGTAATAGTAGGAGTTTTAGATACTGGTTTTGATTGGAAAAGACATGAGGCTTTAAAAACAAGAAAAATTATCGCAGAATGGGATTTTGTAAATAACGATAGTATTACAACAAATCAAAGCGAAGACTCTCCAGGACAACACAATCACGGCACTTTATGCTTTTCTGTGATTGGAGGATACGCCGAAGGAAAATTGGTAGGCGTCGCATATAACTCAAGTTTCCTTTTAGCGAAAACGGAAAATATAACATCAGAAACAAAGCTTGAAGAAGAAGCTTATGCAGCAGCTCTTGAATGGATGGATAGCATTGGAGTAGACGTAACGACGAGTTCCTTAGGATATAATATTTTTGACAATCCCGCAGATTCTTATACATATGCTAATATGAATGGCAACACAGCGATAGTAACTAAAGCCGTTAATATCGCTTTTGAAAAAGGAATATTAACATTCACTTCAGCCGGTAACGAAGGAAATAATTCTTGGAGATATATAATAGCTCCAGCCGATGGATTTAATGTTATAGCTGTCGGCGCGGTTAACTCAAGTCTTCAAATAGCCAGTTTTAGTTCTCGAGGACCAACTTATGACGGTAGAATAAAACCTGACGTTTGCGCTTTGGGAGTCAACGTTTATGGAGCTCAAGCGGGTACAATTTCAAATTATACATCTTCTTCGGGAACCTCGTTAGCTTGCCCATTGGCGGCTGGAGTTGGAGCTCTTTTGCTTTCAACTTATCCATGGCTAAGCAACGTTCAAGCTCGGGATATTATACTTAAAACTGCCAGCAACTTTAACTCTCCAAATAATGATTATGGATATGGCATTATATCTGCTAAAAAAGCCATAGAATATCCAAATATTAAAAAAGAAAATGACAAAATAATTTTAAATAAATCTTTTATTTCAGATTCTATAAATTCTGTTTATGTCAAAATTTACAATCAAAATTTTAATTTTATCGATAGTATACAATTAAGCAAATATAAAGAATATTTTTATAACGTTGATATAACGAGTTATTCTATTTATAGCAAGATTTTTTTTAAGTTTATTATAAATTATTTAAATGACAAAAAGGAAGAATTTCCGCAAAACAGCTCGTTTTATTCTTATAAATACAATCAAGTTATAGTTGACTTCAAAGAAAAAAATATGCCTTCAAAATTTGAATTAAGTCAAAATTATCCTAATCCTTTCAATATGAAAACTACGATAGATTTTAGCGTTTTAAATTCAAGCGAAATAAAAATTATTGTGTATGATATCATGGGCAAGGAAGTAAAAACTATTTTTAACGATAATGTGTCGCCTGGCAATTATAAGACATTTTGGGATGGCCTCAATAACAATGGAAAGGTTTGTTCTTCTGGAGTTTATTTTTATTCTTTATATGCCAATGGAAAATTTTTAAAATCTAAAAAAATGATATTGATAAAATAAGTATTAAAAAAATTTTTTTGTGAAAATTTTGTAATTATACGTTCGAAATTTAAATGTTTATTTTGTTTTTTTAGGGTAAAGTTATTGATAAAAAAATTGTTGCTAAATTTTAGATAGGAAAAAGATAAAACTTTACAACTTTCAAGCGGAATTAAAATTTAATTAAAAATAAAATCAAAACTTTAAATATTTATAATTATCAGAATAACGAAATATTTTGAATTTTTATCAATCAAGAAGAATTTAAAAATTAGACATCAATTTATAATCTAATAAAAGTTAAGTTTAGTACAACTACATATTTCCATATTAAATTTTTTTATACAATTATTTCCGATTTATTGCAAATTATTTATTGTATTTTCTTAATTTCTTAAAAAATAAAAATACAATGAAAAGCTGATATATTTTACATCTTAGCGTTTTTTTTTTTTTAAATCTCTGTCTAAATGATATATAATTTGATTGAGTTATGAAAAGCCTTTTGAAATATTTCATTAAAAATATAATAAAAAATACCGGGCTAATATATTTAACCCGGTATTATAGAAAGAAAGAAGGTTAAAAAGGTTAAACAAAAAACTTTAGAGCTTAATTCCAAACCCAAAATAATGGACCTGGCTTAATCTTCCAAAATCTTGATAAGCATAATCAAATTTAGCGGTAGCATAATCGGCAAGTTTTAAATTAAACCCGACTCCGAAAGTTAAGCCTTTTTCGCTTTGATATTCGAACAAAGCGTTATAACCGCTTCTGATAAAAAAAACTTCGCTCCAACTAAATTCTAATCCTAAATTTATATGTTCGCTATGATCGTTTGGATGAATTGCGTTAACCTCGGCGGTCATCCTAAGATTTTCAGTCTTTAAAAAATCGGCAGCTAAACCTATTCTGAAAAGCATTGGCAAGTCGTATTCTTCAACTTCTAATTTTGTGTTTACAAAATTATTGCCTACTTTTTTAAATTCAATTATATCTCTTCCATCTAATTTCATTTTTGGTCCGAAATTTGAAATAACGCCAGCAATTCTTAATTGATTTAGAACGTCAATTTTATATAAAACGCCAATATCAAAAGCGAAAGTTTGAGCGCTCATATGATAAAGATTTTCATTAATATATTTTAAATTAAATCCAATAGAAAATAACTCGGTTAAATTTCTGGCAAATCCTAAGCCTAAAACAAGAGAGCTGTAACCAAACATCTCGCCCGTGCCTTCCGGATTTTCCAAAGTTCTTACTGGCATTTCGTCTGTTGAAAGATAATTTACAAATAAACCGACCGAACCAACTCCGTCGATATAAAAAGCGCCTGAAGCATAGTTATAATATAACATTGAAGAGTATAAATCCATATGCGAAAATGCCGCTTCTGCAGTTTGAATATTTGAAATGCCGGCTGGATTCCAATAAAATGAATATGCGTCGTTAGCTGTTGCGCAAAAAGCTCCTCCCATTCCTATAGCTTTTGGACCGGCATTAATTTTTAAAATTTGAGCGGCTGTAGTTCCTGTTTTTTGTATTTGTTGAGAGAAAAGGGAACTGAAGCTAATTAATAAAGCCAATAAAAAATTTATCTTTTTCATTTCATTCTCCGCTCTATTTTATTTAATAATTGCAAATTTTATAACTTTTTTGCCAATTCCGGGCGCGTCAATATGGGCTATATATAATCCGTATGCTACAGAAAATCCGTCTTTATTAAGCAAATTCCAATATGCTTTTCCTGATTGCAAATTGGAGTTATGCTCTATTGTTTTTACTAATTCGCCGCTAATTGTAAATATTTTAATTGTACATTTTGGCGGCAAGTTTTCGAAGTAAATTCTTCTTTCGCCTCTGTTTTGACCCGGTATTCTATTTTGCGGTTCTATTTCGCTGTATACAATATAAGGATTCGGAACTACATAGACATTTTCTAGAGCGGTTTTGGCTTTTGCAGAAGAAATCGTTCCAGAATTAGTTCTTAAAACAAAATAATCATTTGTCGTAAATGGTTTTTTAGTTTTTAAGAGATATTTATCATTAAGCAAAGGAACTGTATCTGTTGACGGAATTCTGAATATAACGCCCCAAGTTAGCGTATCTGTATTTAGTCCTTTTGCTCCAGGCTTAAATAGAATTATTTCATCGCCTGGTTGCCATTCTGTTGTTAAACTATTTCCAACTCCTTTTTTCAAGGTTGTCCACACTCTTTGAGAAACGCCTGAAGTTACTTCTTTGACTGAATATTTAATTGGAAATACAATTCTATTTGCTCCTTGATAACGAACAGCTGAGTCGATAATTTCAGTAGAGAATTCAATTTCATAATCTGCTGGATATAGCATTTTTCTGGTTCCTATTGTAGATAAGGCGACTGAGGTTGCAATAAGATTTGTTCTGCCATAAAGCCATTTTGATTTTTCTAGGTCCCATTCCAATGTTGGATCGTCTTTAATTTTAACTTTAATTCCGTCAAATACTGGATTTGAATCTTCAAATTTTAATAACAAACTTTGATAAATTGGGTAGTATTTAAAAGATACTTTTACAGTTTCTCCGTCTTGAATTCTAGAATTTGCAGTTCGTTTTAATAAGCCTTTTGTAAAGTTTATTGCATAATCGACATTATTTTGATATACAAAACCTTGTTGAGATTCTACTTTAAAGTTTTCATCATTAATGATATTTTCTTTTCCTATTTTTGAATTCTTTTCTTGATATAATGTGACAGAATATGTATAAATCTTTTGATCAATGACGCTATAATTTTTCATTTGAGAAATTGTATTGTCTGGGTTAACATAATTGGAGTTGAAAATTAATTTATATTCATTATCTGAAACTGCTATATCATTTAAAATTTTAAAATCATATTTGCCAGTTCCGTAACCATACTTAAATAAATTTTTATTATATTCGATTGTAGGAGGTTCATAACCGCCAGCTCTTGGACCTGGAACAACGACAGCGGTATTTTTATCCGTTAAAATTTTGCCGCTTATTGGATCGATTGTAATTTTTTTGCTTGTTTCAGCTGGAGGATAATTTGTAGAATCGCCGCGATCGTAAGCGCATAATGCATAATAATAAGTTTTGCCGTTTACAACGTTATTGGAATCTACGAAATAATGAACTAAACCCGTATTATTTCCAAGATAATAACTAATTCCACGTCCGCTATATTTAATTGGATGATAACCTTTCCATTCGTCTACTAAATCCCATTTACATTCGGCTCCATATGCATTTGTATGTGGTTTATAAAGATAAGGCGCTCCTTTGCCATCCGTAATTAATTGAATATCGCTAAAGTTAGGATCTTCGCTTCGATATAAAACATAACCTTGAAAATCCTTGCCAGTAAATTTGTCTATAGATTCTTCCGCTACGGTATCCCAGTATAAAGTAACTTTTCGATCTCCAGGAATTGCGGTTAAAGTAGGCAAGTCAGGGGGACGGTAAAAATTGTAATTTTCATTATAAATTTTTTGTACCGTTTCGGCTGTTATTAAGATATCATCTAAGTTTTCGCCGCAAATAAATGCCATGGAAATTCTTTTTGTTTCGCCTTTTTTTAATGAAATATATCCAGAACCAAAAATAAACACTATATCTTTTGGTTCTTTTTCTATTTGTTCGAAATTACCAGGCGTTGTTCTACGCCACATGGATTCATGGTTGCTTATTTTATCAGTAGCCCATTGCCAGGTGGAAAAACTAGTTAATCCAATCTGATCGGCTTCATCTAAATCTGTTAATTCGTAATTTGGTTCGCCTGGGAATAAAGGATCCAAACTTCCGTCTGCCAATTTTTTACCTCGAGTTGGTATGCCGTCTCCTTCGCCTTCGTCAAATGTTCCGGGAATTCCATCTATGCCAACGTCATCTGTTTCTGGGTTCCAGTCACCGTCGTCGTCAATACCGTTCTCTTGACTTTCGTCAATCATTCCATCGCCGTCGTTGTCTATTCCATCTATTGAATTACTCGGGCTTTCTAAAAATTTACAACCTAAATATCCTACCTTTAATCCTCCTGCTATTTCTGTTACGGTAGACCAAAAAAAAGCCATACTTCTTGCATAAACTGGAACATTATCAACTGGAGGATATCCTTCAACATTGAAAGGCGGAATAAAAGCTCCTAAATTTTTTTGATTTGAAGCGCTATAAGTTCCTCCAACATCTGGATCTCCGTAAATTCCAAATACTACAGAATCTAAATCATAATCACTAATATTTGTTATAGTATAAACAACAAATAAAACATTTTCAGCTTGGGCGTTTGACCATTGAAAAGCTCGCCCCTCGATTTTTATGCCAATTCCTTTTCTTGTCAAATCATTAATGTATGGATAATATTCATATCTTCTATTATTTCTATCGTCCATAGCCCATAAACATTCCATATCAGCGTTTGTTGCTCCTTGTCTTAAATAACCTGGCCAAACATATTGTCCTAAAGTTGGATTATACCAATCTCTCGGCCAGGAGTCAGGTTTTCCGTCTCCATCTGAATCATAATCAGGATTAACAGCAAGCTTTGTTTGATTTGGATCTGCATAACCAGCAAGAGGTTCCCATTGCCATAAAGTATCTCCCGTTGGATTTACCGTTCTGTAACTTGGATAATCCCAGAGACCATCGGTAAATATTCTAAATCTGCGACTTGGATTTCTTGGATCTTGTACAGAAGCTCCAATAACGGGGGAGAATTGAAAAATATACGGAACTTTTCTCCATACTAAACCAGAAATTTCTCTTATTGCTCCATAGCCTTCTCCAATTCCTCCATAATTTGTTATTCCTACTTGTATTTGATTGCCATTCATTAAAACAGATTTTCTTTTATCTAAAGGAGGAACAGTAATTGACTTATATTTCAAAAATTTCTCATATTCTGCGTATTTGTCTATTTGAAGATTTTCTTTTGGAAAATTTTTAGGAGCAAAGTTATTAAAGTAATTTTGGATATAATTTTTTACCGCTTCGATTTCAGTCGTTTTTTTGGGAGATAAATCCTGCCTTAGGGGTTGAGCGACAATAATGATGCTTAAAACTGACAAAAATAAAAATGCTTTTTTCATATAATTGCTCCTTAATATTAAAAATCCAAGGATACGCCAATTCTTACTTCTCTTGGAGGATAGTAGTAATTTGGTCTATTAAAGTATTCTGATGTCGGTTGAATTCCAGGAATTCTCTGAGCTAATTCGTCAGTTGGTCCTCCAAATCTTTTTTGTTCTAAAGAGTAGTTTGCTCTTCCCGTATCGTCGTAAACATATCTTTCATTTTTTGCGTCAAATAAATTGTAAATTCTTAAGAAAATTGTTAAGTCAATAGAGCCAAGAGCAAAAGTTTTATCTGCCAACATATCTACAGTCAATCTAGTCGGTTTTCTTTCAGAATTTGTTTTCAGATAATATTGTTGGTCCATTAAGCTTGGAGTGTAGGGAAGTCCTGTTCCTAATTTGCCAACCAAAGTTACGTTCCAAGAATTCATTTTGCCAATATTTATAGATCCATTTAATGTATGAGTTTGATCCCAATCTAAAAAAACTGGAACTTTTTCAGCCTGTCTTCCTGAAGATATATCAAGGAAAAATGCGTCAGAATTAACGTCGTTTCCTTCGGCGACTTGATATGTATAATCGAGAGTCGCTCCCAACCAGTCGGCAGCTGTTCTTCTTTTAGTTAGCGAAATAGTAAAACCTTTAATATTGCCGTAATCTTGATTTACATACTTTAAGTAGGTCTCAGAACTGCTTACTCTAATTTTTTGCAATGCCAATAAATCTCTAACGTCTTTAAAGAAAGCAGTTGCATTCATTGCTAAATTTTCGGCAAATTGTTGTTGCCATCCTATTTCATATGAAACGGTTTTTTCTGGATTTAAATTTGCATTTCCAAATGTTGGAGTTCCAACGCTAAAATCATATTTAAAATCTGCATTTGTATATAAGTATCTAAATGGAGGCATTTGATAAAAGTGTCCATAGGAAAAATGTATAATTGCTTTGTCAGTAACCGGAAAAGAAATTCCAAATCTTGGGCTAAACTGATGTTTTGCCGGCGCTTTTGCAAGCAATGAATTTTTATCTATATTTGCTGGCAAGTTTGGGTAATTTGGAGATGGATAAGTAGTATTAGTAGAATAATTTGCGTTAGAATTAAAGTAATCGTACCTAATTCCTAAATTAATTACCATACTTTCAAATTCCATTTTATCTTGAATATATGCTGAAAACTCAATAGGTTTTTTAATATAATAATTATGTTTTGTAGAATTTGTAGGAGGTATATACGGTTGCTTGTAGGTAGTTGTATCTCTTAATATTTCAAAATTTTCATAAGCTATTTCGTGATTTCTAAATTCAATTCCAGATTTTAATTCATGTTGATTTGTTACTTGACTTGTTATGTCAAATTTGCCGCTTATAGTGTTTGTTCTTTGATAAAAATGAAAATTTTGTGTTCCTCCTACTGCAAAAGTATAATTAGCGGGTCGATTTCTCTTATGTTCTGGTTGATATTTTAGATTAGGAAATACTCCTTCCCAACTTTTGCCAGGATAAAAAGTTATTTCTTTTCCATTAATATCAACTAATGGATATAAGTATCTTTTATAATCGTTAATATTATATGAGCCTTTCAGAGAATAAAATGTGTTTCCTGATATTGCATGTCTAATTTCAATTGCGTTAACCAATCCCCATTCATAATTTGTATAATTAGCTTCTGGATTATATTTATAGTCGTGATTATAATTTTTATATTCTGAATTTGAATAAATTAAATCATAATTTAATTTAAATCCTTGGAAAATTTTGAAAGTTAGTTTTAATGTCGAGTTTAAATCTAAAGATGGATTCATTGAAACAATTTTATTATCGCCGCTCATTGAAATTCTCAAATCATTTGGATTATTAGGATTTCTGTACATTGAATCTTTTGGCAAATGTCTTCTTATTCCGTATAAAAAGCCTTGGTCATAGTTATATCTCGAGGATGCAAAAAATGATATATTTTTTTCTAAAAAGGGGATAGGACCTCCTAAAGTGAATTCACCAACGATATTATTGCCCGGATTAATTTCGTCTATGTTAAAAAAAACATCTTTATGACGAGAGATATAATCGCCGCTATACAAAGAAATTGAACCTCTGTATTTCTCTCCGCCTTCTTTAGTCACAGTATTAACTATTCCGCTTAAAGCTCCTCCGTATTCTGCGTTAAAAGTTCCGCTAACTACTGACAATTCTTCAATTGCATTAGCGCTTATTTCTACGGCTCGGGAATTATCAAATGGATTTGAAATTGAAATTCCATTTATTGTATATGCAATTTCAGTAGAACGACCTCCTCTGATATGAAGTTCCCCTCCGGCGCCTTGCGTTATGCCAGCTTGTAGAGTTAAAATTTGAGTTAAGCTTTCTACCGGCAAAGCCGATATTTGAGACGCGTCTACAGTAGCTCTCGATGAAGTTTGGTCTTTTCTAACCATTGGAGCTTGAGCTTGAACTACAATTAGTTCAGTTACTATAGCTTCTTGAACCATTTCTACGTCAATTCTGGTGGTAAAGTCAATATTTACTCTCACATTTTGTATAACGACTTTTTGATAACCTATCGCCGAAAAAATTAAATTATACATTCCTGGCGGCACATTGTTTATTATAAAATTTCCCTCAACATCTGAGGCAGCCCCCATTGTTGTGCCTTCTATTATGATATTAGCTCCTATAATGGGCTCGTTTGTTCCTTTTTCTCTTACTTTTCCGGCAATTTTGCCTGTCGTTGAAGCAAGAATAATATTTTGAACTAAAAAAATTAAAATCGCGAAATACTTAAATAAATTAAAATTTCTTTGCATAGAGCCCTCGCTATTTAATATTTTATTTGAAAAAAAGCAGGCAAAAATGCCTGCTTTTCATGGTAAGAAATATGGATCGTATTATTTGACAAGCGTCATTTTTCTAATTTGTTGATTTTTGCCATCGCTTAATCTGACAAAATAGATTCCACTTGGTAAATTTACAGCATTGAAAGTATAATTATGTTCGCCGCTTGTTAGAGCAGCTTTGGATAAAATAACAGCTACTTCTTGTCCTAAAGAGTTGTAAACTTTTAAGTCAACTGTTGAATTATTTGGCAAATAGAATCTTATATTAGTAGTTGGATTGAATGGATTAGGATAATTTTGAGCTAAATAAAATTCCTTTGGCAATTCATATTTGTCTTCAACGCTAGTTCCTGTAGCTTTGTAAATTAAAATTGGAGCTGGATCGTCGACGTCGCCTCTTGGATAGCTGCTTGTAGCTAAAATTTCTGGCGTTCCATCCTTGGTAACATCAACTATTCTTATAACATCCCATTGTCCGTGATTTTTGTATTTAACGCTGTCAGGATATAATGCGGTAAAATAATTTCCAGCAATTTTATATTTGCTATAGCTAGCTGGGTTTGTGATATCGCCGCCTAAGTAAGATATTCCGTATAAACCATTGTCATAAGTGTAACTTCTAAGACCTCTTGTTCCAAAAACAAAATCCATTTTTCCATCGCCATTAATATCGCCGACTGCTCCTCCATTTAAACCAGTCAAAGAGTCAGAGTCAAAGAAATTTCCAATAACAAATGTCTGTAAAGAATCTGTTGTTTGATTATATTTTACTAACACAACTTTAGCGCTTTTATTTGCCGCAGCGTTCATCCATTCGCCAAAAACATATTCGTGAGTTCCATCATTATCTATATCTACTTTGCAACCAGATTTCCAACTTCCGGCAAATAACCCGGTCATTAAGTATCTTGGTTTTGTAGAGAAAGTTTGGGTTGTTCTATTATATTTAACATGACAAACTCCTGCGTTTGCGTCGATAAAGAAATAATTGTCGCCAAATTCGAATATATCATATTTAGCTGCAGTTGTAAAACTATGCTGTACCGTTTTTCCGCTTGCTACTACAGTCCATGTTTCGCTGCCGCTGCCATTGTCTGGAACGTCGCTAACTTTCAAAAATCCAAAATGAAAACCCGCGCCGCTTGGCGTTCTATCCGCAAAAATTAATTCTTGTTTATT
>Ga0308414_1000136_pt1 | contig 43239 bp, 34 predicted proteins | sample HotsprSampleOS50_FD_205667 | JGI IMG/M metagenome (GOLD analysis project Ga0308414, IMG submission 205667) | Hot spring phototrophic mat microbial communities from Octopus Spring, Yellowstone National Park, Wyoming, United States - 20090730_OS50 ... | reverse complement strand
CGATATTTTTTTCTTCGTTTCTTGCAGGAATTAAAACTGAAATTTTAGGCTTTTCTGTTTGAGCGTGAGGTTTAATATTATGAGCTTTTTTTGCAAAGATTAAATTAATAATGGAGATAATTATAGTCGTCGCGTTAAAAAAAATCGAACCAAAGAAAATGATAATTTCAAAAAATTCTGAATTATTTAAAAATTGTTCAATCATATCCTATAAAATTTTTATAAAATTATCTTTATTATAAAAGCTTATAGATTTCAAATCTTTTATGTTTTTAATAAATGAAAGCTTGTAGCTTTCAAAATTATTTGCCAAATCTTTTAATTCAAACGCTTCTCCAATTTTCGCGTATAAATATGGTTTCCTTTTATCTTCATATCTTGCCATAAAAGATATTATGACTGTTAAGGCGTTAAGAGAATAATATTTTTTTGCGAAAAATTTTATACCTTCCTGAAGTTCAATTTCATCATTTTCAAACGGCTGAAGTTTTCCTTGAGGATAAAAAACCACAATCTTTGAGTTGTCGTTTAGCAAATTATTAATGTATTCAAAAACTTTTGCGGCGTCTTTAGGATTTTTTTTGTCAATTCCAAATGTTCCTAAAAATTTGAAGAATGGATATTGCTTTAAAGTTTCTTCAATTACAAGTATATGAAATTTTTTTCTTATTATAGTATTATTAAGCAAATAAATAAAAAAACCGTCCCACCACGAAAAGTGATTTGGAGTAATAAGAAGACTCCTGTCAAAATTTATTTTTTGCAAAGCTTCTTGATTTGTTAAATAAAAACCGGAAAAATTTTTTTTTAACAATCTAGTTAAATAAATATCGAAAATACATTTTGCTAAAGCCGAATGTTTAGCTTCTATCATATTATTTGGAGAGATCTTTAATTATTTCTTTAGCCGCAATTTTTCCAGATAAAGCTACAAGCGGAATTCCTCCGCCAGGATGAGCAGATCCGCTTGCAAAATATAAATTTTTTATGCATCGCGATTTGTTTTTTTGTCTTAAAAAAGCTGCGCAGCGATTATTTGAAGATATTCCATAAAGCGATCCTCCGATAGAATTAGTTCTCTTTTCGATAGTTATAGGATCGAGAGCGTCAAATAGGAAAGCTTTTGGCTTATTTTTAATATTTAAATAATTGAAAACTTTAAGCAACAATTTTTCTTTTAAGTTTTCTAATTCTACTTTTGTTAATGATAAATTCGAAGGAGCGTTTATCATTAAGAACCAATTTTCCCATCCATCAGGAGCGTCGTTTTTTTCAATCTTGCTGGAAATGTAAAGATATATAGTTGGATCGTCTGGAATAAATTTTTTATTAAATAAATCAGAAAATTCTTTTTCGTAATTTTCAGAAAAGAAAATGTTATGAACTTCAAGTTCATCGCGAATTCCTTCGACTCCTAAGTAAAAAACTATTGCGCTTGTCGATTTTTCCATTCTTTTTTGAATTCTTGATTCGCGACAGTTATAATTATCAAGCAATTTAGAAAATGTAAAATCTACGTCGGCGTTTGAAATTATCGCGTCGAAAAAATTTTTTTCATTATTTGCTATTAAACCAATAGCTTTTTTATCATTTAAAATAATGCGACTAACTTCTGAGTTGAGATAAATCTTTGTATTCGTTTTTCTTAACGCTTCTTCAAATGATTTTACTATTGAATAAATGCCGTCTTCGGGAAAATATGCTCCTAAGTTGTATTCCACGTGTTGTATAATATTTAAAGTGGCTGGGGCTTTATATGGATTGCTTCCGTTATAAGTCGCGTATCTATCAAATAATTGTATTAGGTTTTTATCTTTAAAGAACGACGAATTAGCTTGATGCATAGTTCTAAAAGCGTCTATTTTATTGAATTGAAGCAGAGTTTTGAGAGCTTTAAAATTTAGTAAGTTTTTTAACTCAAAAGATTGAAATAAAAACAAATCTGAAGTTAAATCGTATATGGAGCGAGAATAGTTTAAATATTTGTATATAGTTTCTTTTTTTTCGTTGAATAAATTTTGAATTTCTTCAGCGAGTTTTTCTATGTCAGAATATGCTACAAAAATTTTTCCGTCTGGATAAAAATATTTGCAAATTACGTTTAATTTTTTTAAGCTCAAGAAATCTTTAAGTTGAAAATTATTTTCAGAGAAAATATTTTCTAAGACAAAAGGCATCGTAAGCAAAGAAGGACCTTGATCAAATCTAAAATTATTTATTTTCAATTCATAAGCTTTTCCGCCAAGTTTTTCATTTTTTTCGAAGATGTAAACGTCAAAATTTGCGTTTGAAAGATATAAAGCCGCGCTTAGACTGCCAATACCGCCGCCAATTATGGCAATTTTCTTTTTGTACATATATTTTCAATTTTATCAAAATTAAGTATGACAGATCCCAATAAAATAAAGGAATAAAAAAAATCTTCGATAGGAATAGTTAAAAATCGATCTCCTAAGATTGAGTTATAATTATACCATACTATTGGAGGCGAAGTAAGCAAGTAGTTAACTATTATAAATGGCAAATAAGTTATAATCATCGTTATCCAAAAATTAGACGAAATTAAAGTTTTGAAGTTTAAAGAAGGATAAATTAAAAAAAATAACCCAAAAAAAATAAAAACGACAAATGTATATTCTCCGCCCGGCAAAATCAAAGAAACTACGAAAGATAAAATTGATAAAACTCGAAAATAATTTTTGTCAATATTTAAATTTTTATCTTTCAAATAAAATCTGACAGTTGCATAAATAAACAGAGAGCAATATGGTATTATTATAAAGAAGAGAACTTCTTCGATTGGCAAGTTTAAGACGTAATATCCTGAAATGTATTTTTTGCTAAATCCCCAAAAATTTTTTTTCGTAAAAAAATAATCCCAAATCAAAAAAATTAAAGCTATAGGCAGAATAGCAATAAATGCGATATGAATTTTTTTATAAAATTTTAGTTTTTTTTCGAAAGAAAAAACAAAAGGAACAATTGCCGACGATAATAAAATTAAAAAATATTCGCTCATTTTGAAGAAATGCTTGGGTAAAGTTTTTTCAAGTTGAAATTTTCATTTTTATGTAATCTTCCGCTTTCAAAGGCAAAACGAGCAATATGAGTTTGCCAATAATAATCTAATTCTGAAAAATTTAAATTTAAAAGGCAATTGTAAATAAATCTTAAATCCTGTTTTCTTTTATCGCCAATTCCAAATACGGCTGGTATTTTATCTAAAACTGCAAAACGTAAAAATCTAATTTCAAGGCTTGTGGAATCTAAAATGACAGCTTGATTTAAATAAAATAATCCTTTTGTTACATGTTTATATTTAGAATATAGATTTAATGTAAATTTAGCTTTCAATGCTTGTATAACGCCATAATAAGCTAAAATTTTGGCTGGATATTTTTCAGGTATATGGCCAAAATTCTTTAGAATAAATTTCTCAAGTTTTTCGTTGAAATTTTCGTTAGTTGTAGCTTCGTAGAAATTTTTTCTTAAATAAATAACGCAACTGTCGCAATTCTTGGATAAATTATGAGAATAAATAGAAAGACTAATTAGAAAAAATAATGACAATATCAATAAAAGAAATTTCATAATACTGGTCTTCTAAACTCCATTAAGTAATTTTTAAAAAAAGAAAAAACGAAGAGAACGATTTTTTGAAAATTAGATATTCTAACTCTTTCTTTTAGCAATACATCTAAAGGAGTATTTTTAATTTTATTAAATAGTTGATAATAATACAAGTAAGCGGCATAAACGCCGATGCGCGAACTTAACGGCAATCTTAAAATCCCGCTTAAAGCTTTTTCGAATTCTTTTTCAGTTTCTTCTTCTAATTTCTTTTTTTGACTATCAGTCAGCAAAAATTCTTTGTCTACATTAGGCAAATAAATTCTTTTTCGTTCTTTTAAATCGCTTTGAATATCGCGCAAAAAATTAACTTTTTGAAAAGCGCTTCCTAAAGCTCTTGCTGGTTCGACTAATTCGTCAAATAAACTTTGATTGTTGTTTACAAAAACTTTTAAACACATTAAACCTACAACTTCAGCCGAGCCGTAAACATATTCGTCAAAAGAATCTCTTTCATGATAATTTTTGTAAAGATCCATTTCCATACTTTTCATAAAAGCGTCAATGTATTTTCTATCGATGTTATATTCTTTTACGGTTAAAGCGAATGAATTTAAAATAGGATTCAGAGATATTCCATTCTTCAAAGCGTAATCAAGATCTTGCTTAAATCTTTCAAACATTTCTTTTTGATTATAATCAAAAAAAGTGTCAACAATTTCGTCTGCGAGTCGAACAAAACCGTAAATTGCATAAATATGTTTTCTAATCTTTTTAGAAAAACCCAAAATGCCTAAACTGAAAGAAGTGCTGTATAAATTTGTAAAAATTTTTCCGCTTCTATAAGAAGCTAAATCATAGATGTTTTTCATCTTTTATTATCCTCTCAGTTGTTAATCGAGAACTAATTATTACCATCGGAATCCCAGTTCCAGGAGTAGTGGAAGCTCCGACGTAATATAGATTTTTAAGTTTTTCGTCTTTGTTTGACGGTCTAAAAGCGCCAACCTGAAAAATGCCATGCGATAAGCCTAAACCAGCCCCTTTGTAAAGATTTAGTTTTTTTGCCCAATCGTCAGGGGCTAAAATTTTTTTATAAATTATTTTATTTTCCAGATCAAGATCTAATCTTTTTGACAAATCTTCAATTAAATTTTTTGCGATAATTTCTTTATCTGAATAATCCGGTTTATAAATCAAAGTCGGAGCTGGCATTAAAATAAAAATATTTTCGCAGCCAGCTGGAGCGGCAAAAGGATCTATTCGAGCTATAGCGTTTACATAATAATATGGTTTTTGCGGAGCTATAGATGATACAAAAATTTTATCAGCATATCCTCTGAAATTATTACCTAGGAAGTAATTATGAAGTTCTAAATTGTTAATTTTTCCTTTTATCCCTAAATACATTGTAAAAGGCGCGAGCGTCCATTGCATTTTGTCTAATTTTTGTTCGCTAAATTTTTTTCGATTTAAGAATCTTCCACGAAAATCCGCCGCGTCATGGTTCGAAATAAAAATATCTGAGTAATATTTTTTTCCATTTGAGTCTTCGACATATTCGATTTTATCATTTTTGGTTTGAACTCTTATAATTTCACTGTTGTAATGGAATTTGACGTTTCTTTTTTCCAAAATTTTAACAGTTTCTTCGACTAATTTATACATTCCGCCTTCAATTGCCCAATAACCGTTATGACGCATTTCAGTGTAATTAAGCAAAGTATAAATTGCGGGAGTTTTAAATGGAGTAGAGCCTAAAAAGAAAGCTACGAGCGAAAAAATAACTCGAGCTTCATAAGAATCAAAAGTATTCGATATTTCGTTCCAAACATTTTTAATTAAAGCTGGGATGTATTTCTTTGGAACTTTGGTTAATTCCAATAAGTACTCAATTTTGTTTTCAAAATTTCTTTTAACTATTTTATATTCAACGTCGTGAAAAAATTGTCCGGCTTTTTTTAACAGCTTTTCAGTTTTAATGTCAATATCAGGCTCTATTTCGGAAAACTCTTCTTTTAATTTAGAGAGGTCTTTAAAGATCCTGAATGGTTTTTTATTTCCTTCAAAAAAAACTTGATAAAGCGGATTGAGTTCGAGTAATTTTACTGGAATTTTTTCGTTTGCAAATTTAAATAATTCCTCTAATTCGTAAGTCATGCTCATAAACGAAGGACCTAAATCAAATCGAAAACCGTCTGCTTCGATTATATTCATTCTTCCGCCGGCTCTTTCGTTTTTTTCGATGATTTCTACTTCGTAGCCTAAAGTTGAAAGTCTTAAAGCAGTTGCTAAACCGCCGTAGCCAGCCCCTATAATTACAGCTTTTTTTTTCATATTATCTTTTAAATATTTACTAAATTTTGTATAATGAAACGATTTAATTTTATTTAAAGTTCTATAAGTTTTTATTTAGGAGAAATTAAAAATAATTAAAAATAATTATGAGGTTGTAATGAAACTTAATCTTTTCCTCAGGCAATTTTTTATCTTCTTATTTTTTCTTTTAAGCTCCGCTAAATTTCAAGATTATTCTCACGTCGAAGCGGAGGGGATGTATCCTTTAAGCGAATTAAAAAATCTTAATTTAAATAAAGCGGGACTTGAAATCAGCGTCGATGAAATTTACAATCCCTCTAAAACTAGCATTGTAGAGGCTATTGTTAGAATTGGCGGGTGTACAGGCTCGTTTATTTCTGAAAATGGATTGATTTTGACAAATCATCATTGTGTTTTCGGCGAAGTTGCAAATATTAGCGACGCTGAAAATAATTATCTTGAAAATGGTTTTGTAGCGAAAAGTTACGAAGAAGAATTTCCCGCCGCCGGTCTTACAGCTCGAATTGTACAAAGTTATGAAGATGTTTCTGAATTTATTTTAAATCAAATCAATGATGTAAAAGATTTTGCTCAGAGGAATAAAAAAATCCAAGAAATTAAAAAAGAATTAGAAAAAAAAGCGGTTGCCGAAGATAAAAATATTGTCGCTGAAGTCGCAGAAATGTTTGTCGGCAAAACTTATGTTTTATTTAAATATCGTATTATTAGAGATATACGATTAGTTTATGTTCCCCCGCGAAATATTGGAGAATTTGGCGGAGAAACTGACAACTGGATTTGGCCTCGTCACACTGGCGATTTTGCAATTGTAAGAGCTTATGTCGATAGTCTTGGAAATGCCGCTGATTTTGACAAAAAGAATGTTCCTTATAAACCAAAAAGTTTTTTAAAGATTAATTCAAAAGGCGTTAAAGAAGGCGATTTTGTTTTTATGCTTGGATTTCCTGGCAGAACTTTCAGGCATTATCCAGCGAAATATTATGAGTATCAATACAATTATCTTTTGCCTTATGTACAACAATTATACGCTTGGCAAATTAATTTGATGAATCAATTGTCAGAAGGAAACGTCAATTTACAATTGAAATTTGCGGGAAAAATAAAAAGTTTAGCTAACGTCGAGAAAAATTATCGCGGAAAAATGTTGGGATTAAAAAGAACTAATTTAATCGAACAAAGAAAAAAACAAGAAAAAGAGCTTTTTGATTTTATTAAAAATGAAAAGGAATTGTCTCAACTATATGGCAATTTAGAGGAGAATTTAAATAAAATTTACGACGAAATTATTGAAACGGCTCCAAGAGATTTATGGTTTTCTCAATTATACAGAACAAGCTCGCTCATAAAGGCTTTTGATTTGCTGGCTAATTATACTGTTGAAATTAGGAAACCAGAAAACGAAAGAAAGGAACAATTTATATCTCGAAAAATTTCTTCAGTCAAAAATAATATTTCGTCTATTTATAACGAATTTGATTTAAATTTTGAAAAAAAACTTTTAGTTAAAATGATAATTGACGCCGGTAAATTTTCGGAAAAATATAGAATAGAATATCTTGATAAAAATTTAAAGAAGAATTATTCGTTGGCTAACGTCGAAAAATTTGTCGAGCGATTATTAGAAAAAACAAAATTTTTAGACAAATCATATATCGACGAATTTTTTGAAATGAAACCTGAAAAAGCGGCAAAGATAAAAGATCCAATGTTGGAATTCGCTTTAGAGTTGTCTAATATCTACGATAAAATTACAAAAGATAGCGAAAGAATAAACGGAGCTTTAGAAGTTTATTTAGCTCAATTTGTCGATGCAAAAATGAAGCTGCAATTTTCAAAATTTACTCCCGACGCAAATCGCACATTAAGATTTACGTATGGTTATGTTAAAGGATATAATCCCGCAGACGCTCTTTATGCTCGACCGAAAACTTCATTAAGCGGAATGATCGATAAAAGCAACAGAGTAGAAGACGATTACAAAATTAATTCAAAAATTGTAGAGCTTTACAATAACAAAGATTATGGCGAGTTTGTAGATCCAGAAATAAATGATATGCCGGTTTGTATGTTGTATGATATGGATACAACAGGAGGCAATTCTGGAAGTCCAGTGATGAATTCAAAAGGGGAGTTGGTTGGGTTAAATTTCGATAGAACTTTTGAAGCGACAATCAACGATTACGCATGGTCTGAAAGTTATAGCAGATCAATTGGATTAGATATAAGATTCGTTTTATGGACAATAAGCAAAGTTTCTAACGCTGAAAGAGTATATAATGAATTAATTAACAATTGAAACGTTTAAAATTTAAGGCGCTATTTATGAAGAATGACGATTATTGAAATTTAAAACAAAACTAATTTTATTATGAAAAAAAAGTGAAAAACTATGAATTACGTTTTTCTTTCTCCGCATTTTCCTGATAATTTCTATCAATTCTGCGTCGCTTTAAGAAAGTATGGGGTAACCATTTTAGGTTTAGCCGACGAATATTACTATAATTTGCGTCCCGAATTAAGAGATGCTCTGATCGAATATTTCAAAGTTGAAGATATGCATAATTATGATCAACTATTAAGAGCTTTAGGATATTTTACTTTTAAATATGGCAAAATTGATCGCATAGATTCTCAAAACGAATATTGGCTTGAAACAGAAGCAAAACTAAGAACTGATTTTAATATTCCGGGCATTAAGCTGGATCAAATACAAGCTATAAAATGCAAATCTAAAATGAAACAAATATTTATAAGAGCGGGAGTTAGCGTAGCTCGAGGAAAAGTTTTGAAGAATCTTAACGAAGCTTTAGAATTTGTGGAAGAAGTCGGTTATCCTATAGTAGCTAAGCCTGATAAAGGCGTCGGCGCCGCTGATACATTTAAAATCGAAAATGAAAAACAACTTAAAAATTTTTTTGAAATAAAGCCTAAGATTGATTACATTTTTGAGGAATATATCAAAGGCCAAATTTGTTCTTTTGACGGATTGACCGATAAAGAAGGAAATCCGTTGTTTTTTACCTCGCATGTATATCAACGCGGAATAATGGAAACAGTAAACGATGATTTGCATATATACTATTATTCTCTTAGAGAAATTCCCGAAGATTTAATTGATGCTGGTTTAAGAATTTTAAAAGCTTTCGAAGTTAAGGAAAGATTTTTTCATTTTGAATTCTTTAAATTAAACGATGGCAGATATTTCGCATTAGAAGTTAACATGCGACCTCCAGGAGGATTAACCACGGATATGTTTAATTATGCTTGCGATTTTGATATTTATAAAGAATTTGCCAATATGTTATTGTATAACTCTCTTTCGGAAGAGTATATTAGAAAATATCATGTTTGTTATGTGGGAAGAAAATTTAACAAAAATTATTCTCATTCTCACGACGAGATATTGAAAAATTTTGGGTCGATAATCGCTCATCATCAACATATAAATTCGATATTTGGAAGAGCTCTTGGAGATTATGGCTATATTTTAAGATATCCAACGCTTGATAAAATTTTTGAGGCAATAGAGTTTATTCATAAACTTAATTAAAGGCAATTTATGAAAGTAGAATATTACAAATGGCATAGCGATAATTTAAATAGAACTATGGAATTAAAAGTATATGGCTGGTATGGCAAGCCAGTTTTAATTTTTCCTTGTCAGGGCGGCAGATTTTACGAAGCGGAAGATTTTTCAATGATAAGCTCGTTAAGAATTTTTATAAACGAAGGAAAAATAAAAATTTTTACAATAGATTCAGTCGACAATGAATCTTGGTGTTGTTTATCGAAACATCCCGCCGAAAGAGGGAAATATCATCAACAATATGAGTACTATGTTATAAAAGAAGTTGTCCCTTTTATAAGAAAACATTGCAATACTGACTACATAAAACTCATTGCGACTGGAGCAAGCATGGGAGCTTATCATGCCGCAAATTTCTTTTTTAAGCATCCTTATATTTTCGATACAGTTATCTCATTAAGCGGCGTTTACGACTTGCGAGGTTTTGTAGGAGAATATGTCGACGAATATGTATACTTCAATTCTCCTTTGTTTTATTTGCCAAATTTAGAAGATGAATATTATCTAAATATGTATAGAAAAAATAAGATCATTATTTGCGTTGGACAAGGCGCGTGGGAAGATGAAATGTTAGACGACACAAGACAGTTAGAATGGATTTTAAATTATAAAAACATTCCCGCTTGGATTGATTATTGGGGGCATGACGTAAATCATGATTGGCCATGGTGGAAAATACAATTGCCATATTTCTTAAATTGTCTCGGATATTAACCTCAAATTTAATATTTGGCTTTTCAATTAAAAATTTTAAACATTATAATTTAAATCTTTCAAAATATATTGTTTAAAAGGCGATTGATTAAAACAATCGCCTTTAAATATTTTACGTTATAAAATAAATTGCTTTTTATCATAAAAGAAATATTATAATGAATGTCTTATTCCAGCGTAAACCATTCGAGCTTGAGTCGGTCCCCATATCATGGAGGCGTCAAAATAAATTGAAGAAGGATTTTCGTAATCAATGATTAATTTTTTTTGTCTATAATCAAAAAGATTTTCGACGCCGACATATAAAGAAAAATTGTCATGTAAGTAGGCGTTTATATGAGCATTTGCCGTAAAATAAGATTTTGAATAATTTGGCATTCTAAATTCAATCGGATTAGAATTTGTATTAGGCAATCTTTTTTTATCAAACCAATTTAAAGAAAAATTAATTTCATAGCTTCTATTAGAATTTTTGCTTAATTTAAAGCTATATGAACAATTAAACAAAATACGATTTTTTGAAATAAAAGGTTTTTCTATAAATTTATCATTAATTTTTATTTTAGAGTTTAGATATTTGTAAGCAATTTTAAGCTCTATTTCCTCAGTGGCTAAAATATTGGCTTCAATTAAAAAACTATTTGAAAAAGCGCCATTATTAGCGTTATAAAATTTTATTTCTTGCGGATTTGAATCCATATCCATAACTAAAATTCTTTCAAATTCAGTTCTATAAAAGTCAATATTAAGATATGATTCTTCGGCTGCGGTAAAATGGTAAGTTAATCCTCCTCCAAAATTCCAGCCAATATCCATAAAATTGGATATATCGTCAAAATTTAATCGACTTAAATTAATTGATCTATTTGAAGAAAGATATTGTATATTATCATTAATGATATTATGTTTTCTAAATCCTTTTCCTAAAGCGGTTCTAAAAATAAAATCTTCATTTATTGCATATTTAATGTTTAAGCGCGGGGAAAAAATACTTTTATAATTTTTGATGTAATCGTTTCTAATTCCTAAAATAATATTTAATGACTCGTCTATTTTATAAGTGTTTTCCAAATATATTCCATATACGATAAATTCCGTTTCTTTGTAAACAGGGAAAGTTTCTTTGTATTTATCGATTGAAAAATTAGCTCCCGTTTTTATTTCATATATTTCTTCTAATATTTCTTTTTGATAAATAATATTGCCATAAAAAGAAAGTTGATTGCTATTTATAGTTTTAGAGCCGAGTAAAATATCATTTTCAAAATTTACAAATTGAATTTGAGATCCTAAGGAATTAGAATGTTCGTCCGAGAAGTTATATCCAATTTTGGATGAAAAAGAACAGAGTTCGCTATTAGATTTATATGGGTAATATCTAATTAAATCATTACGAATCAAGCCTCCCTGTTTATTTTCTTTATTATAGAATAATTGAAAATTTCCTTCAAGATTTCCATTATAAAATTGCCATCTATTCATAGCTGAAAAATTATCGAAATCAGGCATATCGTAAAAACCATCTTTATTATGATCAAGTCTATTTTTTCGAATAGCGTAATTAAACAATGCTATTGAAGCTAACTTATCAGAAAAAATATGTCTAAATATTCCATTTGTCTCAAAACGTTTTTCATTGTCGTAATATAAGTTGTAAAAATATTTTTCATGGAAATCAAAAATATTTTTTAACTCTATATTAATTCCGCCGCTAATCGCTTCATATCCATTTACAACAGACATAGCTCCTTTAGAATAATATATATTCTCAATCCAGGCTCCAGGCAAAATAGTTAGACCTTTTTGAGAGTATAATCCTCTAATAAAAGGTATGTTTTCAAGTGCTATTGACGTATAAATTCCAGAAATTCCCATAGCTTCGATTTGTTTTATGCCTGTAATTGCGTCTGCATAAGTGGCGTCAATACTTGCGTTTCTTTCAAAACTTTCAGACAAATTACAGCAAGCGGCTTTGGCTAATTCTTTATTTGTTATAATAGAAATCTTTTCTGCTGATAAATAATCGATATTTTCATCTGTTCTATTTGCAATAGCTGTAATCTCATTAATTTGTTTTGGAGTTTCTCTCAAGTATATTTTAAGATATTCATTTTTAGATACCAAAACAGTTTCACTTTCAAAACCGACAAAGCTGACAATTAATTCTTTATTTTCTAAGTATGTAATTTTAAATTTTCCAAGCTCATTTGAACTTGTGCCAATATCTGTGTTTTTCCAATATACATTCGCTCCAATAAGAATAATTTGATTTTTATTTTCAGTTATACCAATAACTTCGCCTTCTATGAAAGATTGAGAAAAATGATAAGTTGCTAAAATTAATATTAAAATATAAATTTGTAATGCGCGCATAATAAAATCCTCCTGAGTTTTGATATTTTAAGTTGAGATAGACTATTTCTTCAATAAAATCAAGCTGATAAAATTATCAAATCAGGAGGATTTGATTTTTTATATAAATTGGAGATTTATAAGAAAGGGGCTCAAAAAGAAAAGCTTTAGCTCTTGCTATTTTTCTATTTTTTAATAAAACTTTAAAAATAGGAAGATTTATAAATAATAAATATAAAAAAAAATGTAATGACGACTGTTTGACTGATTCGATATCATTCAAGATTATAATATACTTGTCAATACAACAAGCTTCTTGTGAAACAAAAGCATATTCTAAATAATGGATAAAGTTATTGGCAAAATGATTAAAATAATTTTCTTCATCGCAACAACTGGAAATGATGTGACGACAGTCGGAACAAAGATTTTTTTTTGATAAAGTATCGTCAATTTCTGAACAATAAAAAACAAAATGAGAAATTTTCTCCTTACAAAAATGAATATGGAATTGAATTCCTGAACTGTTCAATAAGATTAAAAAAATAAATAAAATTGAAATACTTTTAAAATATTTATATTTCATTCTTTTAATTTTAAGTTATTATAAGTAAATATACATAATTATTTAATTTTTTCAATGGCAATTCTAACGAACCCATCGGCTTCTTTTAATCTTCTTTGAGCTTCCTCTCTTGTAACGCCAGCTTTAATCATTACCAGAGCTGTTTTTACATGACCGCCAGATAACTCTAGATATTTAGCGGCTTCTTCGTAAGAAACTCCAGTTATCGTCATAATTACTCTTTTTGCTCTTTCGACTAATTTTTTATTGGTAAGTTGCAAATCAATCATCATATTTTCATAAACTTTGCCTATGCGTATCATAGCGGTTGTTGTCAACATATTTAAAACTAATTTTTGAGCAGTCCCGCTTTTCATCCTTGTCGATCCCATAATAACTTCAGGTCCAACATAAGGACATATTAATACGTCGACTTCTTTAATATTAAAATTTTCTCTGGGATTGCAAGTGATAAAAATTGTAGTTGCTCCTAATTCTTTCGCTTTTTTAATAGCCCCGATAACATAAGGAGTTCTTCTGCTTGCGGCAATTCCGCAAACAACGTCATTCGATGTAACATTAGCTCTCAAAACATCATTAGCTCCGTTTTCCTCATAATCTTCGGCGCCTTCTTGAGCTCTAAAAACAGCTTCTTTTCCTCCAGCAATAAAACCTTCCACCATACCATATGGCACTCCGTAAGTTGGCGGACACTCAGAAGCGTCTACTATTCCCAATCTTCCGCTTGTTCCAGCGCCAAAATATAACAATCTCCCGCCACTTTTAAAAGCTTTTACAATATGCTCGACAGCTTTTTCGATGTAAGGAATTTCTTTTTCTACGGCATATGGAACCGTCTTATCCTCTTCATTAATTATTTCCAATATTTCTCTAGTACTTCTTGCGTCAATATCCATTGATCTTGGATTACGTTGTTCCGTTGTTAGATTTGCAATTTCTTCAAATAAAGCTTTGTTGTTTTGCGTTTCCAAAATTAAAATCTCCTTATTAATGTATGTATATAAGAAAAATGCATAGATATAATTCTATAATCGATATAATTCAAATAGAACCAATTTCTTTTCATTTTCATTTTTTTTATTGTTTGGCTTATAAGCTAATTCAATTATAGATGAACGCTTAATATAAGGTTTCCATTTTAGATTAGCAATTTGAAACTCAGCTTCAATATCTCCGCCTTTCAATGCCATTACATAAGCTTTATTTTTCATAATTGGAACAGAATATCTGATAAAAACAGGCAATTTAACAGTAGCTCTGCTTACAATTAAATCGAAAGTATTTGGATACTTTGAAGTAAATTCTTCGGATTCACATCGTGAACATTCGACAGTGACATTATTCAACATTAATTTAGAAACAAATTCGTTCAAAACTTTGGCTTTTTTTTGAATTGAATCTACGAGAACTCCTTTCAAATCAGGTCGAGCTATGGCTAATGGGATTCCGGGTAAACCTCCACCGCTTCCAAAATCTAAAAATGTTGTTACTTTGGGAGGCATATACTTTAGCAAAAGCAATGAATGAAAAATATGTTTCTCAATAACATTTTCAACGTCTTTTCTTGAAATAAGGTTTATTTCTTCATTTTTAGCAACTAAAAGATCTACATAATTCAATAACTGATAAAAAGCTTCCTCTGGTATATTAATTTGATTTTCAGTTAAATAAATTCTTAGTTGTGTTTCGTAATTTGATGTTAAAGTTTCCTTTAATGATTCAGTTTTTGTTGCCATAGCTTAACCCCTTAAATGTATTAAAAGTATAGATATATCTGCGGGTGTAATGCCAGAAATTCTGCTGGCTTGTCCAATTGAACGAGGTTTAAATTTATTTAACTTTTCTCTACTTTCAGCTCTTAAGGATTTTAATGAATGATAATCAAAATTTAGCGGCAATAAAAGATTTTCATATTTTTCCAATTTTTTTATGAATTCTTTTTCTCGTTCAATGTAACCTTCGTATTTTATTTCAATTTCAATTTGTTCGCAAATATCACGATTTGATTTTAACATATTAAAAATATCAATATTTCCATTTTGAAATGACATTGCTAATTCGTATAGTTTTATTTCAGGTCTTTTAATAATTTTTGAAAAATAATCTGGCGCATCTATAGGAGAGCTTTGTTTAGAAATCAAAAAATCATTAATTTTTTCTGGAGTTATTTTATTATTTTTTAAAAATTCAATAGATAAGTTAATTACTTTTTCACGCTCTTTAAACTCTTGATAAATTTCTTTTTCAACCAACCCTAATTCAAAACCTTTTGTAAGCAATCTTCTATCAGCATTATCTTGGCGTAAAAGCAATCTATGCTCGGCTCTAGATGTAAACATACGATAAGGTTCGTTAGTTGATTTGCTTACCAAATCGTCTATTAGCACTCCAATATAAGCTTCGCTTCGAGTTAATACAAATTCAGGACGATTTTGAATTTTAAGAGCGGCATTTATTCCTGCAATAATTCCTTGAGCTGCGGCTTCTTCATATCCGGAAGTTCCGTTAATTTGACCGGCAAAATACAATCCGCTGATTTTTTTTGTTTCTAAAGTAATATCAACTTGATAAGGGGGGAAAAAATCATATTCTACGGCATACCCAGGACGAACCATTACAGCATTTTCTAATCCTGGCACGCTTTTAATAGCTTCATACTGAATATCGGCTGGCAATGAAGTTGGGAAACCATTTACGTAAATTAGATTGCTATCTAAACCTTCTGGTTCCAAAAACAAGTGATGGGAATTTTTATCAGAAAATCTTACAATTTTATCTTCAATTGAAGGGCAATATCGAGGACCAACTCCTTGAATTAATCCTGTAAACAAAGGGGATTCTGCGAAACCTTTTTTTAAAATATTATGAGTTACTTCGCTTGTTTTAGTTAAAAAACAAGAAAGTTGTGGCAAGACAGGGAATTTTGATTTATCAGTCCTAAGAGAAAAAGGTTGAGGATTTTCGTCTCCTGGTTGTTTTTCCAATTTGCTATAATCTAAAGAATCTTTTGTTAAGCGAGGAGGAGTTCCAGTTTTTAATCTTCCGCTTTCAAAACCTAATTTAACCAGATTTTCAGTCAATCCATAAACTGCTCTTTCGCCGAATCTGCCGCCTATCGTCACATTTAACCCTGTATACATTTTACCGTTAAGGAAAGTACCAGAACAAATAATTGCTGCCTTACAGGAGATTTCTTGTTTTTTTTCAGTTTTAACTCCAATAACTTTATTATCTTCTACAATAACCTCATTAACTACATCTTCGATAATTGTAATTCCAGGGAAATTCGAAATAAAATTAACTGCAAAATCATTGTATCGAGCTCTATCGGATTGACATCTATGAGCCCAAACAGCGGGTCCTTTAGATTTATTTAGCGTTCTAAACTGAATTCCTGTTTGATCTGCAAAATAACCGATTACGCCGCCAAGGCAATCTATTTCATGAACTAAATGTCCTTTAGCGCTTCCGCCAACGGCTGGATTGCAAGACATTCTACCAATCGTTTCCTTTTCTAAAGTAATTAAAGCGACTTGCATACCTAATTTAGCAGAAGCTACAGCAGCTTCAATACCTGCGTGACCGCCGCCAACTACTACAACATCGAAATATTTCATTTTACTATCCTTTCAGTTTCACGTGGAACAATTTCATATTTTTGATGTTATTCTTTATTTCAGTTTCACGTGGAACACTACTTGCCAATGCAAAATTTAGAAAAAATATTGTTTAATATATCTTCTGAAGTTATAACGCCAATTATTTCGCTCATTGAATCTAAAGCTAATCTTAAATCAATGGCTATATATTCGCCGCTAAAATTATTTTTCATAGAGTCTATGGCTTTTAAAAGGTTTTCCTTTGAACGAACTAAAGCTTGATAATGTCTCTCGCTTGTTATTATTGCTGTTTCTTCTGTGTAAATATTTGAATCTAATGTCGTTTTATTTAATATCTCTAATAAATTATCAATCCCAAATTGTTCAATAACTGATATATATATTATTTCAGAAAAATTTGACGGGTTGTCAATTTTTTCTTTTATTAAATCAGCTTTATTTCTTACTTTGATAATTTTTTTTGATAAATCATTTTCGTCTAACTCAGGATGAATTTCTGAAAGATTGAAATTATCATCATCTGATAAAAATAAAATTATATCGGCATTATGAATAGCTTTAATTGTTCTTTTTATTCCTTCTGCTTCAATTAGATTGTTTGTTTCTCTGATGCCGGCGGTATCAAAAAATTTATATAAAATTCCGTTTATAGATATTTCTTCTTTAATTATGTCTCGAGTAGTTCCAGGAATATCGCTAACGATTGCAATTGAGTCTTTGGCTAATAAATTTAATAATGATGATTTTCCAACGTTTGGTTTTCCAATAATTGCTACGTTGACTCCATCTTTGACAATTTTTCCAAATCTATAAGTTAATAAGAGTTTGTCGATTTCATTTATTACTTCTTGGCATTTTAAAATTAGATCATTATATGGTACAAACTGCAAATCTTCTTCGACAAAATCTAATTCTAATTCAAGCAAAGATAATAAATTTTTTAGACTATCTCGGAAATATTGAATTTTTTTCGATAGCTCGCCATTGAATTGATTGCGAGCTCCTCGCAACGAAACTTCAGTTCTTGAATTTATAATGTCAATTACAGCTTCAGCTTGAGTTAAATCCATTTTTCCGTTTAAAAAAGCTCTTTCAGTGAATTCACCCGGCTTTGCTATACGAGCTCCGTTTTCTAATAAAAGTTTTAATATTTGTTTTTGAATAAACGGGCTTCCATGCGTTGAAATTTCGATAGTGTCTTCGCCTGTATATGATTTAGGTTTTTTAAATACCGATATTAAAACGTCGTCTATTATATTATTGCTGTTATCTTTAATTTTTCCATATATGATTGTGTGAGAATCTACATCTTCGATTTTTTTATTGCTAATAAAGTTATTTTTTAGTAGATTCAAAGCTTTATTGCCGCTTACTCTAATTATGCTGATAGCTCCAATTCCAGCAGGCGTTGCTATTGCTGCTATTGTGTCTTCTTTATATTTAAAATTCATATTGAAAAAATAATTTTTTTTTATTATAATTTCAATTCTATTCGTTTTGCCATCTTTCAGTAGTCAATCTTTAATTTATCCTAAAATGCTTTATGACGTAAAGTATTTTATTTTTATGATCAGATAATTAATTTTATTTAAATGTATGAATTATAAATAAAATTGAAACATTTAAAGGAAGATTATGTTTAAAGTTTAATTAAAAAATGGAGTTAATATGCCTTTTAACATTAACAAACTAACTATTAAAGCTCAAGAAACGCTTCAGAATGCAATTGAAACAGCTCAAAATTACGGCAATCAAATAATCGAGCCGGAACATATTCTTGCCGCATTAATTGGCGATGATACAAATGTTGCCGGGGATTTAATAAAAAAAACGGGAGCTAACTTAAATCGTCTCAGAATTAAAGTCGGCGAAGCTCTTGAAATGTTGCCTAAGGTTAGCTCAAGCGGAGCTCTAAATCAACAATTGTCAAGCGCCTCTCATAAAATATTAGAGCAAGCAAATGCTGAAGCAATGCAGCTAAAGGACGAATATATTTCGTCGGAACATTTATTATTAGCGCTGGTCGATAGTTCAACGAGAGCCGGGGAGATTTTAAAGGAAAATGGCGTCGCAAAAGATGCGGTATTAAAAGCTTTGCAAAATATAAGAGGAAATCAAAGAATTACATCGCAAAATCCAGAGGATACTTTTCAGGCATTGAAAAAATATAGCCGCGATTTGACCGAATTGGCTGCTTTGGGCAAACTTGATCCTGTGATAGGTAGAGACGAAGAAATACGTAGAGCTTTGCAGGTATTATCTCGTCGTACAAAAAATAATCCTGTTTTAATTGGCGAACCTGGCGTAGGTAAAACTGCAATTGTCGAAGGTATCGCTCATCGAATTGTAAGCGGAGACGTTCCTGAAAATTTGAAGAAGAAAAGAATTCACGCTTTAGACCTTGGAGCATTAGTTGCAGGAGCTCAATTTAGAGGACAGTTTGAAGAGAGAATAAAGGCTGTTATAAAAGAGGTTCAAAATTCTAACGGAGAAATCATTTTGTTTATTGACGAATTGCATACTTTAGTCGGAGCGGGCTCTGCCCAAGGTTCTATGGATGCGGCAAATATATTAAAGCCTGCATTAGCGAGAGGGGAATTGCATTGTATTGGAGCTACTACGTTAGACGAATATAAAAAGTATATAGAAAAAGATGCGGCTTTAGAAAGAAGATTTCAACCTGTATTAGTTAGCGAACCTAGCGAGGAAGAAGCAATTTCAATTTTACGAGGATTAAAAGAAAGATACGAAGTTCATCATGGAGTTAGAATTAAAGACGCTGCAATTGTCGCGGCAGTTCAATTATCCAATAGATATATATCCGATAGATTCTTGCCAGATAAAGCGATTGATTTAATAGACGAGGCAGCTTCGAAGTTGAGAATTGAAATAGATTCTTTGCCAGAAGAGCTGGACGCTTTAGAGAGAAAAATTAAACAATTGGAAATCGAAAAGGAAGCTTTGAAGAGAGAGAAAGACAGCGAGTCATTAAAGAGATTGGAAACTCTTGAAAGCGAACTAAATTTATTGAACGAAGAAAGAAATAAATTATTTATACATTGGAATAAAGAGAAAGAAAAAATAAAAAATATTAGAAAAATAAAATCTGATATTGAAGAAGCAAAAGCTCAAGCTGAAATATATGAGCGAGAAGGTAATTTTGGTAAAGTAGCAGAATTGCGCTACGGCGTTATCGCTTCTTTAGAGAAAACCTTAAAACAAGAAACTGAAGAGTTAGCTCAAATTCAAAAAGAAAGAAAAATGTTGAAAGAAGAAGTTGACGCCGAAGATGTTGCCGAAATTGTAGCAAAATGGACAAAGATCCCAGTTCAAAAAATGCTTGAAAGCGAAAGAAGCAAATTGTTGCGAATGGAAGATGAGTTAAAGAAGCGAGTTGTGGGGCAAGACGATGCAGTTTCTGCAGTCTCTAATGCTATTAGAAGAAGCAGAGCTGGCTTGCATGATCCTAATCGTCCGATAGGATCGTTTATATTTTTAGGAACAACAGGAGTAGGGAAGACAGAGCTTGCAAAAGCTTTGGCAGAATTTCTTTTTGACGATGAAAAAGCTATGATAAGAATAGATATGTCGGAGTATATGGAAAAATTTTCAGTTTCAAGATTAATTGGGGCTCCTCCAGGTTATGTCGGTTATGAGGAAGGTGGACAATTGACTGAGGCTGTAAGAAGAAGACCTTATTCGGTAATATTGCTTGATGAAATCGAAAAAGCTCACTCGGAAGTTTTTAATATATTGCTTCAAGTTTTAGACGACGGGCGTTTAACAGATAATCAGGGAAGAACTGTCGATTTTAAGAATACGATTATTATAATGACTTCAAATTTAGGATCGCATTTAATACAAGAGAAAATGTCGGGATTAAGCGAAGATAATCTTGAAGAAGTTATGTCTAATTTAAGACTTGAATTAAGCGATTTATTGAAAAGAACAATACGTCCAGAGTTTTTAAATAGAGTCGACGATATAATACTATTTAAACCTTTGTTGAAAGAGGAGGTTAGAAAAATTGTAGATATTCAAATTAATAGAACTGCGGAATTATTGAAAGAGAAGAATATTCAAATTGAAGTTTCCGAAGAAGCAAAAGACTGGCTGGCTCAATTTGGCTATGATGTTGTTTATGGAGCTCGCCCCTTGAAAAGAACTATTCAAAGATATTTGGTTAATCCTTTAGCTCAAGCTTTGCTGTCTGATGAATTTGTCAATGGCGATAAAATTTATGTTAGTTTGAATGAAAAGGAGACTGGTTTGGCATTTTCAAAAAAATAATTTAAATTTTGATTGTAAATTAGGAGTAATCAATGAAAGAAAAAAGCATTGAGTTATTAAACAAAGCGGTTGCGGATGAACTTCAAGCTGTTCATCAATATATGTATTTTCATTTTCATTGCGATAATAAGGGATATGAGCCGCTGTCTTTGTTATTTAGAAAAATTGCAATTGAGGAGATGATGCATATTGAGCGAATATCTGAAAGAATAATATTTTTAAAAGGCGACGTGGAAATGAAACCATCTGGCGAGGTTAAAAAAATTCATAATGTAAAAGAGATGTTAGAATGCGCAAGGAAGATGGAGGAAGACGCAATTTTGACATATAACAAATTCGCTCAAGAATGCGCTCAAAATTTAGACTCTGTTTCAAAAAAATTATTTGAAGATTTAGTGGTTGACGAAGAAAGACATTTTGACGAATTTGATACTCAGTATGATAATATTCATGAATTTGGCGAACAATTTTTGGCTTTGCAGTCTATTGAAAGAAGCAAGAAAGTAGCTGGTTCTGGAACGCCAAATCCAACAGCTTAGATTATTTTTAAAGTAAAAGGAGTTGTCTAAAAATAGGCAACTCCTTTTAAAAAAATTAAAAGATTTTTAATAATTTTATCGAGCTGAATAATTAATAAAAAATTCTGACTATTTTAAGAATTATAAATTATAAGCTGAAATTATTTTTAACGTAAAATTTGAAAGCTAAGAAAAAGCATCTAGAAAATAAATTCTATAAAATGGGCATTTCCAAATCTTCAGCAAATAATAAAGTGTAAGTTTTCAATTGAAATTCTTTCGTGTTTTTTTCTGCTAATATCTAAAGCTTTATTTTCTTTAAAGTCATTACATTAATATTTTTTTTCAGATTAGCTAAAAAATTGCTTAAAATTCATCTATATCTTATACAAATTCAGAATCATTAGATATAATTTTAAAATTTTTTTTGAATTAGTTTATTATATATCATCTAATTGACAGAATAACTAAATAGAATTATTTGAAATCAATTGTATTGCAAAATTAAGTTTTAAAAATCTTGCTCGCCAGATTTTTTAAGATTAAGATTTATTTACTCTACAAAAAAAAAGGCTGCGCTTTTGAGACAGCCTCTTAAAATATTCTAATATTGTTTTTTTAATATCGATAATATTCTGGTTTATATGGTCCTTCGATAGGAACGCCTATATATTCAGCCTGTTCAGGCGTTAATTCCTCAAGTTCAACGCCTAATTTTGGCAAATGTAATCTGGCGACCATTTCGTCAAGATGTTTAGGCAAAGTATAAACTTTATTTTCATACTTGCCATAATTAGTCCACAACTCAATTTGAGCGAGAACTTGATTTGTAAACGATGCTGACATTACGAAAGAAGGATGTCCAGTCGCGCAGCCTAAATTAACTAATCTGCCTTCGGCTAATAATATTATATCCTTTCCATCTATGGTATATTTATCGACTTGCGGTTTTATATTGACTTTAGTATGTCCGTAATTTTCTTCAAGCCACGCGACATTTATTTCGTGGTCAAAATGACCTATATTGCATAAAATAACTTTATCTTTCATTTTCTTGAAATGACGAGCGTCTACAACATTTTTATTTCCTGTGGCTGTAACAATTATATCGGCAAGGTGAACCACATTGTCTAATTTTTTCACTTCATATCCTTCCATAGCGGCTTGCAATGCGCAAATTGGATCGATTTCAGTTACAATTACTCTTGCTCCGGCGGCTCTTAGAGATTGAGCAGAACCTTTACCAACATCTCCATAACCAGCCACAATTGCAACTTTGCCCGCTATCATTATATCTGTCGCTCTTCTTATTCCATCAATTAATGATTCTCTACAGCCATATTTATTGTCAAATTTTGATTTTGTAACGGAATCATTAACGTTAAAAGCTGGAATAGGCAATTTTCCTTTTTTCATTCTTTCATACAAACGATGAACTCCAGTTGTAGTTTCTTCAGAAATACCTCTAATTCCTGCTACAAGCTCGGGGTAATTGTCTAAAACCATATTAGTCAAATCGCCGCCGTCGTCAAGTATCATATTTAACGGTTTTCCTTCTTTTCCAAAAAATAAAGTTTGTTTTATACACCATTCATATTCTTCTAATGTTTCGCCTTTCCAGGCATAAATCGGAATTCCTTTAACAGCTAAAGCGGCAGCCGCATGATCTTGAGTTGAGAAAATATTGCATGACGACCATGTTACTTCTGCTCCTAATTCAATTAATGTTTCAATCAAGACGGCCGTTTGAATAGTCATATGTAAACAACCAGCGATGCGAGCTCCTTTAAGAGGTTTTTTGGGTCCAAATTCTTTTCTGATTGCCATTAAACCGGGCATTTCAGCTTCGGCTAATTCAATTTCTTTTCTTCCCCATTCGGCTAAAGACAAATCTTTTACTTTAAAAGGAACGTATTCTTTTTCTTTTTTTATTTGAACTTCGTTCATATTTTTTCCTTTTTTATTTAGTTTATATGATCTTCTTAAACAATGGCAGTAAGTCTAATTGTTCCCAAGTAAACTCTTTTTCTTTTCTTCCAAAATGACCATATGCGGCAGTTTTAGAATAAATTGGCTTTCTCAATTGCAATCTCTCAATTATTCCCTTGGGAGTTAAATCAATTTCTTTTTTAATTATTTTTGCAAGTTCAACATCTGGCAATTTTCCAGTTCCGAAAGTATTGATTGTAATTGAAACTGGTTCCGCTACCCCAATTGCATAAGCTACTTGAATCAGACATTCTTTGGCTAATTTTGCGGCTACAACATTTTTTGCGATATGTCTTGCGGCATAAGTTGCGCTTCGATCTACTTTTGTTGGGTCTTTGCCAGAAAAAGCTCCGCCTCCATGCGGCGCCCATCCGCCGTACGTGTCAACTATTATTTTGCGTCCTGTCAGTCCAGTATCGCCGTGCGGTCCTCCGATTTCAAATCGACCGGTTGGATTTACAAAATATTTTGTTTTTTTATCGAGCAATTCTTCTGGTATCACATATTTTATTACATTTTCGATAACATCTTCTTTAATTTTGTTTTGTTTTACATCTGGATCATGTTGGGTTGAGATTACTACAGCGTCCACTCTTATGGGATTTCTATTGTCGTCAAATTCGATTGTTACTTGAGATTTTGCGTCAGGTCTCAAATAAGGCATTAATTTAGCTTCTTTTTTTCTTATATCTGCTAATCTTTTAACTAAACGATGAGCAAAAATTATGGGCATAGGCATATATTCTGCAGTTTGATCGCAAGCATAACCAAACATAAGTCCCTGATCTCCCGCTCCGCCTTTATCAACTCCCATCGCTATATCCGGCGATTGAGAATGAATTGCATTTAAGACAGAACAGCTTTCGCTGTCGAATCTATACTCGGCTCTTGTGTAACCGATTTTTTTTATTGTTTCTCTTACTATATCGGGAATCTCAACATAAGCTTTTGTGGTTACTTCTCCTCCGACTAATGCTAAACCTGTTGTTACAAAAGTTTCGCATGCTACGCGAGCGTTTGGATCTTGAGCTAATATAGCATCTAATATCGCATCAGATATTTGATCTGCAATTTTATCTGGATGCCCTTCGGATACTGATTCTGAAGTAAACAAAAATGACATTTTTTCTCCTGAATTTTTATTTTCTTTATAATAAATATTTTTTTAATAAAATTCTATTTCCGACGAATCTCCCGCGTTCAACTTTTTATAATTTCCTTTTATGATCGCATTATTGCCTATTATTGAATTATCTAACAATGAATTTTCTACAATTGCATTTGGACTTAAGATTGAGTTTTTAATTATTGAATCGACTACTCTGCAACCTTCAGATATTGTAGCAAACGGTCCAATTATAGCTCTATTCACATACGCTTTCGGCGATATATACGATGGTTGAATCACAATAACATTGTCAATTTTGGTATTCTTATCTTTAATCTTATTTAACAAAATTCTGTTTGTTTCAAGCAATGTTTCGGGTTTGCCGCAATCGTACCAACCTTCGACTTTAAAGGTTTTAAATTTTTCCCCTTTTTCAATCATAAGTTGCAAAGCGTCCGTAAGCTGATATTCGCCTCTTGTTTTAATATTGTTTTCTATTAACGTATTAAGCGCGTTTATCAACTTTTTCGAGTCAGAAATGTAATATAAACCTACAAGAGCTAATCTTGAAATAGGCGTCGATGGTTTTTCAATTAATTGTTCGATATATCCATCTTTACAGACTGCGACTCCAAATCTGCTTGGATCTTCAACTTCCTTTACTCCAAGCGAAGAAATTTTAGAAGTAAAGACGTTTTTTAAATCGACTTCGAAAATTGTATCGCCTAAAATAATAAAAATTTCTTCTTCATCAAACGTGGGAATAGCCGTGTAGATTGCATGACCAAGCCCAAGCATTTCATGTTGTATCACAAAATCAGATTGTAATTGAGGGTAATTTTTTTCGACATAATTTTTAATCATTTCTCCTAAATGTCCAATAACAAACGTAGCTTTTGTTATATTTTCTTCCAATAATCGTTCTATTATGTGTCCCAGCATTGGCTTATCGCCTACAGTTAAAAGAACTTTTGGGACTGTATAAGTGTGAGGTTTTAACCGACTTCCAAATCCTGCCACTGGAATTATAGCTCTCATATTAAGAATTTATTTTATTATATAAATTATTATAATATAATATAAAATTATTTCAGTTTCAATTGTTCTTTTGGGAACAAAATTTTATAATTTGCTATCAAAATAAGTTCTAATTTTTCTTTAACTTAGGTTAATCATTAAGTTTGACAATTCTTTTTTCTTATTGCAGACTTTTTTGTATTTTGCTAATTAATTGTCTTTGAGGAAAATCTTAGTTGTTTTTTTCTATCAATTATTTGAACTCAATTATTTTTTTCTACGTACGTCAATTTTTAAAGTTAATTAGAGCTAATTAACAATTTTAATAAATCTATGAGTATTACGGATTTAACCTTCATCACAAATGATGAAAATTCAACTCTAAAAAAGAGATTTCAAACTTTAATAAAAGATACGGTCTTCTTTGATTGTCTGGTTGGATATTTTTATACAACAGGTTTCCATTTACTTTATAAATCTCTTGAGAAAACAGAAAAAATTAGAATTCTAATTGGAATTGGTACAGATAAAGAAACACTCGATGCGATTCAAAAATCTTCTGAAGAGAATGATAATTCTATGAAGTTATCGTTTTATGAAGCGAGTGAAGAATATGTAAAAGAAGTTTCGCGCGAACTTGAAGAATCAGATGATAAAAAAGAAATTGAAGATGGAATTCAAAAATTTATTGAATGGATTAAAAGTAAAAAACTTGAAATAAAAGTATACCCTTCACGAAACATTCATGCAAAACTTTATATATTGACATTCAGAGAAGGAGACAGAGATATTGGCAGAGTAATTACAGGTTCAAGTAATTTTACTCGTGCTGGACTTTCAGAAAATTTAGAATTTAATGTAGAACTTAAAAATCGCGCTGACTATGAATTTGCAAAACAGAAATTCGAAGAGTTGTGGAGTAAGGCAGTTGATGTTAGCGAAAAGTATGTTCAAACAGTCGAAACCAAAACTTGGATTAACCAAAATATCACACCTTACGAACTTTATTTAAAGTTTTTATATGAATACTTCAAAGATGAATTGAGCAGGACAGAAAAACTTTTTTTAAAATACCTTCCTGAAAATTTCAAAGAATTTGAGTATCAACAACAGGCAATCTTAAATGCAAAAAATATTTTGGAAGCTTATGGTGGAGTTTTTATTTCTGATGTGGTTGGACTTGGCAAAACTTATGTTGCAGCAATGCTTGCAGGTCAATTAGATGGAAGGACAATGGTTATTGCTCCACCAGCTTTGTTGAATAGAAATAATCCTGGATCCTGGCCAAATGTTTTTGCTGACTTCAATATACCTGCCGAATTTATTTCAATTGGAAAACTTGATGATGCAAAAGCTGAACTGCAAAGAAGAGAATACAAAAATGTTATAATTGACGAATCACATCGATTTAGAAATGAAACAACAATAAGTTATGTCGATGTTGCAGAAATATGTCGTGGCAAAAGAGTTATTTTGGTTTCTGCTACACCTTTCAATAACAGACCTGAAGATTTACTTTCTCAAATTAAATTATTCCAGAATCCAAAGAAAAGCGCTCTTCCGGGAATTCAGGACTTAGAAGCATTTTTCACAAAACTTAAAAGGAAATTAGATACTATTGATAGACAGAAAGATTACGAACAGTATTTGAAAGAAACTCAATTAATTGCTAAAGAAATTCGTGAGAAAGTTCTAAAATACATTATGGTTAGACGGACCCGACGGGAGATTGAAAAATATTTCTCAGATGACCTGAAGAAAAATAATATCAAATTCCCAGAGGTTGAAGATCCTAGACCACTTTTTTATCAATTAAACGAGATTGAAAACGAAATCTTTGATAAAACTGTCCATTTAATTGCAAGAAAATTTACCTACGCTCGTTATACTCCATTATTGTATTTGAAAAAGAATATTACACAATTAGAAGAACAATCTCAGAAAAATATGAGCGGTTTTATGAAAGTCCTTCTTGTGAAGCGACTAGAAAGTAGCTTTTATGCTTTTCGTAAAAGTGTTGATAGGTTTATTAATTCTTATGAGAACTTCATCAATGAGTTTAATAAAGGAAATGTCTACATAAGTAGTAAATACACCAATAAAGTTTTTGACCTTTTAGCAAAAGATACTGAAGAAGCTATTGAAGAACTGGAAAAATTAATTGAAGAAGGTAAAGTAGAAAAATTTAGCTCTGAAGATTTCAAAGAAGAATTCAAAGTTGATCTGGAGAAAGATCTTCAGATACTCAAAGAAATTAAATCAATGTGGGAGAAAATTGAAAGAGATCCTAAACTCGAGACATTTCTTGGAAAACTTCAAAGTGATGAGTTATTAAAAAATCATAAATTAATCATCTTCACAGAATCAAAAGAAACAGCTGAATATCTTTCTAATAATATTAATAAAAATTTTGGTGAAATATCAATCGTATTTCATGGAGGTTCATCTGAAAAGATCAGAGATAAAATAATTGAAAATTTTGATGCGCGTTTCAGACACAAAAAGGATGATTACAGAATTTTGGTTACAACCGATGTGCTTTCAGAAGGAGTTAATCTTCACAGGTCAAATATTGTGATTAACTACGATATTCCATGGAATCCTACAAAGCTAATGCAAAGAGTAGGTCGTGTAAATCGTATTGATGCCAGTTTTGACAGAGTATACACATTTAATTTCTTTCCAACCGCTCAATCAGAAAATGAGATTGAGTTAACAAACATTGCGCGATCAAAGATTGAAGCATTCTTCAATCTACTTGGTGGCGATGCATCCATTCTTACTGAAGGTGAACCTGTAACTTCTCACGAATTATTTGACAAACTTCTTTCAAGAAAAACATTAACCGATGACGATGAAGAAGAAACTGAATTAAAATACTTAAAAATTATTGAAGATATTCGAAATAATAATCCTGAATTGTTTGAAAAAATAAAACACCTTCCTAAGAAAGCTCGTTCTTCAAGATATTATAATCAATCATTGATCGAACCAGCATCTCCTAATTCACTCCTTACATTTTTCAAAAAAGGCAAATTGATGAAATTTTATTTATCAAAGCTGGACAAAACTTTTGAGCTTGATTTTCTGGGCGCTGCTAAAATTTTAGAATGCAATGAAAATGAAACAAAGGCAAGATTACCTCTCGAGGATTATTACGAATTGTTAGATAAAAATAAATCCGAATTTTATGCTTCAACAACTGAAGAAATTGTTGAAGGTACTATATATCGTGGTTCAAGCATATCATCCAGATTATTAAAAATTCTAAAGGCAGTGCAGAAAAACAGTAAGCAACTGACAGATGATCAGGAAGAATATCTAAAAACAGTTATTGATCAATTAAGTGGCGGTGGAATTCCAAAAATAACAGTTCAAAAAACTTTCAGAGAGTTACAAAAACATAAAAATGAAATTCAAAATCCTTTGAGAGTAATTGAAATACTTCGGTCTCAAATTTCGCCGACATTTCTCACAAAACACTTTGCTGAAATTCCAGTTTCAACTGAAAGTAAGAGAGAGGTTATTTTATCGTTGTATTTAGTGGGAGATGAGAAGTGAGTGGGGGAGGTGAAAAGTTATGAAGAATTAGTGAATAAATTTTGAATGTTGAATTATGAATTTTGAATTGATAAAAAGTGATGGATTGCTTCGCTTGACGCTCGCAATGACGGCGCGGATGTAAAAGTCATTGCGAGAGACGAAGTTTCGAAGCAATCTCTGACATATGAAAGGTTGTGTTGAATAAGTGACGGATTGCTTCGCTGACGCTCGCAATGACTGATTATTGTGGTGGATTGCTTCGCTGATGCTCGCAATGACTTTAGTATAGACGCTCGCAATGACGGTGCGCATGTAAAAGTCATTGCGAGAGACGAAGTCTCGAAGCAATCTCTGACATATGAAAGGTTGTGTTGAATAAGTGATGGATTGCTTCGCTGACGCTCGCAATGACTGATTATTGTGGTGGATTGCTTCGCTTGACGCTCGCAATGACAGGTTGTGTGTGACAGTCATAGCGAACGACGAAGTCGTGAAACAATCTTTTTGTATTGTTTAACTCAATTATCAAATAAAAAACAGAATTAAAATGCAAAAAAAATACTTTGTTTATATTTTGACAAATAAAAAAAACTCTGTTCTATATACTGGGGTCACTAATAATCTTTTAAGAAGGGTATGGGAACATAAAAACAAAGTACAAAAAGGTTTTACAGCTAAATATAATTGCAATAAACTTGTATGGTTTGAAGCTTGCGATGATATTTACAACGCTATAAAAAGAGAAAAACAGATTAAAGGTGGTTCTCGTAGTAAGAAGATTGAATTAATTAATTCTTTGAATCCTTTGTGGATAGACTTATATGATAAACTGATAGAAAGTTAATAGTTTAATATGGGATATTTTTACTTTTTAGAGACAGATTGCTTCGCTGATGCTCGCAATGACTGATTATTGTGGTGGATTGCTTCGCTGATGCTCGCAATGACAGGTTGTGTGTGACAGTCATTGCGAACGACGAAGTCGTGAAGCAATCTCTGACATATGAGAGTTTGTGTTGAATAAGTGATGGATTGCTTCGCTTCGCTCGCAATGACTTTAGTATAGACGCTCGCAATGACTGATTATTGTGGTGGATTGCTTCGCAAACGCTCGCAATGACGGTGCGCATGTAAAAGTCATTGCGAGAGACGAATTTTCGAAGCAATCTCTGACATATGTAAATTTAAAAAAATAAAGGTTAGCACTATGACCACTGAACAAGCAAAAAATTTAATCATCCAAACTTTCGAAAATCAATTCGATAAAAACAACTTTATTACTTTTATCTCTAATATTCTTAAATCATACGATAAAGAGAGAGCCTTAGAATCCCGCACTGGCATTCAGGGAGTTACAGAAACCTTTTTGGATTTCATCAATTCGTGGGAGAGAATTGGTAGATATGAAGATGAAGATGAAAATATCATTGACATTTTAATCGTCAAACTAAAAAGAGAAACTTCTTTATATCGAGCGCGAACTGCTCAGCGAAATTTTGTCGCAAATTATTTAATGGGAAAACTTGGAACCAACTCACAGAAAGATGCGGCACTTGTTGCTTTCGTTACACCTGATCAAGAAGATTGGCGTTTCTCTTTGGTCAAAATGGAATATCGCTTCTCTGAGACCCCCGCTGGAAGATTAAAAGTCAAAGAAGAATTCACTCCTGCAAAAAGATGGTCTTTCCTTGTTGGCAAAAACGAAAAAAGTCATACAGCCCAATCAAGATTTATTGAATTCTTAATTAATGATGACTACAAACCAACACTTAAAGATTTAGAAAAAGCTTTTGATATCGAAGTCGTTACTAAAGAATTCTTTGAAAAATACAGAGACTTATTTATCAGAACGAAGCTGGAAATAGATAAAATTTTACTAAACGATAAAAAAGTAAAAGATGAGTTTGAGAACAAAGGGATAAGTAGCGTTGACTTTGCCAAAAAACTTTTAGGTCAGATTGTTTTCCTGTATTACCTTCAGAAAAAAGGCTGGTTCGGTGTTGAAAGAGGAAATGCCTGGGGAACAGGTCCAAAGGATTTCTTCAGAAAATTGTTCAATAAAGAATTTGGCGATTATCAAAATTTCTATAACGACATCTTAGAGCCACTTTTCTACGAAGCTTTACGAACCGATAGAAGCGCCGACGACCACTATTACAGCAAATTCAATTGCAAAATTCCTTTTCTGAATGGTGGATTATTCGACCCATTAAACGATTACGACTGGGTGAATACCGATATTATCATTCCAAATGAACTTTTTTCAAATTCAAATGTCAATGGGATTCTTGATATCTTCGATTTATACAACTTCACCGTAAATGAAGAAGAACCACTTGAAAAGGAAGTCGCTCTGGACCCTGAACTACTTGGTAAAATTTACGAAAAGTTGAATGCTATTAGAGCAGATAATTTTGACGAATATCAGAGCGTCTTGAAATCGGGCAGAAAAGGCGATGAAACTAAGTTCAACAAAGAATATGGCGTCTATTACACTCCGCGCGAAATTGTTCATTATATGTGTCAGGAAAGTTTGATTTATTTCCTGCATTCTGAACTTAATCAAAAAATTAATCTGGAGGACTTAGAAGAGTTTGTACGATTTGCAGACTTTTTCTTAGAGCATGAGCAAACTGCAATTAAAAAGAATGAAAAAATCAAAAATGGAGAAATTAAGTCCACAAAATACGAAAATAAAATGCCAGACAGCATTATTAAGAATGCAAATGAAATTGACAAACTACTTTCTGACTTAAAAGTTTGCGACCCTGCGGTTGGTTCTGGCGCTTTTCCAATTGGAATGCTTCACGAGATTGTTAAACTCAAGTTGCTTCTTTCAAAATATTTGAAAAATGAAAAGTCGACTTACGATTTGAAAAGAGAGACAATTGAAAAAACACTTTATGGAGTTGATATGGACCCTGGCGCTGTTGAAATATGCAAATTAAGATTCTGGTTATCATTGATTGTTGATGAAGAAGAATTTTATCAAATAAAACCTTTGCCAAATTTAGACTACAAGATTGTTTGTGGCGATTCTTTGCTTAGAGTTGAAAAAGATTTATTCAATCAAGATGCCTTTAATAAACTCAAACAATTAAAACCAGAATTTTTTAACGAAACAAACACGAGAAAAAAGCAAGAACTCAGGAGACAAATTGATAGTCTAATCTTTGAAATCACAAAAGGTCATAAGGAATTTGATTTCGAGGTTTATTTCTCCGAAGTTTTTCAAACAAAGAAAGGATTTGATATAATAATTGCAAATCCGCCATACTTACAATTACAGAAAGCGAAGAATGAGACACAAAAATATGCAGACCTTTACAAGAACCAGAACTTTGAAGTATTTGATAGAACAGGCGATATATATTGTCTGTTCTATGAGAAAGGGCTTAAGTTGCTAAAAAACGGAGGTTTTCTTGCTTTCATAACTTCGAACAAATGGATGCGGGCTGGTTATGGAAAAACCTTGAGAGAATTTTTCTTGAAATATAATCCACTGATTCTTATCGATTTAGGTCCTGGGGTTTTTGAAAGCGCAACAGTTGATACAAGTATTATAATACTACAAAATGCTCGAAATAATAATCAATTAAAAGCTGTTACTTTACAAAAAGAAGAACGAAGCGATATTTCACTGGCTTTGAAACAAAAAGGGGTAACGCTTACTAAACTCAGTGGTGATGCTTGGTTTATTGGTTCAGATGCGGAACAACGGCTTAAGGAAAAAATCGAAAGCATCGGTAAACCGCTTAAAGATTGGGATGTAAATATATACTATGGAATTAAAACCGGCTTAAACGAGGCATTTATTATTACCACCGAAAAACGCAACGAAATACTTGCCAACTGTAGAGACGAGGCGGAGCTACGCCGAACCGAAGCCATCCTCAAACCCATCCTGCGTGGGCGCGACATCAAACGCTACTACTACGAATGGGCTGAGCTGTGGGTGATAGGTACCTTCCCCGCTCTAAAACTAAATATTGATGATTATCCTGCATTGAAAAAATATTTTCTTGATAATTTTGATATACGACAATTAGAGCAATCGGGCAAAAAATATCCAGAACTTGGATTTGACGCCCGTAAAAAAACTGGCAATAAATGGTTTGAAACGCAAGACCAAATTGCCTACTACCCCGAGTTTGAGAAGGAGAAGGTGGTGTATTCGGAAATTGTCAGACAGCCGCAATTTTTTTATGATACAGAAAAGTTTTATGTGGAAGCAACAAGTTTTTTAATGACAGGTAAAAATGTTAAATATATTTGTGGACTGCTTAATTCAAAGCCAATTGCATTCATTTTCAAGAATTATTATGCTGGTGGTGGATTAGGCGAGGAAGGTTACAGATATAAGAAAGCATTTTTAGAAAATTTACCTCTTCCTCCCATCACCCCAACCAACGAGCCCATTGTAAAACAAATAGAGGCGCTGGTGGATAAAATATTGTCTGAAAAAAAACAGGACCACGAAGCCGACAACAGCCAGTGGGAAAAGGAAATAGATGCATTGGTGTATCGGTTGTATGATTTGACAGATGAGGAGATAAAAATAATAGAGGAGGGAAAGAACAAAAAAGATTATTCAATAATTAAATAAAATTTTTATTTTTGTTTAGAAATAATACAAAAATTGTTTATGCTTACAGACGAGCAAATAAATAAATTAATAACCTAAGAAAAAATAATCACAAAACCACCTAAAAAAGATTTTAGTTCAGAAAACCAACATTTTAGAAATGAATTTCAATTGAGTTCGTTAGATGGAAAAAGAAAATATACAGTTTTTATAAGACAGCATAAAGAATTTCGTGAGAATTTTTCTATTGGTTTATTATATCATTCAGAAGAAGGGAGTATCAACTAGTTCAGATGTAATGGTAATCACGGAGAAGTTGTTGTGGATATATTAAATCCTAGCCCTCACTATGGATTTCATACTCATAAAATCACAGCGGACCTTTTAGAAAATAATATAAATGAACCCAAAAAGGTAGAAGTAACTAGTGAATACGCTTCTTTTGAACAAGCATTGGCTTATTTTTGTCGATATGTGAATATAAAAGATTGTAGTGATTATTTCCCTAATATAAATCAACTAAAACTTTTTGAATAAAAATGTTAACCCAAGAATTTATAAATGAATTGAAACGGAAATTTAACAATTACTTTTCGCTAAAAGAAAAAAGAGAAAACATATTTCAAGTTTTTGCTCCTTTATATCATTCAGATGGCGATATGATGGATATTTTTATTACTGAAGCGCCAAATCCTGAACTAATTAGAATAACTGATTTTGGACTAACATTAATGCGTCTTTCTTATTCTTTTGAAATTGATACTCCAAATAAAGAGAAAATATTTAATAAAATACTTGCGGAAAATTCAATACAAAATGAGAATGGCAATCTTTTTATTGATGTTAAACCACAGTATGTTTATCATGGATTACTTCAGTTTGCTCAAGCAGTAAGCAAAATAACAAATATGCGGTTATTTAGAAGAGAAATAATTCATAGTTTATTTTTTGAAATGCTAGATGATTTTATTATGACTAAATTGCAAAAGTATAATCCTATTAAAAAGTTTTATCCAATTCCCGAACACGAAGAGTATGAAGTAGATTATTGTTTTAATCAAAGGAAAAGGCCAATCTATTTATTTGGGATTAACAATAATGCAAATGCTCGTCTTGCTACAATTTGTTGTCAAAAATTTATAGCTGAAAAGTTGAATTTTACAAGTTTAATAGTATTAGAAAGTCTTGATGTTATTGGCAAAAAAGATCAGGCAAGATTAATGTCTGCAGCAGACAAGCAATTTCCTTCGCTTGAAGAATTCCAAAAACGCGCGGAAGAATATTTAGAAAGAGAAATTCTACAAAATTAAATTAATAAAGCTATTATTAAACGAATAATAAGTGAGAAGAATAAAAAGGGGCCATATGCGCAAAAACGAAGTCAATGTTGCTTTTGAAATCTTATTTGAGGAAATAGAGGAAATGTTTAATATTCTTAGTAAGGAGGGCGAAGAGGCTTTTAAGTTACAGGATTTTGATAAAGCAAAACAATCAATTGAAAATGGCGAAAGGCTCAAATCATTCAGAGAAAAAGTTAAAACGCTTCAAAAAGAATGGCAGACGATTTTTAGGCGAAAAAATATCAGCTCAAACAAAAAGAAGAACGGTAAAAAGTAAATTAAAACGAGGTTTAAGAACTCCTGAAGAAAAATTCATGAAGCCAATATTAGAATCAATTATTGAATTAGGCGGTTCAGCTCCTATGAAAAATGTATTAAAATTAGTTCGCAACAAAATGAAAAACATCTTAAATGAATATGACTACAAACCACTTCCATCCGACACAAAACAAAAACGATGGGAAAATACAGCTCAATGGGCAAGAAACTCAATGGTTAATGATGGACTTTTATCTTCTAATTCACCAAGAGGAATTTGGGAAATAACGAAGAAGGGGAGAGATTATTACCATCAAAATAAAAATACTACTTAATAGATAATCTTACTGATAGTAATGGTAGGGATATAATCGTCATTGCGAGCGATAGCAAAGCAATCTTTTTCTTTGCATTTATGAGATTGCTTCGAGACTTCGTCTCTCGGAATGACAAATGCGACGAGTATTTCTTTTGTAGCTTATAAAAATATTTACTTTCCATTATTTAAACTTTTACTTTTAATATATATTTTTTATTTTTTGTTTCTGTATTTAAATAAAAACAATCAAAAGAAGAGGCGATGTTATGAAATACAAAATAATAAAAGAAAAAATCGCTCAAGCGATAGAGATATTGAAAGAAAAAAATATTGATCTATGGCTAACTTTTGTAAGGGAAAGTTCCAATATTAAAGATCCAGCGATGGACTTAATTGTCGGAACGTCGTGTACATGGCATTCTGCGTTTATAATCACAAAGAATGGGGACACAATAGCAATTTTAGGATCTCTTGACGTTGCTAATCTTGAATCATTCAAATTATATAATCAAGTTATTGGCTACGTGAAATCGATAAAAGACAATTTATTGCAAACGCTTAATAAGTATAAGCCTGAAAAAATCGCAATAAATTATTCCAGAAATTCATATATGGCAGATGGATTAACTTATGGAATGTACCTTGAGTTGTTAGATATGTTAAAAACAACAGATTTTCCATCAAAGTTTATTTCCTCAGAAGAAATAATTTCAGCCTTAAGAGGAAGAAAAACTCAAACTGAAATTTCATTAATGCAAGAAGCGATAAAAAGAACTTTAATAATTTTTAACAAAACGACAGAATTTATAAAGCCTGGGAAAACAGAAAAAGAAATAGCCGACTTTATAAAATCTTTAGTCAAACAAGAAAATTTAGACTTAGCTTGGGACGAGCAACATTGTCCAGCAGTTTTCACAGGTCCAAATACGGCAGGCGCGCACGCTGGTCCAACTGAAAGAAAAGTGGAAAAAGGGCATCTAATAAACATAGATTTTGGAGTATCATATGAAGGCTATTGTTCCGACTTGCAAAGGACATGGTATGTTTTAAAAGACGGCGAAGATTATCCGCCTGAAGAAGTTTTGAAAGGATTTAATACAATTAAAGAAGCAATTAAACTAAGCGCAAAGGAATTAAAACCTGGCAAGCTCGGTTATGAAATCGATCAAATTGCTCGCCAATATATTGTCAATAACGGATATGCCGAATACCCCCACGCTTTGGGGCATCAAATAGGGAAAGCAGCTCATGACGGCGGAGGTTTATTAGCTCCAAAGTGGGATCGTTATGGAAACTTGCCTTTTATTCCGATTGAAAAAAATCAAGTATATACTATTGAACCTCGGCTAAACGTTGAAAATTATGGCATAGCTACAATTGAAGAAGAAGTTTTAGTTGCTGATAATGGTTGCAAATTCTTGTCAGAGCCTCAAGAAGAATTAATTTTAATAAAAGAATAATCAATAAAGGCTGCCATCTTTATTGGCAACCTTTCTTTAATAAATATTTATGGTTTTTTGATATTGACGATTTAACTTAATTACAATATTTTTTATTAGTTATGTTTATTTTATCGAATCGCTCGGTTAAATATTTTTAATTTCATTTCTTTAGACTCCAAATTATTGAAAGAAATTTTAAAGTTTTCTTAAAGCAAAGAATATTGAAATTTTCTGAATCTGTAATATTCGACTCGACATCTATAACTCATATTTTAATTTTATTAAATTATTTATATCAAGAAGAAAATGATACAAGTAGAGAATATATTCAGCCTTTATATAAATTAATTGTAAAGTTTTTAAAATAATTTATCTTTGAATAATAAAAAAATATTGTTATTATTAAAAACATTTATTAAAATTAGAGGACGCAAAATGAAGAAGCAAATTATCATCGCAATTATTTGTATTTTTTCAATTTCAATTTACTCGCAAAATTTTGAAGGAAATATTAAATTTAAAATGACTTCTTCGGAAGGCTCTATTATAGCCGAATATTTAGTAAAAGACGAATTTTACAAAATGAAAATAATCGACTTTAAAAACGCAAGCGGAAAATCCACTGAAGATATGAATATGGAGAATAATGAAATTATATTCGATACAAAGAATAATATGATGTACATTATTATGCCGTCTCAAAAGATGTATATGGAAATGGATTTGAAAAATATTCCTAACGAAAAAACTTCAAGCGCCGTTAAAAAAACTAAATTCGACGTCAAAAAAACAGGCGAAAAGAAAAAAATACTCGGCTACGATTGCGAGAAATTTATCATTACAACCGAAGAAGGAATAACTGAAACTTGGATGACAAAAGATATAAATTTTATTTTTCAAAATATGGACAAGATGTTTCAAAGCGGTCAATCATTTGATTTCGAAAAATATTCTAAAGATTTAGGCTATCCTATGACGATAAAATTTGTAGGGAAAGATAAAACGACAGTAGAACTTGAAACAATCGAAATAACGAAAAAAAAATTAGACAAATCTTTATTTTTAATACCAAAAGGATATCAAAAATTTAATCTGCCAACAATGCCAGGGAACATTCCTATGGAATAAAATTAAAAAGTTTAGCGATATTAAACATCGCTAAACTTTAATTCCTTCTTTACTGAAAATAATTATTTTTTTAGAAGAAATTTATTATAAGCCAATAAACCAATAGCAGTAAGAAATCCAATCGAGCTAAAAATCAGCCATAAAAGCCAAGGCATATTCATTTTTTCGATAAATATTACGTATAAATTGGCTCCCAAAACTCCGCCAATTCCGCTTCCAATTACTCCGTAAAGAAAAGCATAACCTAAATATAAAGCCTTTTTATCTGCTGGAGCTATCAATCCTACATAAGAAATAAATTTCGGATGAGCGGTCATTTCTCCAATAGAAAATAAAATAATGCCAGCAATAAAAACAAAAGCATGAGTAGATATTGCAAGCATACCCATTCCAATAGTTCCAAGTATAATTCCAAAAATCATAGTCGGCAATGCAGGTTTGTTCTTTACGATATTTGAAATAATTATTTGTAAGAGTATAATTGTTCCGGCGTTAATTACTGTAACATGTTCGGCGTCAAATTTCCAATTAGGATTTGCTATAAACAAACCTAAAATAGCGTTTACCATATTATCAAACGGAGTCATGTCCATGTGTTCTTTTAAATACCAAAGCACGGTATCAAACATTTGGAAATATAAAATCCAGAAACCGCTATAAATAACAATCATTAAAACAAATTTATAATCTGCTAAAACTAGAGCGGCTCCTTTTAGGACTTCGGCAAGACTTTTTGAACTTTGCGGTTTTGGGGGCTCTTCATAAGCAAAAAGATTCAAAAAGAATAGCCAACCTACGCCAATAGCGGCAAGGAAAAAAATTGCTTGATAACCATATGTATTTTTTAATAAAGGAACCAAAAATAATGGAAATAGAAACGCTCCTAAATTTATCGACCAATAAAAAATTCCAAAAGCCAATCCTGAATTGCTCTCGTCGGTTATTCTAGAAATAGTGCCAGATATAATAGGCTTAAAGGAACCAGCTCCAATAGCCATCAAGATTAATGTTAAAAATATTAAAAGATATTCTGAAACTAAGCCAGACAGCGAATATCCCAACGACATAACGACAAATGAAAAAGCAAGCGTTTTTTTGTAGCCAAATCTGTCAGCAATAGCTCCAGCAATAATCGGCAAAAGATATAATAAAGGGGTTATTACGCTCTTAATAACTCCAATGCTTTCCTTAGAAAAACCTAACCCTCCCTTATCGACGCTTAATGCTAAATAAACGGATAAAATAGACATCAAACCGTAATATGAGCCGCGCTCAAAAAATTCCATCGTTATTACAACCCAAAAATTCTTTGAAAAAGTTTTAAAAATGTTTTTGCTCATTAAATCAATTTCTCCTTTAATTTATATTACTTTTTCAATTTAAAAAATATTTTTATATTACAAAAGTAGTAAGTCTTTAACAAAGCAAATGATCAAAAACATTTTAATTGTATTAATATTAAGTTTTATTTTTTTTCTCTATTCATTTAAATATTTAAATCGATTTATCGAGTATTCTTTTCTATTTTCTATTTTATTTGTCTTTTTATATTTTCTTATTTTAATCATAATTTTGAATTCTTCAAAAAATGAAATTAGTAAAGATAATTTTATTCCATATTTTTTTTTACTATCGGCAGTTTTAATTTTAGCGATAGTTATATTATCAATTTTAAACGTTGAAAACAGGTTAGGACGCGAAAAAGCTATACACGAGTGGCTTAAGTTAATGTCGTTAGGTTGTTTTCCATATGGCTCATCAACAAAAACCAATCCAAGCGCTTTGCCCTTTTTAATGCTTTTATACTTGCCATTTAAATTGATTAATTTTATTGGAGCGATTAACATTATTGCCGCAATTTTATTTGTAATTTTATCTCTAAAAATTTATCAAAACAACTTTTTCCCGCTTGTTTCGATATCAGCTTTATTGCTGCATCCTTTTATTTACTACGAAAGCTTATTGAAAAGCGATATTTTTTTTAATTCAATGCTTATCATAACAATGTCTTTTATTTGCGAAAAAAAATTGCTCCCAGATAAAAAAAATATTTTCTTTTATATCTCTTCAGTCGCATGGGGTTTGCTTTTAAGCGGAAGATTAGCGTTTATTTTGGTTTACTTTATATTGCTTTTTTATAAATTTAGGGACAATTTAAGGTTAATACTTTTATACTCGTCAATTTCATTTATTTGTTTTTTAGCGACTATTTTGCCATTTCTCTTATGGGATTTTTATACTTTTATTTTTAAGGGACCATTTGCAATTCAATCTTTATATTCAAGATCTTTTATAACGATAGCATTTATAGCGATTTCGATTATAACTGGTTATTTCTCAAAAAATACGAAACAGCTTTTTTTTAACTCGGGTATCATTTTATTTTTTATAGTATTTGTCGGATATTTTCTGCCGTATGTTTTTACAAATGGTATAAATAGCATTTTTTTTGTCGATGGATTTGATATTACATATTTTAATTTTTGCGCGCCTTTTCTGCTTTTAAGTTTTGAAAATAAAGAAGATTAAGGAAGCGATAATTCAATTTATTCGCAATTTAAATTTTCGCTTATTGATTATTTAAAGCAAAAAAATTTCTTTTAATAAACGGAATATGAAATATCATCGAAGTTTGTCTTATAAAAAACTATTCTTAAGCTATGCAATACCAATACATATAAAAAAAACAAAAAGAATCAAAAAAAGATCGCTTGGTTTTCGAAGCTGTTTAGCAAACTGGTTTTTTAAACGTTTTGTTATTTAAGCTTATTTATTGGAAGCTTTATTGCAATTTAATTTAGTCATGCAATATTTTCAAAACATTTTTTGTTTAATTTTCATTTTTTCTGAAGATTTATCTTTTTTAATGGACGGCTAGTTTAGTTTATGCGTATTTTCATCATATTTGTCTTTAAGCTCGTTGACTAGAGTTTTTTCCCATAATTTAACTTTATCGAAATAGCCCGCTCTGCCAATAGCATGAGCCGCGACTGGAGCTGTTAAAAATAAAAAAATAATTATTGTAATTGATTTCGTAAAAGTTGAAATATCAAGCCAGGTTAAAGAAACTCCGATAAGAGTTAAACTGACGCCTAAGGTTGAAGCTTTTGTAGTCGCAGACATTCTTGTAAATAAATCTGGCATTTTTAATATTCCAATCGCGGAGATTAGAATTAGCAAAGAGCCAGTTAGGATAAATATGCCGCTTAAATATTCAATCATTTTAACAATCTCCTTTCTAAATAATAAGCGTAAGCTATGGTTCCTAAAAAAGCTATTAAAGCCATTATTAATCCGATATCAATAAAAATATTGTTCATATAAAAAAGAGAGTAAACGGAAAAAAAAGCGATTCCATTAGCCGTAAATAAGTCAAGAGCTACAATCCTATCTTCATTTGAAGGACCGACTAAAATTCTAAAAAATACAAGGATCAATGAAATGCCGATTAAAATAAAAGAAATTTGAACGCATAAATTTAAGAAATTCATCTAAGAGCCTCTAATAATTTTTTTTCAATGCCGTTTTTTATTTCGAGTTTAAATTTATCTGGATTGTCGACATACATTGCATGGATGTAAAGAGTTTTTCTATCGTCCGAAATATCTAAACTTAAAGTTCCGGGGGTTAAAGTAATAAAATTAGCTAAAAGAGTAATTTCAATGTCGGTTTTTGCGTCAAGAGGTATGGCTAATATTGCAGGTTGCATATAATCTTTTGGAGTAATAATATCGTACCCTACTATTAAATTTGCTTTTATGAGTTCTTTAATAAAGTAAAACAAAAATTTCATCCAGTTAATTATTTTTGAAAAATACTTATCGTCGTTAAATATATCTTTTGCAAGATATAACAAAAAGAAAGAAATAAAAAAACCTTCAAAAAAAGTTTTAGCATTTATTTCTCCATATAGCAATACCCAATTAAAAGCTAACAGAATATTTAATAAGAAACTTCTCATATTATAATTTGCCTAATATTTTTTCGAAATAAAAATTTTGATTTAATAATTGTCGCGAAGCTTCATCGGCGAATTTAAAGAAGAACTCAGGAAATAGTCCAATTAATAAAGTTATTGCCGCTAATATTATTGATGGAAGTAAAATTATAAATTTTTGAGTATAAGATAATGACAAACAATAATCTTCAGAAAGGGCTTGCGAGTTTTTTTTCCAGAACGCTTCGTTCCATATTTTTATCATTGAAAAGAGGGTTAAAATGCCAACAAATAAAGCTATAGAGCCATAAAAATAATAATTTGCGTCAAAAGCGCTTTTTATAATTAAAAATTTAGCCCAAAACCCAGATAATGGGGGTATGCCTGCAAGGGAGAAAGCTGGAATTAAAAATAGCAATCCAATCATAGGATGGTTTTTATATATGTAACCTAATTTTCTCAAATGAAAATTATTCTGAAGCTTATCTACAATGCCGGCAACGTAAAATAAATTTGTTTTTACAATAATATGATGAATGACATAAAAAACTGCTGCGGCTAAAGATAATTGAGTTAAAATTCCTAAGCCAATTGTCATATAGCCAATTTGACTTATTATATGAAATGACAAAATTCTTCTTATATCCATTTGAGACGCTGCTCCAAAAACTCCTATTAACATAGTTAATGCTGAAAGTAAAATTATAGTAGAGAATAAAATATCTAACTTGGCGTTAAAAATTAGCGTAAATACCCTTATGATGCTATAGACTCCGACTTTTGTTAATAATCCGGCAAAAATTGATGAAATTGAAATTGGCGCGACATGATAAGAAGCTGGAAGCCAGAAAAAAAGCGGAAAAAGAGCCGACTTAACTCCAAAAGATGTTAAAAGTAAAAAAGATATTGAATAATTCAAAAAATCATTATCGCTAGATTTAACTTTAAAGGCAATATCTGTCATATTTAAGGAGCCATAAATTCCATATATAAAAGC
>Ga0308414_1000135_pt1 | contig 43256 bp, 32 predicted proteins | sample HotsprSampleOS50_FD_205667 | JGI IMG/M metagenome (GOLD analysis project Ga0308414, IMG submission 205667) | Hot spring phototrophic mat microbial communities from Octopus Spring, Yellowstone National Park, Wyoming, United States - 20090730_OS50 ... | reverse complement strand
GGACAATTATTTTTTAACGACGATAGTATTTAGTTGCGTAATATTTTTTTATGGATTGAAGGAAATAAAAGAAAGATACGGCGGGAGAATCAAAGCTGCTTACGCGATATACTTAACGCCGATTTTACTGTTAATGATAAATTACGGCGAAAATGATTTTTCAAGTTATACGAAGCTAAAAGAATTCGCCGAAAATGTGGATAAGTCAATAGAGCCAAATTCGGTAGTATTGTTAGAAAAAGGGGATCAATATTTTTGCGGCTATTATTATAAAAAATTTATTGAAGGAGAATATAAACAAAAGTATTTTGTAAGTTTAACTTTATTCTGGACTCCGTGGTATTATGATCAAATAATGAGGTTGCATCCCGAATTATTTAATGGGATTGAAAAAGAATTTTATCATAGTCAGGAGAAGATAGCTGGATATTATCAAATGAGAGTCAGTTTAGATAGCGCCGCATATTCTTTAACAGTCTTTAGGTCAAAGTTATTTTTAAAATTTTTATCTGAGGGCAAGAACGTTTATGTCAATAAAGAAGCTGAAAATTTGATTGATGAAAAGACTTTATTTTTGCCAGAAAATCATTTTTTAGTTCCAAGCAATTTTCTTTACAAAGTTGTAATAGATACCGCTTATATTCCAATAGGTTATTCGAATTATTTATGGGAGTTTAATAAGTTATCGTTAAACGTCGAAAATTATCTAAGGGTAATTTTGCCTTATTATATTGCCGACAGACTAGCATATGAATTAAATAACAAAAAATATGACGAGTCTGTTATATTATACGAAAACTTGAAAAAATATTTTCCATATTTTCCAGTAAATAAAGACGCCCAGGCTTTTATTATTCGATATAAAACGAGAAATGAGAATAGTCGATAGTATGTTGGAAAAATGACTTAAAAACAAAATTTGAATATTTAAGTCTCAAAAAATTTTTTTATACTGGCTTATTTTTGTAATTTTAAATTAAAAATTTTAATAAAATGAATAAGATAATATCAGCTCAATTTATTGCTCCAGAAGTAAAGAAATTTATTATTAAAGCTCCAGAAATTGCAAAAAAGAGAAAAGCTGGACAATTTGTAATTCTTAGAGTAAATGAAAAAGGAGAAAGAATACCTCTAACAATTGCCGATTCTGACGTTGAAAATGGAACAATTACAATAATCGCTCAAGGAGTTGGAAAGACAACTAAAGAACTTAATAGATTAGAATCAGGCGATTATATTTTTGATTTAGTTGGTCCTCTTGGCAAACCTTCGCATATTGAGAATTTTGGCGTTGCTGTCAGTATTGGAGGCGGAGTTGGAACTGCTATAGCTTATCCTATAGCTAAAGCATTGAAGGAAGCAGGCAATTATGTTATATCAATAATTGGGGGCCGCAGCAAAGATTACGTGATTTTAGAATCTGAAATGAAAATGATTTGCGATGAAGTTTATCCAACAACTGACGATGGAACATACGGTTATAAAGGTTTTGTCACTGATAAATTAAAAGGATTATTATCAACAAAAAAAATTGATTTTGTCTTAGCAATCGGTCCTATTCTAATGATGAAAGCCGTAGCTGACGCAACAAGACCATATGGAATTAAAACTGTAGTAAGTTTAAATCCCATTATGATAGATGGAACTGGCATGTGCGGAGGATGCAGAGCTACCGTAAACAATAAAACTGTTTTTGTTTGCGTAGATGGACCTGAATTTGACGCTCATAAGGTAGATTTTGAAGTTTTGCTAAATAGAAATAAATTTTATAGAGAACAAGAAAAAATTTCTTTAGAAATGCATAAATGTCAATTAGATAATTTAATCGCTAAACAAAAAGATATGTAAATATGGAACTTTCAAAAAAAGATAGATTGTCCATACCAAGGCAACCAATGCCTGAGCAAGCTGCTGAAGAAAGGATTAAAAATTTCAAGGAAGTAAATTTAGGTTTTACCGAGGAATATGCTAAGCTTGAAGCTTTGCGATGTTTGCAATGTCCAAAACCTAAATGCGTTGAAGGTTGTCCAGTTGGAGTTAAAATTAAAGATTTTATTTCTTTAGTCGCGCAAGGAGAATACTTAAAAGCCGCAGAAAAAATTAAAGAAGATAACGCTCTTCCAGCAATTTGCGGTAGAGTTTGTCCTCAAGAAGAACAGTGCGAAGCAAAATGTATTATTGGAGCAAAAGGAGAGCCAGTGGCTATTGGCAGGTTAGAAAGATTTGTCGCGGATTTTGAGAGAAATTATGGAGGAATTAAGCAAGCAAAAGTTATAAACAAAAATGGTTATAAAGTCGCTATTATTGGAAGCGGACCGGCGGGGTTAAGTTGCGCGGGCGATTTAGTTCAATTAGGGTATGATGTTACTGTATTTGAAGCTTTGCACGAGTTAGGAGGCGTTTTAACTTACGGCATACCTGAATTTCGATTGCCAAAAGAAATAGTGAAAGCTGAAATTAAAGCCTTAGAAAATCTTGGCGTAGAATTTCGAACAAATATTGTTATTGGCTTAACGTATACCATCGACGAATTGTTCAGTTTAGGTTACTCGGCCGTTTTTATTGCGGTTGGAGCTGGGTTGCCAAATTTCTTAAATATTCCAGGGGAAAATTTAAATGGAATTTATTCGTCGAATGAATTTTTAACTAGAGTAAATTTGATGAAAGCTTATAATTTCCCTGAATATGACACTCCGATTTTTAATTTAAGAGACAAAAGAGTCGCTGTTTTTGGCGGCGGTAATACAGCAATGGATGCTGTTAGAACCGCGAAAAGATTAGGCGCTAAAGACGCTTATATTATTTATAGGAGAACTGAAAATGAAATGCCCGCTAGAAAAGAAGAAATATATCATGCAAAAGAGGAGCAAATTGAATTTATCTTTTTAGCAAATCCAGTAGAATTTATCGGAGATAATGAAGGAAATTTAAAAGCTGTTAAATTGCAAAAAATGGAATTAGGAGAGCCTGATTCCTCTGGAAGAAGAAAGCCGATTCCTATCCCAGGTTCTGAATATATTCTTGAAATTGAAGCCGCAGTTATTGCTATTGGCAACGGTTCTAATCCAATAATAAAAAATACGACGCCAGATTTAACTTTCAATAAATGGGGCAATATAGTTGTCGATCCTGAGACTTTAGCTACTTCCAAGCCTGGAGTTTTTGCAGGCGGAGATATTGTAACTGGCGGAGCTACGGTTATCCTTGCGATGGGAGCGGGAAGAAAAGCCGCTAAGTCTATTGACGATTATATAAAAACAAAATATTTAATTTAATCTTTAGCTATTATGTTATTTCGGTTTCTTATATTTTTTTGTTTATTTATTTCTTGTTTTTATTCTCAAAAAAATGGATTAATAAAAACTTATTATTATGGCTCTAAATTACAATCTGAGATTTTTTATATTAACGACGTTATAGATGGCGCGGCAAAATATTACTACATCAATGGAAGAGTAAAAAGAATCGAAGAGTATAATCAAGGAAAATTAGATGGTTGGGTAAAAGAATATTATGAAAATGGCTCTCGAAAAGCTGAGTTCTATGTTAAAGAAGGCGTCTTAGACGGTTATGCGAGATATTATTATGATAATAACGAGTTGCAGTCGATAAAGAAATATGAGCGAGGCGTTTTAATTGAATCAAGCGAATTTTTATATGATTCGTCAGTAGTTTTTCAACCGCCTCCGCTTGAGTCTGAAAAAAATATTGTTAAAGTTTTAGATTTATCAAAAAATAAAAATGTTGCTTCGGTTAAGAAAAAAGAAAATAAACAACTATCGCCCCCAAAACCAGCTTATTCCGAAAACGAAGAATTTTATTATTTTGTCGTTGATCAGCCTGCTGAATTAATTGGAGGCGTCAAAAAGTTGATTGATAAAATTGTAATTCCGGATACTTTAATCGTTGAGGATTTTAGAAGCGAATTAACTTTTAGATTATATATTAATGAAAAAGGAGAATTGAAAGATATTGAAATTGTTAAAGGAGGTCCTGATTATTTAGTTAAGGCGGCAATAGAGCAAATAAAAAAATCTTCTTTTAAACCAGCCGCATTAAAAAATCAAAATGTAAAATCTCAATTGTTGCTAAGTTTGCCATTTCACATTTCTGTTCCGAAAAAATAAAATTTAAATTTTAAGCTTTAAATTTGCCTCCTATTTTCATTGATTAAATTCTAATGCATTTAAAATATTTATTTAATTATCCATTCTTCATAAAATTTAGGATTGATTTCTTTTAGAAAAGTGGAAGGTCTGGCGAAACTTGAGCCCATTTCATTTGAATTAATAAACATAGGATAAGTTATATATAGTCTTTCTTTTGCTCTTGTAACAGCCACGTAGAATAATCTTCTTTCTTCTTCTAACTGCTCTTCATTCTTTAAAGAATAGTATGATGGGAAATAACCTTCTACTACGTTCATTATAAAAACAACTTCCCACTCAAGACCTTTAGCGGAGTGAATTGTTGAAATTGTCAAAAAATTTTTTTCTTTTTGTTCGTCTTCAAAATCTATTATTGAAGAATTTGGAGGATCCAACGCTAAATCGGATAAAAAAGATTGCAAGTCATCATATCTCGAGGCAATTGTCAACAAACTATTGAAGTCTTTTTCTCTTTTATTATAATCGTCAAATTTAGACTGGAAGTATGGAGTATAAAAAATTATAACTTTTTGAATTTTTTCAGCTAAACTTTCTTCGTCAAATGCTAAATTTTTCAACAATTTTAAAAGTTGAAATAATTCTTCTTCATTTGTCAATTTGTTAATTTTTGAAATAGGAAAATTTTTATCAAAATTTTTTAATAAGTCAAAATTTAAAACTGAAATAATTTGATTAGCTTTTTTATGACCGATGCCGTTTAGTAATGTTAAAATTCTTGAAAAACTCAAGACGTCTTTTATATTAACGCTTGTTTTTAAAAATGCGAGCACATCTTTTATATGAGCGGCTTCGACAAACTTAATTCCGCCTATTTTTTGAAATGGAATCTTTTTCTTTTGTAATTCTAATTCTAAATCGTAAGAGAAATACGCCGAACGAATTAACACGGCTATTTCATTTAAATTAACGCCTTCGTCAAGAAGGTCTAAAATTCTATTTACTATAAACTCGGATTGTTCTTGTTCGTTTTTTGTTGGAATTATCGCAGGTTTCTCTTTTCCTTTTTTATTTGAATGTAAAACTTTTGGATATTTATATTTTAAATTTCTAATTATTTCATTTGAAAAGTCCAATATTTCTTGAGGGCTTCTATAATTTTCTTGCAATTTAATAATTTGAACCTTTGGGAACAATTGCGGAAACTCCATAATATTTTTGAAATTTGCTCCCCTAAATGAATAAATAGACTGAGAATCGTCGCCGACTGCCATTACGTTATTATTAAACTTTGCTAAAGCTTTTGTAATTAAAGCTTGCAGATGGTTTGTATCTTGATACTCGTCAATCATAATAAAAGACAAAGACTTAAGAAAATTGTCTGCTATTTTGTCGTTAGAATTTAAAAGAAGCACTGTATATTTTAACAAATCGTCATAATCCAAAACATTGTTTTCAATTTTATAATTTTGGTATGCGATAAAAAGCTTTTCAATTTCGTTGGTTAGATGATAAAAATGAGGGTATTCTTTAAGCAAATAATCTTCAATTGATGTTCCAGTGTTTAATGTATAGCTATATATTTTTTGCAAAGTGTCTTTTTGAGGAAAACGCGAATTTTTAGAGACAATCTCGTTTCTAATCATTCCTAAAATGTCAATGCTATCTTGTTGATCTAATATTGTAAAGTTTTTGTCAAGATTTATAATATTGCCATATTGTCTCAGCAATAAATAAGAAAAAGAATGGAAAGTTCCGCCTAATATTTTTGAACATCGTTCGTCAAGCAATGCCGAGGCTCTATCAAGCATTTCTTTGGCAGCTTTTCGAGTAAATGTTAACAAAACAATTGAAGTCGGATTGTATCCTAATTCAATTAAACGAGCAGTCCGATAAGTTAATGTTCTTGTTTTTCCAGAGCCAGCTCCAGCGATTAAAAGATAAGAGCCGTCTGTTGAAAAGACGGCTCTTAATTGACTTTCATTTAATACTTTTTCATAATCAATTCTTTGTTTAAGGTTAGATGTTATTTCAACTTTATAGTTTTCTTTTCTAAGCGTATATTCTTTTGCCATATTTTCTTAAAGCTAAAGGTTTGTCTAAAATTTCTTTTGCGATTATAAACTCTTTAATATTTCTTTTATCGCTGAATTTAATAACTAAACTTTCAAGAAATTCATTTTTTTCGGATAGTTTTGAAAAAACTTTTTCGTTTTCTTTAAGCAATACTGAGGAATTATCTTGTATTCGTTCAGTTTCTTTGTTAAATCTTTCTAACTCTTTTAATTCTTTGTCAATTCTTTCTCTTTTCAAACGTTCGTCGTAGCTTAGCAAATTGTCGTAAAATTTATCATATTTTTTTATTTTCTTGTCGTAGCTTGACATTTTATCATAAGACTTTCCAATACTTTTATCGTCATAGCTTAATTTTTCGTCGTATGTTTCTATTTTTGGTTTTTGCTTAGTTTCAGTTCCTTTTGTTGTAGAATAAGAGGAAGAAGCTTGCTGCCGATCTTCAGCTTTGCCAAAAAGAATCTCAAGCTCCTTCAATATATCTTCGGTAGAATCTGAAGTTGATTGAGTTTTATTATATTGAATTGTTTCAGAACTTTCTTCCCTTTGTGGAAGTTTTTTCTTTTTAAATAATGGAGATAGAAAAAAATAAATTATTAAAAGCGTTACTATTATATCGATTATTTCGGCCATTATTCTTTATTCTCTTTTTTTTGTTCTTTTGTTCCAGCGATTGAACTTCTCATTTCAGTATCGGCTTGAATATTTCTCAATTGGTAATAATCCATCACGCCTAAATTGCCATTCAACAAAGCTTGAGCTATAGCTTTTGGAATTTCTGATTCAGCTTCGACAAGTTTAGCTTTCATTTCCGCTATTTTTGCAAAGTTCTCTTGTTCTAAAGCGACTGCTGCTGCTCTTCTTTCTTCAGCTTTTGCTCGAGCGACTCTCAAATCAGCTTCAGCCTGATCGGTTTGCAATTTAGCTCCAATGTTTTCGCCAACGTCAACATCGGCAATATCGATTGATAAAATTTCGAAGGCGGTGCCGGCGTCTAATCCTTTAGAAAGCACTGTTTTTGAAATTTTGTCTGGATTTTCTAAAACTTCTTTATGCGATTCGCTGCTGCCTATTGTCGATACTATTCCTTCGCCGACTCTTGCAAGTATTGTCGCTTCAGTAGCGCCGCCGACTAATCTATCGATATTTGTTCTTACAGTTATACGAGCTATTGCTTTCAATTGTATTCCATCTTTTGCCACGGCTGCAACTTCGGGCGTTTCAATAACTTTAGGCAATACTGACATTTTAACAGCTTCCAAAACATCGCGACCAGCCAGATCAATCGCCGCGGCTCTTTCGAAAGATAAATTTAAATTTGCTTTATTTGCCGATATTAACGCATTAGTAACATTTAAAACATTGCCGCCAGCTAAATAATGAGCTTCTAAACTTGGTATATCGACATTCAAACCGGCCTTTGTAGCTGTTATTTTGCTTCTGACGATTATGTGCGGCGGAACTTTCCTTAATCGCATTCCAATCAAATCTCTAAAAATTTTTACTTTTACGCCTGAGAAATATGCGGTAATAAATAATCCAATCGGAACAAAATATGTAAATAACATTATTCCTATAATGATCAAGATTAGAATTAAAATTGAAAATCCTTCTGCCATTGACGACTCCTTTATTTGTTTAGTTTAGTATTTTTGCATTTTTAAAAACTTTTGATATATATAATAACAAAAAAAAAATTAAATTATTAAAAAATTAAATAAAAAAAAACAAAATATCTAATAATAATCAATGAAATTACATAGGAACTTAGTATTAGGAATAGCCGAAATTCTGCAGGATATTTTTGTAAATGGTAAATATGCCGACGAGTCGATTGAAAAAAAATTTAAAGAAAAAGAAAAATGGGGCGCTCGCGATAGAGGTTTTGTCGCAGAAAACGTTTATGAAATTGTAAGATGGTGGAGAAAAATTTGTTTTTTAATCGATGTTCCTTATGAAGAATATGATCAAGATTTTATGAAAATAATAGGAGTTTGGTTTGCGATAAAAAACGGTTCTCTTCCAAATTGGAATGAGTGGATGGATATTGATATTTCCAAACTTTATGATAAACTCCAAATTGCAAATAAAATTCCAGAAGTAAAACATTCGATATCTGACTGGGTTTATGATTTAGGCAGTAGAGAATTGAAAGAGAGATGGGATTTGGAATTGGAGGCGATGAATAAGCCTGCTAAAGTGGTAATTAGAGCAAATACTTTGCTGACTACTCCAGATGAATTAATTGAATTGTTTAAACTTGAAAATATCGAAGTAAGAAAAATATCTTGCGAATATCCAGAAGCGCTAGAGCTTGTAAAAAGAAAGAATATTTTTCAAACTGATCTATTTCAAAACGGTCTTTTCGAAATGCAAGATGCCAATTCTCAATTAGTAGCTAAATATCTGGATCCAAAACCTGGTATGAGAGTAATTGACGCTTGCGCGGGAGCAGGAGGCAAAACCTTGCATATTGCCGCGTTGATGAAAAACAAGGGAACTATTATAGCTCTTGATACAGAATTAAAAAGATTAAATGAATTAAAAAGAAGAACTAAAAGAGCTAAAGTCGATATTGTACAAATTAGACATATAAAAAATTCCAAAATAATAAAAAGGTTATATGATTCTGCCGATAGATTGCTTTTAGATTCTCCTTGTACAGGCTTAGGAACACTAAAGCGAAATCCAGACGCCAAGTGGAAATTGCGTCCAGAATATTATAATAGAGTAAAAGAAACTCAAGCGATAATTTTGCGAAGATATTCAAAGATGTTGAAAAAAGGTGGGAGAATGGTTTATGCAACTTGCAGTTTATTGCCATCTGAAAATGAATGGCAAATAAAAAATTTTTTGGCTTCCGAAGAAGGCAAATCTTTCAAATTAATAAATGAAAATAGATTATTACCTTCAGAGACTGGATATGACGGTTTTTATATTGCTGTCTTAGAAAAAGTTGAAGAATCTGCAGCTCTGTCGGAGATAAAAGAATCGATGAATATAGCTGAAAATTTTGAAAAACAAATCGAACCATATCTTGAATAATAATTTTGTCAATAAATAATTCTAAAAAAACGCGCATTTTATCTTATTTTTCGAACTTTTATCGATTTGTTTTTCATTTTTTTGTTTTAATATCGATAATTTGCATCAGAGAAAAGAGCTAATTTATTTATAAATCTAAAATTTAAAACAAAAATTATGAGCAAAATTCTAGTTGTTAATTCGCCAAAAGGGGGCGTGGGCAAAACTACTACTGCTATAAATTTAGCCGCTTCTTTGGCGGTTGCCGACTATAAAACTTTATTGATAGATTTGGATCCGTCTGGGAATTGCGCGCATTATTTTGACTATAAATGCGAAGTTTCTAAAGGCGATATTTTTGACGTTTTAGCTTTTTCGAAATCTTTTTCTTCCGTAATAATGGAAACATCTATAAAAAACTTATATTTCATACCTTCGTATGATAAGAATGCTCAAAAGGAAGAAAAAATTGCTCTTTTATGCAAAAATTATTATTTGCTTAAAAATATTTTAGAAGGCGAAAAATATAACTATCATTTTGTTATACTTGACACTCCTCCTTATCTAAAAGAAACGTCTAATTTATCTTTAATCGCCGGCGATTCTTTAATCGTTCCAGTTAGATCTGGCGTTTTTTCTTTGCATGCCTTAAGCAAAATTTTGGATCACTTATTATATATTAAAAAAAATTTCAATTCTAATCTTACTTTAGAAGGCATTTTATTAAATATGTACGAAGAAAAATCAAAAGCGTGGTTTTTAACTAATAATGAAATCTTTTCTAAATATTCAGAATTTATATTCAAAACATATATTCCTAATAGTCCAATTCTTGCAGAAGCTTCTTTTTACAAAATGCCAATTATATTATATAACGCTCGTTCTGTTGCCGCAAAAGCTTTCTTGAAATTAGCCGAAGAAATTATCGAGAAAAATAAAGTAATGAAATTTCACAAAACAGATGTTAAACCTCTTTTTGCAATTAATTGATTTTTATTAATTTTTTTCCCAATAAATGCTCTTAAACGCCTCTTAATTTTTTAATTTCGAAAAGTTGTCCAATTATTAATGCTAATGTTTCTAATTAATAATTTTTTTTATTTAGCTTTCCTTTACTCTTCATTTAATCAAAAATTTTGTTTGAAAATTTTTTAAAAATTTAAAACATCTTAAAATAATTTGAATTATAAAACCTAGCAAATTTTTTTCTTAATATATCAAAATAAAACAAACGTATTATTTTGGATCTGCTTGAAATGAAAAATGCGTCAAATTAAAGAAAAAAAAGTTGGCTTAATATTAGCATTGTTGCTCTAAAAAAGAGTAGTATGAATAGAATAATAATAATAATAATAATTGCAATTTTCTTTTTTTTGTTTTCAAATATATTTTCTCAAGATTATCGAACAGCTTTTCAACCGGGAGTTGTTTACAAAGAATTTCATGTTTTGCCTAACTCTTCTTCCTGGCGCGTAACCGATCCAAATGCTGGACATCAAGGAGCTCAAGAGTTTTTGCCAAATCCAATTCTAAATTTTACGATCGATGATCTTGAATTTGCAATAAAAGCGGAAGTTGAAATAGATTTATGGGGCGGACATGTCGGCACTTCAAATAAAAGATTCAAAATTAACAACAATCCTTGGATAACAATTCCAAAGATTAATACAACGCCGACTAATAGCGACTGGTATTTGCATCAATATAACTCGATCGTAGAAATTCCTTTAAGTTATCTCGTAGAAGGTTTGAATACGTTGGAAGGAACAAGCGGAAATCAAACTAAATATGGATGGAACTGGGGTCAATGGGGCTGGTATGGGATAATCATCAGGGTATTTTATGATCCAGATTTAAAGAGTCACACAACTTTCGAAATTTCCTCTCTCAAAATAATAATTCAATATTAACTGGAAATCCGACAATATCTTTTTCAAATATTAGCGGAGGTTATAAATCTATTGATGTTGTTGGTTATTTTTTGGGTTATGATAATTCAGGAATTGGAAATTGGAATAATTGGCATTATAATTTTCATAGAGAAAATTTTTCAGAAAATAGGTTAAATATAAAAGGTCATATTGGAACTGCTCATTATCCTTCTAATACTTTGATATGGAATAGCGCTTGGTATCCTGATCAGCCCGCTAATTCGATAAAATTAATAGCTAGAATTAGAGATTCGTCGGACATCTATTATGTTTGTCAACCAAGAGAAAACTTGACTTTAAGAAGAAATACTGTTTCATATGTTTTAGCGATCCCATATAATGTGCCAGAAAATTATTGGGTTAGGGCTGGTCAAACTAAATCAAGCAGTATCTTTGTTCCAACGTTGAAATTTGTAGCTGAGGCAAGATTTTTAATAAGAACGTGGAATGGCAGAAATAGCGATTTTAATCCAGGTTCTTATAGAATTAATGGAACTCAAATAAATTCTTCTTATTTTGGAAAAAAAGATTTTTATGGTTTTACTTTCGCAACATTTAATCCTAATGTATTAAGGCTGTTTAAAAATACTATTTCAGTTTATTCAAATGATCCAGATCACGGCATTGAAATTTTGTGGCCTGGTCCCGCAGTGATGCTTCGATATAACGTATCTAATCCTGTTATTGTTTATCAACCTATGACTGCTTTTGTTAATCTTGGCGATTCAGCAGTTTTTAGTATAACAGTTTTAGGAGCTACTCCATTAAATTATCAATGGAAATTTAATGGGCAGAATATAGGAAACAATTCTTCTAGATTAGTCCTTTACAACCTCGATTATTCAAATTTGGGGAATGAAATACAATGCGTAGTTACAAACCATTTGGGAACGGTCGTTTCGGAAAAAGCTTTTATTTCTATGAACGAATTTAATACGAGGACGAAATTTAACAACGTAGTTTATTATGATTTTAGAAATATATCATCGAATAAAATATTTGATAAATCGTTGCATACAGAAAAAATCGATTTGATAATTGAAGATACTCTTGCGGTAGAGAAATATCAAGATTTTCTAAGAATAAAATCGCCGACTAGAATAAGAAGTTTAAGCTCCGCTTCGAAAATTATTCAATCAGTTAAAAGAACTAATGAGATAACAATCGAAATGTGGATTAGACCCGCAAATCTTACTCAAAACGGTCCGGCGCGTATTGTTACTATTTCTGATAGCTTATTCAATAGTAACATAACAATAGGTCAAGGAACAGGAAGCGGAACTTCGGATAGGTTGCAAATTAGATTGAGAACGGAAAGTTTTGATACTAATGGTTCTCCAGTACTAAATACAAATGGAGGAACTTTAAATATCGCTCAACCTTCTCATATTGTTTATACTAGAAATCAAAGAGGGAATGAAGCTATATATATTAATGGCATTCTCGTAAGTTCAAGGACAACTTTATTAGGCGATCTTTCAAATTGGAGCGATAATTATTTTCTTTCAATCGGAAACGAAATTAATGCGCAAAGACCTTGGCTTGGCGATATATATATGTTGTCTATTTATAACAGAGCTTTGAATTTAAACGAAGTTCTTCATCATTATAATTTAGGATTTCAAAATTTAGAACTGCCGGTTAATCTTGCTTCATTTACAGACGAATATCATTCTTCAAAAATTGTATTAAAATGGAAAACCGTTCAGGAAATAAATAATTACGGTTTCGAAATTCAAAGATCTATTAGTGAAGATGAAAGTTTTTCTACGATTGGATTTTTGAAAGGAGCGGGAAACTCTCAGACTGAAAATATTTACGTTTACGAAGACAAAAACTTTTCTAAAGTTAATGGTTATATTTATTATAGGTTAAAACAAATTGATTACGACGGCAACTTTAAATATTAGAATACGATTAAATTTGACGCTGACAATGTCCCAAATGAACTAATTTTAGAACAAAATTATCCCAATCCTTTTAATGCATAGACGAATATATCTTTTATTCTGCCTTCTGACGGTTACGTTTCTATTTCTATTATGGATTTGCTTGGCAGAGAAATTATTATAAAGTCAAACGAATTATTTTCTCAAGGCAGACACTCGTTTCAATTAAATCTTGAAAATTATTCTTCGGGCCTATATTTGTTTATTATCGAATATAAGTCAATTGATGAAGGCAAATTAGAAAAACAATTTAAAAAGGCTTTGTTAATAAAGTAAAGCCTTATTTTAAGAGGAGGCTAAACTTTGCCTCCTCGACGAAAAAAAGGAGAAAATATGAAAGAAAAATCGTTTGCTTGCGTTGACAATAAAATATTTGTCGAATCAAATTCGATTTGTCCTAATTGCGAAAATTCAAAGATGAAAATATTTTACAAAATAAATAATATTCCGTCTCACAGCGTTTTAATTTTCAATAATCCTGTAGAAGCGATCAATTATCCAAAAGGAAATATAAGCTTAGGCTTTTGCGAAAAATGCGGATTTGTAGGCAATTTGGATTTTGATTTAAATTTGAGAGCTTATTCCGAGAAATATGAAGAAACTCAAGGGTTTTCTGAAACATTTCAAAAATTTCATATAAAATTAGCCCAAAAATTAATTGAAAACTACAATATCAGAAATAAATCTATTTTAGAAATCGGATGCGGAAAAGGCGAATTTATTTCTATGATGTGCGAACTTGCCGACAATAAAGGATACGGATTTGATCCAGCGTATATTCCAGAAAGGAATAATAGTCCAGCTAAAGATAAAATTGTTTTCATAAAAGATTATTATTCTGAAAAATATTCGAATTATAAAGCCGATTTTTTCGTTTGCAAAATGACACTTGAGCATATTCCAGACACATTAAATTTTTTAAATCAAATTAGAAAAGCTATCGACAATCAATACGATTCTTTAGTATTTTTTCAGATTCCAAATTTTGAAAAAATTCTAATGGATTGCGCTTTTTGGGACATTTATTACGAACATTGTTCTTATTTTACATTTTGTTCGCTTGCGGAGCTATTTAGAAATGCTCGTTTTGAAGTTATTGATTTAGAGCTTGATTACGACGATCAATATTTAATGATTATTGCCAAACCTTCAGAACTCTTTTCATTTAAAAAGCATAAATTAGAAAATGAAATTGAAGATCTAAAAACTCTTATTGAAACATTTTCAAAAAACGTTTCGCTTACGATGAAATTGTGGAAGAAATTTTTTGAAAAAGCTAAATCGGAGAATAAAAAAATTATACTTTGGGGCGGCGGCTCTAAAGCCGTTGCTTTTCTTACCACGTTAAATTTAACAAGTCAAATTGTTTGTGTCGTCGATATAAATCCATATAAAAACAACACATACTTGCCTGGAACGGGTCATCTGGTTATAAATCCATCGAGCTTAAAAAATTACTCGCCGGATATCGTAATTGTAATGAATCCTATATACGTTCCCGAAATAAAAAAAACTTTAAATTCGTTAGAGCTTTTTCCTGAAATCATTCCGATTGATAGTTTGAATGTTTTAAAATACAAAGAATAATTTGAGTTTGCTATGAATAAATGTCCTATCTGTTTTTCTGATAATCTAATCCAAATAGCTTATCTTCAAGATATGCCTATTTTTTGCAACGCTCTTTTTGATGCCAAAGAAGAAGCCTTAGCGATTCCTAAAAAAAATTTAAATTTGAATATTTGCTCTTCCTGCGGTCATATATTTAACATTGAGTTCGAACAAAAAGCGTTGAAGTATTCAGCTAAATATGAAAATTCATTGCATTTTTCGTCGACTTTTGATCAATATGCAAATAAGCTTGCTGATTATTTAATTGATAAATATAATTTAAAAAACAAAACTATTATCGATATTGGTTGCGGGCGAGGAGATTTCTTAAAATTGCTTAATTCTAAAGTCGATTGCGATTTTTTTGGATTTGACAAAAGTTTTTCTCCTGACGATACTTATCAAAAAGAATTTAAGAACGTAAAATTTATTTCAGATTTTTATTCCTCCAAATATAAAGATATTATTCCTGATTTAATTTTGTGCCGACACGTTTTAGAACATGTCGATTTTCCCCGTGAATTTTTAATTGAAATAATTGAAGCAAATAAAGATAAATCATTCAATGTTATTTTTGAAGTTCCCAATTCGTTATGGACTTTGCGCGATATGGGAATTTGGGATTTAATTTACGAGCGCTTTTCATATTTTAGCCCGTCGTCTTTATATTATCTTTTTAAAGCTGTTGGCTTTAAAATTAATTCATTGAAGCAAATTTACAATAATCAATTTCTTTTAATTGAAGCGTCGTATAATAAACCAGAAGATAATATCTTTGAATTTAATATTTATGAAGAAAAACAAAAGGTTTTTGAATATGCAAATTCTTTTAAAAAGGCTTACTATGAAAAAGTTAAATATTGGAAAGATATATTGGAATTATTAAATAAAGCTGAAAAAAAAATTTTAATATGGGGCGGCGGCTCAAAAGGCGTATCGTTTCTAAATTTATTTAGCCGATATTATAATGCCGATTATGTCGTAGATTTAAATCCTCGAAAACATCGCAAATTTATAGCGGGAGTTGGGGCAAGGTTTGTCCATCCTAACGAATTGCCAGCTATCAATCCCGACGTAATAATCATTATGAATCCAGTTTATAAAGAAGAAATAGAAGCAGAATTGAGCAAAATGAAATTGCATCCGCAAGTTTTAGTCGCTTAATTTTAATATTTAAAATAAAATTGCTATATTGTATGTTAATTATTTAGCAACACAGATATAGCTAAAATGGAAAACATACTTTCATATTTTCAAGCGATTAATTCTTATCTATGGGGACCGCCAATGCTTATTTTATTGCTTGGCGCGGGTTTTTATTTAACTGTCTTATTGAAAGGTTTGCAATTTAAAACTTTATTAAGTTCATTGTATTTGGCTTTAATAAAAAGAAAAGAAGAAAATAGCGAAGGGGATATAACTCACTTTCAAGCGTTGATGACGGCTTTAGCCGCAACTGTTGGCACCGGTAATATTGCCGGCGTAGCGACTGCAATTGCGATTGGAGGTCCAGGCGCTTTATTCTGGATGTGGATGACGGGCTTTTTAGGAATGGCGACAAAATATTCCGAAGCAGTTTTGGCAGTTTACTACAGAGAAAAGGACGAAAAAGGGGAGATGCGAGGCGGTCCAATGTATTACATACTCAAAGGAATGAATAATAAATGGCTTGCTTATTTATTCGCTTTTTTTGCTTCGATTGCCGCTTTTGGAATAGGCAATATGGTTCAATCAAATTCTGTCGCCGACGCCGCCAATCATTCTTTTTCAATTCCTCATTACGTTACAGGATTATTCCTTGCTTTATTTACTGGGCTTGTTATAATTGGCGGCATAAAAAGCATCGGCAAAACAGCTTCTTTTATTGTGCCTTTTATGATTGTATTTTATTCTTTAGGTTGTTTAGCGATTGTTTTTCTTAATTTTCATAACATTCCTAATGTTTTTATGCTTATAATTAAAGAAGCTTTTACCGATACGGCGGCAATAGGCGGATTTGCCGGTTCTTCTGTTTTGTTGACAATAAGAATGGGGGTCGCAAGAGGCATTTTTTCGAATGAATCTGGATTAGGAAGCGCTCCAATTGCCGCCGCCGCAGCTCAATCTAAGCATCCTGTTTCTCAAGCTTTGGTTTCAATGACGCAAACTTTTATAGATACGATTATTGTTTGTTCTTTGACTGGATTTGCAATTTTATCGACAGGGGAATGGACTGGCGGAAAAACTGGAGCGGCCTTAACTTCCGCTTCTTTCGCAAAAGCTCTGCCCGGTAATTTTGGCGATATTATTGTCTCTTTAGGCATCATCTTTTTTGCTTATTCTACAATTTTAGGTTGGTATTATTATGGCGAAAAATCTATTGAGTTTCTTTTGGGTTCAAAGGTTAAAATTTTTTACAAAATATTTTTTACCATAGCCGTTTTTATTGGATCCGTATTGAAATTAGATTTAGTTTGGGAAATTGCCGATACTATGAACGCTTTAATGGCTTTGCCAAATTTGATCGCTTTATTTGCTTTATCTAAAATTATTAAAAAAGTCACGGAAGATTATTTTGCTTCAAATTATTTAAATAAGAAATGATAAAATAACTTTATTTTCATTTAAATCGACTTTTAGATAGTAAGCTTGCCATTATGATAACGCCATTAACATATGCCTTTAAAATGCTTAAATGAAGGTATGATAATTATATTTTTTTATAAAAATCGAATTTTTAAAGATGCATATCAATTTTAAAATTCAAATAATAAATATTATATTTTGCTTAAGGCATAAAAAATTAACGCTCATTTGAAAAACTTTAAATTATATCGATATTTATTTTTAGTTATTATTTATTTAATTGGCGTTTTTCTAATTGCTTTTAATTTTTATCAGATAGAATACAGGAAAAATCTAAAAGTCGCTGAAAAATCTATTTCAAATTTATATGCCGCGTTAAATGAAAATATTAGTCAAAGATTCCTCGAATTAGATAAAATTCTGGAAGATCTTTATATCAATTTCTTTTTTTCGTTTAAGCAAAAAAAAAAATTATCTGATTTTGAAAATTACCTTTCAAATCTTCGCTTTCCATATTCTGTTTATTATATAAAAAATATTTATTCGGCGATTGGTTATAATTATGAAAATAATCAGAAAATATTTTCATTATTAGAAAATAAAATTTTAGATATTGATAACTTTAAGAAATCTAAGCCAAAAGATTTCGAATATTTAAATCAACCGTTTTTTATAGGCAAACAATTTAAATTATCGACTTATGTTTTTAATCAAAAGAAATATTTTAAAAATTTCTTCTTAATTAAATCAGATTATTTAGACGCAAAAAAAAATATAGTCGTTAGATTAGTTATTCAGGGAGATTTTTACGAAATTAGCAAACCTTGGCTTGAATTATTTAAAATCAACTTTGCAACATGGCTGCTGCAATCAGAAGATGAGATTATTTCTAATATCGACGATTTCCAGAGCAAAGAAAGTTTCATAAAATTTATTAATCAAGTTCAGTCAAATTCAAATAATTTAAGCAAACAAGTTAAGATTAAAAATAAAGATTATTTATTCAATAGCGTTGAAATATTTGAAAATAAGCTATGGTTTTTTGTTAATATAAAAGAGCCTGAGATATTAAGTTACAATTTTTTCTTCGCTTTATTCTTTTATTCATTATTTTTTTCTTTCGCGATTTTATATCTAAAGCTAAAAAATGAAAAGAACAAATTCCAATTAGAAAAAAATTCTCTTGAGAGCTTATTAGATAAGAGGAACGCAGATTTTATAAATGTTTTCGACAATAAAGATAAGGAGCTAAAAGAATATGCTCAAAATGTCGAGAAAAAGCTTTTGGAGAATTTAAAGTTTCAAGAACAGATCTTTGATTTGTTTGATAATCCAGCGTTAGTTTTTGACAAAAATTTTAATTTCCTAAAAGCAAATCTTTCGGCAATTGTAAAGTTCGGAGCTAATAATCTCAATTCTTTGATTATATCCGGTTTGTTTTCTAAAGCGAATTTATCAGAAAATACTTTTGTTCGTTTTGACGCCAATATAATAAATGGTTTGTCAATTGAAGAAAGAAAACTCGCTCAAAAAATTGCAGATTTTCAATGGAAAAAAACTATTATTAATCTGCCTTTTATAGATGAAAATAAAATTTTATTAATTGGAAAAAAAATAGTTTTTGAAGATCAAGATATCGAGGATTCTAAAGCAAATATTTTTGCCTTATTGGACTTATGTTCGTCGATAAACATCGGGTTGATAGTATTTGATAAAAATGGCGTCGTTTTACAAAATCAAAAAGCTAAAGAATACTTCAACGATTATATAAAAAGTTTCGATGATTTTTGCGAAATATTTTCTCTTGAAACAAAAGACAAATTATGCGATAGACTAAAAAAATATGGCGAAATTGAATTAAAGAAAATTAATTCGTTAATTTCTAATCAGACATTGTTAGATATTAAAATAAAAAGCCTAAAAATTAAAGAAGAAGAATATGCAATTGTATTAGTTGAAGATAAGACCTTGTTTTATAAGCTATTTTATGATTTATTAATTTCAGAGGCAAAGTTAACAGCCGCTTCAAAATTAAGCGAAATAATTGTGTTTATTATCGATGAAAAAGGAAATATTGAAAAAGAGAAGTATTTTTCTTACAGCCCTAATGATGTCGAAAAATGCAGAGAAAATATTCTTAGCGACGAAAATTTCATTCAAGCTTTATCTGAAGCTAAGTTATACAATAATTCGAGAATAACTACAGTAATTAATAATAAAGAATATTTTTCTGTTATTATAGAGCCGTATATTTCTGAAACAAACGAATTTAAATATGTCGTCGCAATTAATAATAAATCTAAAATATCTTATTTAGAAAACGAATTACAAAATTTAAGGAAAGAAATTAAAGAGAAAGAACAATTATTAAAAGGCTTTTACTTTGAAGCTGTTCTTAGACCACAATTTCAACTTTTATCTTTAAGCGAAAGCGCTTATGAACTTTTTAACCTGGAAAAAAAAGAAGCCGTTATCGCTGACATTGATTTTATTAACAGTTTCGAAAACGAAGATTTTGTCAAAGCGCTAACTTCTAAAATTATTTTGCCTTTGGAAAAAATAACTTACTTCAAATCAAAAATTACGGATAAAAATTCTACAATACGCTATTTTGAAATAGCCGCTTTAACAAAAATTGAGGAAAATAACTTTGGACAGAGAAGGGAAATTATAAAAGCTTTTGCGTATAATATTGACGAGATGTTGACGTTAGAAAGCTCGGCAGAAGATTTAAAAGCTAAATATGAAATTTTATTTTCAAATGATATGATTGGAATTATTTTTTATAATCTAAATACATTAAATATAATAACCTCCAATAATAAAGCCGATTTAATATTCGAATCAAATAAGAAAAAGAAGTTGAATTCTATTTTTATTTCAGAACAGATAGATATGTTATTAAGAAATGAAAATTTTGTATATTCTAAAGAAAAGCCAAATTCCAATATTGAATATTATGAAATACATTCCATAAGAAACGACGTCTCTAAACTTGGAGGTATAATTTGCTTTGACATTACAAAAATGAAAACAGCCGAAGAGAATTTTATTCGCTATCAACAAAATCTAGAAAGAGCGATAAAAGAAAGAACGATGCAATTGCTTAACACAAACAAATCTTTATTGAAAGAATTCGAAAAACAAAAATTAATTGAAAAAAGAATAGAACGACAAATTTCATTATTGAACGATTTAATAAATTTAACGCCGCTGCCAATATTTTTAAAAAAATTTAATGGAGAATTAATTGCTGCAAACAAAAAATTTTTCGAATTTATCGAATTAAAAAACAAAGAAATTAATATTTTTGGCTCTGAATTTATATTTTCAAATAAGCTATTGTTAGAAATAAAAAATGCCGAAGAGAAAATATATGAATACAATAAAATTTGCCAATTTGAAACTGTTTATACAGATAAAAATGGGATTTTACGAGAATTAGAACTTACTGCTATTAGGATTCCTGAATTTGAAGATTACAATGACGTTATTTTAGGAATTATACAAGATATAACAAAACAGAAAGAAGCTCAAAGGAGAATTCAACAAGCTTTGCAAAAAGAAAAAGAGTTAAGCGACTTAAAATCTCGCTTTATTTCTATGGCCTCTCACGAATTTAGAACTCCTTTAACCGCTATTTTATCTTCGACTGAAATAATTGAAATGCTAATTAAGAAACAAAATTACCAAAAAGCTCTTGAGCATATTAATAAAATTAAAGCATCGGTCAAGCTTACAGCCAATATAATGAACGATGCGTTATTTTTCAACAAAGCTGAAATGGGAAAAATTGTAATTAAAAATAAAAAAATAGTTTTTAAGGAATTTATAAAAGATTTGATAGAGGAATTGCTAATTGGAACTTATTCAGGAAGAGAAATAGAAACTTATATAAGAGAAAATTTCATTTTATATTCCGATAAGAATCTTATAAGACAGATATTATCTAATTTGTTAAATAACGCATTAAAGTATTCCCAGTCAAAAGTAACTTTTTACGCAAGAAAAATTAACGATCATAAAGCGATATTTATTGTTAGAGATCGCGGCATTGGAATTCCAAAAAAAGATTTGCCTAATTTATTTCAGCCTTTTTTCAGAGCTGAGAATGTAGACGGTATAAAAGGAACTGGATTAGGTTTGGCTATTGTTAAAAAAGCTGTGGAGGAATTGAAAGGAGAGATTAAAGTTAAAACAAAAGAAAATTTTGGAACTGCTTTTTTTGTTATATTGCCAAAAAATAACGAGTTAAAAAATGAGCCCAAAGAAAATTAAAGCTTTAGTCGTTGAAGACGATCCCGTTTTGCTTGAAAACATAAAAGAAATTTTAGAATTGTACGATTATGATGTAATAACGGCAAAAGACGGAGCCGAAGGATTAAAAGCTGCGGCTTTAGAAAAGCCTAATTTAATTATTTGCGATATTATGATGCCAAAGTTAAACGGGTACGAATTAAAAAAAGAGCTTTCGGAAAGCGAAGAGCTTGCCAAAATACCTTTTATTTTTCTTACGGCAAAAACTTCGCTTGAGGATATAAGAGCGGGAATGAATTTAGGCGCTGACGACTATATTACTAAACCTTTTGAGGCGGCAGTATTGTTAGAAGCTATTCAAGCAAGATTAAATAGAATAAAACAGCTAAAAGTTATAGAAAACGAAGAACTAGTCGAAGACAATGAATTTGCGCAAAAATATGAGCTGGAAGATAGATTTTTATATAAAGATAAAACTTTAATAAAATTTTTACAAATAGCCGATATTGAAGTTATTTCTTCTTTGCAAGATTATTCCGAAGTATTTCTATCAAATAAAGAAAAATACTTAATGAAAAAATCGTTAAAAGCCTGGGAAGCAGCTTTGCCTCCAAAACATTTTCTAAGAGTAAGCAAATTTAAAATTATAAATTTAAATAAAATCAAAGAAGTCAAAGAATGGTTTAACAGGAGTTTTATCATTCGAATGGAAAATTATAACGAAGATATAGAAGTGTCTTATAGATACGCTTCGAAAATAAAAGCGATGTTAAAAATATAAATAATTATAATCGACGACAAAATCTAAAATTTATTTCTAAATATTTGCTAATAATTAAAGATTGAGCCTGCAAATATTTTGATCTTTAATAACAAAACTTCAAAAAAATTTATTTATTTTCTATATATTTTAGTTTTTTAGACAAATACTTTTTACATCTTCTTTCATTTTTTTAATTTAAATTAGAATTTCGTCTACAATAAAAAAAACATATAACAATTAAAAAATATTTATAATTAAATTATATGTCGCCCATGTAAAAGTAAGTCGCTTACATATTAAATTTCAAATTGCAAAACTTATCATTTAAAAATAAAAAGGCTCCGACGAATCGGAGCCTCTTAAAGGGAGGGAAGGAGGGTCATTTAATCAAATTTATCTTTATCGTATTTGCCTTATCTTGTTGAATTAATCTTACAAAATAAACGCCGCTTGAGAGATCTGTTCCATCCAATTTTATTTCGTAAAATTTATTTCCTTCGAGTTCTTTGTTTAATAATGTTTTAACTTTTTGTCCTAAAGAATTGTATAATTCGACTTTAGTCAATCCGTTTTGAGCTAATGAAAATCTTATAGTTGTTTCAGGATTAAATGGATTTGGATAATTTTGATATAAAACGAATTCAATAGCTTTTGAAATTTCAACTTCGACTGTATTAGAATATTTGTAAGAACCGTCATAATCAATTTGTTTTAATCTGTAAGCGTATTTTCCCTTTGCGACAAATTTATCTACGAAGAAGTAATCGTTAATTTTCGAACTATTGCCGCTGCCTTTTACTTCTCCTATTTTTTTCCATTCAGCTTTGAGATTATCAAGCGACTTTCTTTCAATTTCAAATTTATAATTATTCAACTCGTTGGCTGTAGACCATTTCAACTCGACGGAGTTGTCTACTGCTTTTGCAGTAAATAGCATTAACTCGACTGGCAGATATTCAGGCAATGGCAATTTTGCAAAAGACATTTGATTATAATTATTTCCAAAATATTGAAATGCTCCGCCGATATAAATATATTTAGCTTCAGTATCTATGTCAAAATCGTTCACTGGCGCGTCATACCACTTTAAGAACCAGTCTGGTTCGGCTGTTGGCTTAAATTGTCGATTTTGTTTTGTTGGTTTCGCAGGAGGAATCCATATGTATACGTCTGGATTTTGGTTCCAATTTGTAATAAATGTATTAGTCTCTTGATCAAATATTGCTAAATTATCTGTTTCAAATGGATTTTGTTCATTGAATGAAACTGAACTGAAATTGCCTCCGATTATTAAATATTTATATATTTCTTCTAATTTTGATATGAGCGGAGGATATATATTTCCATCCCAATTAAGACTTAAATTTATTTTTATAGTATCTAAATTATCGCTTAGATTTTCCAAGTTTAATGTATCCAAATTTAATTTAAATAAAAATTGATCAAATCCATTCGTTCCGCCTATATATATTGAATTTGTATAATTAGATTTTGCAAATGTATATACTTTCATATTAAAAATATCCGATGGAATGTAATAAACAGAATCGTTGTTTAAATTAATTATTGCAAAATTATAAAAAAATAATAAGTTGTCTGCGCCTGAGTTAATTTGAGAAGCAAAATTTCCGCCGACAAAAAGCAATGTGTCGTTGACAATCTTCAAAAATCGTATAATATCATTATAACTTGGAGAAGCATCTTTAGTTATATTAGGCAATTCAATTATAGTATTATTTTCCAAATTTATTGCGCTGATATAATTTTGATTAATTTGAGGATTGCCGATTTTGTCAAAGTCTCCGCCCAAATATAAAATATTATCCTTAATTTCAAACGAAGATATAACTGGATGCGAATATGAGTTGTAAGTTTTATATAAAGGAATATTAAAACTCCAATCGATTTGCTTATTTGTAATATCATAGCGAGCAAGGCTTGTTAAGACAACAGAACTATCAGAATTATATAAATTAAAACTGCCGCCTAAATAAACATAATTGTCTTTTATCGCTAATTTCTTTATAACGCTGGGAACGTTGTGCGGACTTGGGTAGTCAAAATTGAATTCATTGAAACCATCGACAATTTTTCCCGTTTCATTATTCAGACAAACGAATGATTTAACAAATTTTCCGCCATATGATGTTAAAGATCTACCATAAAGAATAATATGATTTTCTTCTTCGATAAATTCTGGATAATAATTAAATTCGCTCAAGAAGCAATTCTCAAATAAAATATTAGCGTTATTGTCAAATAAAATAATTTTCCATCCATCTTCAAATAGATTATATAGCGCAGAACTATGCATAAACAATAAAAATTTATTATTGCTTAATTTCGAAAATTTAAATTCTTGTGGCTTATATTGTGATAAAATTTGATTAAATAAATTATAAGGATAAAAATTATCGGCTGTTGTTTCAAAAATGTCAACATTTATAGTATTTTCAGTTTGGATAGCATTGTCAATATCTTCTTTAGAGATTGAGAAGTAATAATTAACAGCTTCTTCGCTATAGTCAACGTTAACGACAAAATTAAAAGCGTCGTTATTTTCATAAATAGAAATTTTTTCAATTTCATTATCAAAATTAGGCAACGCGCTAACGTCAATTATAGCATAACCGCTGCCGTCTAATTTTTCAGCTATAATTTTATCTATATTATAATTATCTTTCCAAATATAGAAAACATAATTGCCATTTGAGTAAAATTTAAATGGATAATCTCCTTCGTATTTGGTTCTATAATTATTCTTATATGTTTTTGACGATACAAAACTTAAGTTGTAAACACTATAATCCTGTAAATTTAAGATATCTTCTATGTTTATTTTTGTAATGAAGCTTAAATATTCATAACCATTTTCGCCTCTTATACTAATATATAAATTGGTAAGAGCTTCATTTTCGTTTATTAACAAAGGAATGTTTGCTAAATTTATATATTTTTCGTTTATCTCGCCTAAATTAGGATTGCTATAAAGAAATGAGACATAAAAATATTTTTCTGTATTATTGAATAAATCATATAACAAATGAAGGCTATCGTTAATATGTTGAATTATGATTCCATTTTTAATGAAATAAATAGGATTATTTTTGTAAGCTATATCTCCATCTCTTATCGATATATCATTTCTTGAAAAGGTATTGTCAACTTCTAACGAATTTGAGTTTTTATCAATTTTGACTACAGCCCCTGTATTGTAGGCGCCAACTTTGGAAAATCTGCCAAATAAATAATAGCTATTGTCTTTTTTTATAACATCGAAAATTTGAGGTTTTTTATTAAAAACCGTAATATTATAAATAATATCTGGAACTGATATAGATGAATCAATTTCGCCGGTACTTTTGTTAATGAATAAAAAAGGATTTGTTTTTGGACCTACGTAAGTAAAATCGCCTCCCAGAAAGATATTATTTCCAGATCTTGCTATAGAAAATACATTTCCATTTGTGATCCAATATTTTGGATCAAAATCTTGAGATAAAATAAAAGAGTTTAACGCGATAAGTAATGTAAACGTTTGCGCGGCTTTAGATAATAAAATTTTTGAAATTCTCATAGACCCTCCAACTTTGTTTTTTTTTGATTTATTTTAAATTATGCCTATCCCTACAATAATATAATGATAAAAGAAAATAAAATCAAGTTTAAAAATTATCGTAAAAAAATGTGTTAATTTTAGCAGAAATTTTTGAAAGGCAATAATTTTATGTAAGGAACCTTTTAAGAAGATAAAATTAGGGCTTTTTAAATCCCTTTTTTTAGTCTGAAAAATCAGCATCTATTTATCGATTAAAAACAAATTTTTAATAATTCTATAATTTTTTTGCTATAAGGCGTATAGGTACAAAAATATAACTAAATTTTTTTAGCAAACGCTATTTTTTTTCAAAATCGAAAAGGAATAGAAACGTTAAAGAATTTTACATTTTATTTAAATAATTAAAGCCTTTTATCGGATTTCTCAAAGTTAAAACAGGGCAGGGCGCTTTGCGAACGACCTTTTCAGCAGTGCTTCCAAATAATATTTGCTCCATTCCGCTTTTCCCGTGCGTAGCTATTATGATTAAATCTGCGTTAATTTGAGAGGCAGTTTCTATAATCTCAATAAAAGGTTTGCCAGTTTTGACGATAATTTCATACTGCAGTTTATTTCCAATTTCATTTGAAGCTAATTTCTCCAGCTCGTCTTTTATTTTGCTTTCAAATTCAATGTCAATGCTGGGAATAGCTATTTGCCCCATGCTAAAATCCGCCGGGTATAAAGGAGGCTCTATTACGTAAATAAGAAAAATTTTTGAATTGAAATGTTCGCAAAATTTTATCGCATACTTTAAGGAATTATTCGAATGTTCTGAAAAATCATAAGGAACTAACACATTATTATATTTAAGTTCCATAAAGCCTCCAAAATTAGTTGTTTTTTTCGTTTAGTAAATTTTTATAATCAGCGTAAAGTTTAATAAAATCCTCGTTCATTGCCTTTAATCTTGTAGAGACAATTCGAGCGATGCCTCTATATATAATCATTCCTTTCTTGGGATATTTTGAGGCGAACTCTTCAAGATCAGGCTTAAATAAAACTGCGACTTTACATTTTGATTCGGCAATAGCGCTTGCTGTTCGAGTGTCTTTTTCAAAAATTGACAACTCTCCAAAAAAATCGCCTCGACTAAATGTAGCTAATTTATATTCTAAATTTTGATATCTCCTGATTATTGAAATGGTTCCTTCTTGAATTATATAAAGAGCCAAGCCAGGATCGCCTTGAATAAAAATATATTCTCCAGCTTCATATACTCTATTATGTATAATTTCCATTATTCGTTCAAAATCTTTTTTTTCAAAACCTTCAAATAAAGGATTTGACGCGAGCAAATCTTCAAGTTCGCTTTTTGATATTGGTTCTTTAAATAAATTAGACCAAAATGCGCTTGATATAGATATTTTATTTTTATTTTCCATATTTTTTTTATTTAGTTAAAAATGTCCTTTTCAGCTTTTCTCCAGAGTTTTTGACATGGAAATTTATTTTCATACAAAGCTCTTCCTATTATTACAGAATCGAGATTGTATGAAGCGGATAATTCTTGTAATATAAATAGATCGTCTTTGTCTTTTATGCCTCCGGCATAAGTTATTTTGCAGTTTACATTTGAGCCAATTTGTTTAATTAAATCGATATTTGGTCCTTGCAATGATCCGTTGCGAGAAATGTCGGTTAATACTATACGCTCGATTCCAATTTTATATAATAGTTGAGCTATTTCAAGCGGAGAAAATTTTGTTTTTTCAGTTCTTGAACGAATTACGACTTGATTGTCAATTTGATCAATTGCTCCAATAATTTTTTTTGGTCCAAAAGTTTCGAAAATTTTTAAGAATTCAGAACGATTATCAATAAAAAGAGAGCCAATAACCAACCGATAAATGCCTAATTGAATAATTTCTTTAGCTTCTTCTAAAGACGAAACTCCGCCGGCATATTGAATTGGTATTATTATTGACGACGCTATGCGTTCTATTGCTTCAAAGTTTCTTTTTGATTTAGTTTGAGAATGATCAAAATCTACGATATGCAAACATTTGGCGTTTTCGGCTCTCCAGATCATAGCTTGAGCGACTGGATCGTTTCCATAATCTTTGCAGCCTAATTCTGGAATTCCTTTAACCGATCTTACGGTTTTGCCGCGCAAAATGTCGATTGACGGGATAACTAAAAGCATAAACTATAAATTCCAAACGCCTTTATTTTTTATTATTCTATGAGCTATTAAACTCTTTTGAATTTCGCTTGTTCCTTCAAATATTCTTAAAATTCTAGCGTCGCGATAAAATCTTTCTATTGGCAATTCCGCTGAAAATCCCATTCCGCCATGAATTTGTAGCGCTAAATCTGCTACTTTGCAAATTGATTCGGATGAAAACAACTTTAATAACGATGCTTCTTCAGTTGCGTCTAATCCTTCTTCAAACTTAGCGGCGACTCTATAAAGCATCGATTCCATAGCGTAAATTTCAACTTTCATTTCAGCAAGCATAAATTGAATCGCCTGATAATTTGAAATAGTTTTGCCAAATTGTTTTCTTTGAAGGGCGTAATTAGCCGAAAGTTCAAGCAATTCTTTTCCAGCCCCAACGGAGCATGCTCCGATTGTTAATCTGCCTCCTTCTAGCGTTTTCATCGCTATAATGAATCCGCGCCCTTCTTGACCAATAAGATTTTCTTTTGGAACCTTTACGTTGTCAAATGAAATCATATTTGTGACGCTTCCGCGAATTCCTAATTTTTTTTCGCGAGGATGTACGGTTATTCCTTCGCTTTTTGCGTCGACAAATAAGCAAGCTATCCCTTTTTCAGTTTTCACAAAAAGCGATAAATAGTCGGCTATTTCGCCGTTTGTGATCCACATTTTTGTTCCATTGACAATGTAATGATCGCCTTCTAATTTGGCGGTAGTTCTGATGCTCATTACGTCGCTTCCGGCTTCGGGCTCGGTTAACGCAAATGCGGCTATTTTTTTGCCAGAGGTTAAAGCCGGCATATATTTTTTTTTAAGATCTTCGCTTCCTCCGATAAATAACGCGTTTGTTCCAATGGATTGATGGGCGCCGACCATTGTCGCAACTGAGCCGCTTCCGCGAGTAATTTCTTCTAACGCTATGCAGTAACCTATTTTTCCAAATCCGCTTCCGCCATATTCTTCTGGGAAATAAAGACCAAGCAGTCCTTGTTCTCCCATTTTTTTAATTAATTCTTTTGGTATTTCTCCGCTTTCGTCAATTTGTCTGGCGATAGGTTTAATTTCTTTGTTTGTAAATTCTCTTACTGCTTTTCGCAATTCGACAAGTTCTGGATTTTGATTTAAATTCATATTCTCTTAAATTTGAATTTTATTTTAATAAATTTACAATTTAGTTTTTAAAATTCACAATCAAGATTTTATTATTTTGAGAAAATTGTTTTCTTAGATGTTGAGTTTGAAGAAATAAAAAAATTTATAACAATGAAAAAAAATTTTAAGATTTTTACTTCTGATAATTTTGTTCTTTCCGTCGATATTTATGGATACGATAAAGTTGAAAATACGCCGATAATAATTTTTTTGCATGGATTTAAAGGCTTTAAAGATTGGGGATTTATACCATTTGTATGCGATTTTTTTTCGAAAAAAGAGTTTATAGCCATATCAATGAATTTTTCCCATAATGGCATTGGAGATAATTTAGATAAGTTTACTGAATTTGACAAATTTGCCAATAACACGTATACTCGCGAACTTAACGAGGCTTTGTTTTTAATTGAATCTTTGGAGAATGGAAAATTTGAAAAAAAATTTACAGGTAAAAAAGCTATTATAGGACATAGTCGCGGCGGAGCCTTAGCAATACTTGCCGCGTTTGAATCTAAAAAAATAGACGCTTTAGCTCTTTATGCTTCAATTTCTAAATTGGATAGATTTACTTCGCGACAAAAAAAAGAATGGAAACTGAAAGGTTATCTTGAATTTAAAAACGAAAGAACGGGACAAATTTTTAAAATAAATTCTTCTTTTCTTGAAGATCTCGAAAGAAATAAACACAGACTTGATTTAGAATCAAGTTTAAAAAGTTTAGATATTCCAATTCTTATCGCTCATGGAACAGAAGATTTAACTGTTCCTATTTCAGAGGCTGTTCAATTATACGAATGGAGCAAAAAAGATAATGTCGAATTTATCAAAATCGAAAATACGGGACATGCTTTCGGCTGCGAACATCCTTTAAAGTTAATTCCTATCGTTTTTGAAAATTTGTTAGAAAAAACTTATTTGTTTTTTAAAAAAAACTTATATTAAAGTTTTGAAATAAAAAAATAAAAGAAAATGGAACTTAAACCAATCATATTTGGATTTATACTTTTGCTTTCTTTTTCTTTTTTTATTTATAATGTTGCGAGATTAATTAAGTATTTAAAAATTGCTAAACCAGAAAATCGATTTGACAATCCATTTGCAAGAATTAAAAATGTTTTAGTCGTAGCTTTTGGTCAAACGAAATTATTAAGAGAAAAATTTGCCGGCATTTTACATTTTATCATTTTCTGGACTTTTATGTTATTTTTAACTGCAGTTTTAGAATCGATGATTCAAGGATTTTATCCCGCTTTTAATTGGTCTTTTTTAATGTTTGGATATTCTATTATAACGATTGTTCAAGAGTTTTTTGGTTTGGCGGTTTTAATCGCTATAATTTTATCTTTTTATAGACGATTTATTGCAAAAGTTAAACGATTGCAGGTTGGAAAAAAAGGGCAGCTTGACGCTGCGTTTATTTTGTCAATGATTTTTTTGATTGTATTATCAATGTTTGGTCAAAATGCTTCTCATTTAGCGATGAATAATTTCAATTCTCTGGAATATGAAATTAGACCTTTTTCTGAAGCTTTGTCTAAAGTTTTATATTCAAACGACGCGTCTAATGCAAATCTTTTGTATGAATTTTTCTGGTATGCTCATATTTTGTTGATATTTACATTTTTAAATTATCTTCCATATTCAAAACATCTTCATATTTTAACGTCGATTCCAAACGTATATTTTGAAAAATTAGGCAAGTCAAAATTTGAGATTAAACCTTTGAATTTAGAGGATGAGAGCGTTGAAAGTTTTGGAGCGTCGGACATTGATGAATTAACCTGGAAAAATTTGTTGGACGGATATGCTTGCACAGAATGCGGACGATGCGATAGCGTTTGCCCAGCTAATACTACCGGAAAAAAATTATCGCCTAGAAAAATTTTTGTCGATATAAGAAAGAGAATAATGGAGTTAGCTCCGCAATTGATAAATAATAAAGAATATGAAGATGAAAAAAAATTAGTCAAAGATTATATCTCGGAAGAAGAATTATGGGCTTGTACAACTTGCTCCGCTTGTATGTACGAATGTCCAGTTTGCAACGAGCATCTTGATTCAATTGTTGAAATGAGAAGATATTTAATTTTGACTGAATCAAGATTTCCGGAAGAATTAAATTCGTTATTTAAAAATCTCGAGACAAATTTTTCTCCGTGGGCTTTTAACTCTCAAGATAGAGCAAATTGGGCTGAAGGAATGAACATTAAAACTTTGGCCGAAGATAACGGCGGAGAAATTTTATTCTGGGTCGGGTGCGCTGGCTCGTTTGACGCTCGCTATATAAAAACGACTCAAGCTTTTGCTAAAATATTGCAAGCCGCAAATGTCGATTTTAGAATTTTAGGAATTGAGGAAAAATGCAATGGCGATGTCGCTAGAAGATTAGGAAACGAATACTTAGCTCAAATGTTGATGCAAATGAATATCGAAACTCTTAATGGATATGGCGTCAAAAAAATTGTTACGGCTTGTCCTCATTGCTTTAATACTTTAAAAAATGAGTATCCTCAGTTTGGCGGCAATTATGAAGTATATCATCATTCCGAATATATTAAGATGTTAATTGAACAAGGAAGATTAAAATTAAAGAATGTAATTCGAGATAAAGAAACGATAACTTATCATGATTCTTGCTATTTGAGCAGATATAATGAATTGATAGACGAGCCAAGATTTATTTTAAAGGCGGCAAATTTTGATCTAAAAGAAATGAAGAGAAATAAAGACAGAGGTTTTTGTTGCGGAGCTGGAGGCGGTAGAATGTTTTTAGAAGAAAAAGAAGGCGAAAGAGTCAATGTTAATAGAACGAAAGAGGCTCTGGAAACTAACGCTAATATTATAGCGAGCGCATGTCCATTTTGTATGACAATGCTGGAAGACGGATTGAAAACTCTGGATAAGCTTGATAAAGTTCAGGTTAAAGACATTACTGAAATAGTTTTGGAAAAAATTTAATTCTAATCATAATAATAATAAATTACTCACAAGGAGGATAAATGAGCGAAAAGTATCGTCAAATGGTTGATTTCTTAAAATCATTGGAAACAGACGTGCAAAAATTTTATGAAAAAGGTCAAGCTGCCGCAGGAACAAGATTAAGAAAGGGTTTGAGCGATTTAAAGAAAATGGCTCAAGAAATGAGAAATGAAATTCAAGATATTAAAAATCAAAGAAAGAGCGAAGCAAAACAAAAAGAATCAAATCAGAGCGAATCAAATCAGAATTAATTTCTATTAAAGCATTATAAGATTAAGTTCATTATTTTGGGAACGACAATTTGTCGTTTCCTTTTTTATTATGAATAAGCTAAAATTTAAAGTGTTTTTTATTATTGCGATTGTTTTCATTCCATTTCTTTTTCTGGATTCGTCGATAAATTTTTTTTCTGACAAAAATTGCGTTAAAAGTGATACTGCGCGCCATATCAAATTGAATGATAAAAATTATCTGACTTTAGTTTTTGTCGGCGATTTAATGTGTCATACTCCGCAAATAGAATATGCGAAAATAGATAGCGGCGGTTATGATTTTTTTGTTCCGTTCAATTATATTAAAGATGAAATTCAATCTGCAGATTTTGCTATTGGAAATCTTGAAACTGTATTGGGCGGAAAGAAATTGGGATATTCGGGTTATCCATTTTTCAATTCTCCAGACGAATATGCCGCAGCTTTAAAGAAAGCTGGCTTTGATATTATAATTACTGCAAATAATCATTCTTACGATAAAGGAGAAGAAGCGTTAAAGAGAACCGCTCGCATATTAGATTCGTTGGGTTTAAGTTATATTGGAACTTTTGTTTCTTTAGCGGATTTTGATTCAATAAGAATCTTTGAAAAAAATGGAATTTCTTTTACCATTTCAGCTTTTACTTATGGACTAAATTATATTAACTCTTTGCCAGAAGATAAAAAGCATCTTGTAAATTTTATTTCAAAAAAAAATATAGAAAAAAGATTTATTCAAGCTAAACAAAAAAGAACCGATATTAATATAATTTATTTGCATTTTGGAAACGAATATCAAAGAGAGCCTTCTAAATATCAAAAAGAAATCGTTCAATTTTGCGCCGACTTAGGTTTTAATATAATTGTAGCTTGTCATCCGCATGTTTTGCAGCCCGTAGAATTATTAAAGTCAGATTCTTCAAAAACAAAATATTCTTTTGTCGCTTATTCGCTTGGAAACTTCATATCAAATCAAAGGCATCGTTATACCGACGGCGGCGGAATATTAAAAATGAAAATCGCAAAAAGTTTAACGCGCGATTCCGTATCGTTTGATAAAGTGGAATTTTATCCAACTTGGGTTTTCAAAGGCAGAAAGGACAATAAAAAACAATACGCAATTTTGTATTCAGATTCAATCGAACATAAAGAAATCTATTATTTTTTAACTGACGATGACTGGAAAGCTTATAAACAAAGTTTTGGAGACGCCTTAGAAATACTGACTAAATACTATAAAAGTTTTTCCGTCGTCTCTAAGGTAAAATTAAATTATAATTTCTTAATAGAAGATAAAAACAAAACGACAAATAATGAAAGCGAATAAAAAAGCGTCGCTTGCGTCAATTTTTGCGACAGTTTTTATAGATCTATTAGGTTTTGGAATTCTTATTCCAATATTGCCAACATTTGGAACAAACGTTTTAAAGATAAACGAATTTCAAATTGGAATAGCTATCGCGATTTATTCTATCGCTCAATTTATTTTTAATCCATTATTAGGTTTGCTTTCTGATAGATTTGGAAGGAAAAAGATAATAATTTTTACTTTATTTTTATCTTCGCTCTCATATGTAATTTTTAGTTTTACTACGACATATTGGCAGCTTTTGTTTTCAAGAGCAATTGGCGGAATTGGCGGAGGCAATATAGGAGCAGCTCAAGCATATATTGCAGATATAACGACAAAAGAAGAAAGAGCAAAAGGAATGGGATTGATAGGAGCGGCTTTCGGATTAGGTTTTATATTTGGACCTTTGCTTGGAGCTATATTGATAAATTATGGATATTTCGCAATAGGTATTGCCGCAGCTTCATTGGCTATGATATCTTTATTATATAGTATTTTTTTTCTTAAAGAATCGAAGCCAGATTTTAATAGTAATCAAATAAATTTTAAAATACGATATCCCATATTTGATATAACAAAATTAGAAAAGGAAATTTTGATTTTAATGTTTGTTTATTTTATTATAACCTTTTCAATTGCGAATATCTTTGGAACATTTGCATTATTATCAAGCAACGTTTTTAATTTTAGCGAATCTGAAAATGGTTTATTTTACGCGATGATGGGAATAGCTGGGGTTTTTTCGCAAACGGTTTTGCTGAGAATATTAAAATCATTCTTTACAGAAAATAAAATTGTCGCATTTAGTTCGCTGACAATGGCTTTTGGTTTAGCTATGTTTCCATTTGGAGCGAATTTTTTTCTGATGAGTTCAATTACGATAATTTATTCGATAGGCTCTGGAATATTGCAGCCAGTCTTGCTGGCGATGATTTCGAAAAAAATTTCCGGGCATAAAATGGGCTCTATTTTGGGTATTAATCAATCTTTAAGCGCTTTAGCGAGAATTTTAGGTCCCCTTTGGGGAGGATTTTCATTCAATTACATCGGTTATAGAATTCCTTTTTTTACAGGTTCTTTTTTTATGATTCTTTTAATTGTTTTTATTATAAAAAAATTAGATTAATCAGTTAAAGGAGATATAATGAATCAGAATTTAATCGATCAAATTTGCATCAATACTATAAGATTTTTAAGCGCCGACGCAATTCAAAAAGCAAATTCTGGACATCCAGGAATGCCGATGGGTTGCGCGCCGTTAGCTCATTTGCTTTTTGGCAAAATTATGAAGTTTAATCCAGAAGATCCTAAATGGATTAATCGCGATAGATTTGTTCTTTCCGCTGGACATGGAAGCATGTTGTTATATTCTGTTTTGCATTTATGCGGATATAACTTATCTCTTGATGAAATAAAAAATTTTAGACAATGGGGGAGCATAACTCCGGGGCATCCGGAATATGGTTTAACTCCTGGCGTGGAGGCTACAACTGGACCGTTGGGGCAAGGAATTGCAAATGCCGTTGGAATGGCTATCGCTCGACATTTTTTAGCCGCTCGTTTTAATACTGAAGATATAGCTTTATTTGATCATAATATTTATGTTATTGCAGGAGACGGTTGTATGATGGAAGGAATAACAAACGAAGCGGCATCTTTAGCGGGACATCTAAAATTATCATCTTTGAAAGTTTTTTACGACTATAACAAGATTACAATCGATGGAAAAATAAATCTCGCTTATAGCGAAAACGTAAAAATGAAATATGAAGCTTTGGGTTGGAAAGTTTTTGAAGTTCTTGATGTTAATCAATTGTCTGATTTAGAAAAGGTTGTCGACGAAGCTAACAAAGAAACTGAAAAACCAAGTTTAATAATTGTTCATACTATTATAGGCTACGGAGCTCCTCGAAAACAAAATACTTCGGCGGCTCATGGAAGTCCATTGGGCGAAGAGGAATTGTCATTAGCAAAAAAAAAATTCAACTGGCCAAATGAAAAATTTTATATACCTGAAGAAGCAAAAGAATTTTATAAAACAAGCGTAAAACAAAGAATTAAATTTTATTTTGAGTGGAAAGAAAAGTTAGATGAATATCAGAAGAAATATAAGGATAAATATTTAGAATTAAAACAATTTTTAGATTCAAACGTAAATTTTGATATTGAAAAATTGCAGTCGTCTTATGAAAAATATGAGGAACAGATTGCGACAAGAAACGCAAGCGGCAAGGCTATAAATGAAGCGGCGAAAAAATATTGGAATTTAATCGGCGGTTCTGCCGATCTGGCGGAATCAAACAATACATTAATAGAGAATGAAGGAAATTTTTCAGCTGAAAATTATTCAAATAGAAACATTCGTTTTGGAATTCGAGAACATGCGATGGGAGCAATTGCTAATGGAATTTGTTATTACGGCATTTTAAGACCTTATACGGCTACTTTTTTAGTTTTTTCAGATTATATGAAACCGGCGATACGCTTAGCTTCTTTGTCGCATCTAAATCCTATTTATGTTTTTACGCACGATAGCATTGGATTAGGAGAAGATGGGCCAAGTCATCAACCAATTGAACAACTTGCAATGTTAAGAGCTCTTCCAAATATTGTAGTTATTAGACCTTCCGATGCTAATGAAACAATCGTAGCTTGGGACGAAGCTTTGAAGATTAAAACTTCGCCTGTAGCTTTGATTTTAACCAGGCAAAAGGTAAAAGTGTTAGATAGAACGAAATATGCTTCGGCTGAAAATTTAAGGAAAGGAGCTTACATATTAAAAGATTCCGATAAAGAACCTGAAATTATAATAATGGCTTCCGGTTCAGAAGTTGTTATTGCTTTGGAGGTTGTTGAAAAATTGCAAGAACAAGGAATAAAAGCTCGTTGCGTTGCTTTTCCTTCCTGGGAACTTTTTGAAAAGCAAAGCGACGATTATAAAGAAAAAGTTCTGCCTAAAACAGTTAAAAAAAGAATTGCAATAGAAGCTGCTTGCGGTTTTGGATGGGAGAGATATCTGAAAGATGAAGGCATAGGAATTTTTATGGAATCTTTTGGAGCTTCGGCACCGTATGAAGTGTTGTATGAAAAATTTGGATTCTATGTGGAAAATGTAATAAGAAAAAGTTTAGAGTTGTTAAAGAAGTAACACGCAAAGTTTGTGGCATGAGTTGATAATAACTTTACAGCAGTCGCTATTTCCAATAAGCTTTTGTTGATTATGCTTTGCGATTGTTTAAAGCCTAATTTGAAATCGAGAATAATCGCGATTATAAAAACGCTTTAAAATCATCGATAATATTCTAAATTACATTTCAACATTAAAAACATTGAAGCTTCTCGTTTTGATTATATAAGTTGGAATGAAAAGCTTCTTATTTTAAATTATATTCATCAGTTTTATAATTTAACTAATAATTTTTAATTAATAATTGCCTTGAGACTCGTGAATAATTGAATGTTTAATATTTTGTTATCTATATGTTAAAATAGCTTTCATTAATTTGTTCTAAATTATATAAATAGTTTATAAATGTTTTCTTTTAAAATTCTTTTTAATCGATAATTATTGTCTAGATGCATCATTTAATTTTTAGTTCTAATCGAACTTTCTTAATATTTTATAGAATACTTATAATAATTCAAAATATTAAATATTTAATCATGCAAATCAAAATAAAATTTGACTTGAATATTTGACAAGCTTTTGTAAAATTGCTTTAAGACATAAAATTTAAACTTTATATATATAAAAAATGTTTGTGAATACTTATAAAATAATTCGGAGCAAATAATGAAAGTAAACGTAGTTATGCCCAAAATGGGGGAAAGCGTCGCCGAAGGAACGATTATAAAATGGCATAAAAAAATTGGAGATTATGTAAAAAAAGACGAAATAATATTTGAAATAAGCACCGATAAGGTTGATACTGAAATACCTTCTCCTGCAGAAGGCAAATTGATTGAAATAAAAGCGTTTGAGAATGAAACAGTCCCGGTGGAAACTGTGGTAGCGGTAATAGAAACAGAAATCGATAACAAAGAAGCGAATATTACTTCAAGCTCTCAAACAAAACAACAATCAAAAACTTTGGAAGAGGAAAAAAATATAATTGAAGTTGTTATGCCCAAAATGGGCGAATCTATAATGGAAGGAACAATAATAAAATGGCATAAAAAAGTTGGAGATTATGTAAAAAAAGATGAAATAATATTTGAAATAAGCACCGATAAAGTCGATACTGAAGTACCTTCGCCTGCCGAAGGAATTTTATCTGAAATTTTGGTTTATGAGAATCAAACAGTCGCCGTAAATACTGTAGTCGCTAAAATTGCAGCCGCTCAAATTAAACCAAAAGAGCAAGAAAGAATAAACGAAAAATCGGTCGATATTGAAAAAGAAAAAAATAAAGAAAGCGTTCAAGACTTTGTTCCAAATAAATCTTACGATTCAAGATCTAAATCGGCGAGATTTTATTCGCCTGTAGTTCTTAATATCGCTAGAGCCGAAAATATTTCGTTTGAAGAATTGGATAAAATACAAGGAACGGGAATAAGAGGAAGAGTAACAAAACAAGACGTTTTAAGGTATTTAGAAGAAAAAAAATCTGGAAAATTAAAACAAAAGGAATTTTCCATCGAAAAAACTCCTTCGCAAGCAATCGAATCGAAATATTCAGAATTAGAAATTAAAAAATCTGAAACAAAAAATCTTGAACCTTCGACTGAATTCAAAATTGAAGGCAAATTAATTCATAAAGATTCTGATGTTGAAATATACGAAATGGATCATATAAGACAGAAAATTATGAATCATATGATTAAAAGTCGCGATACGTCTGTTCACGTATATGGAACAACTGAAGTAGACGTAACAAGAATAGAAAAGTACATAAAAAAGAATAAAGAAAAAATATTAGAAAGCGAAGGTATTAAATTGACTTATCTGCCGTTTATCGCTTTAGCATGCGTAAAATCATTAAAGAAATATCCATTGTTGAACGCAAGTATTCAAGAAAATAAAATTATCGTTAAAAAGAAAATAAATCTTGGAATAGCCGTAGCGATAGAGCCTAATGGGCTAATTGTTCCAAATATAAAAAGCGCCGAAGAAAAAAATTTGTTGGGATTGGCAAGAGCGATTAATGAATTAAGTATAAAAGCTCGTTCAAAAAAATTATCGCCTGACGACGCTCAAGGAGGAACGTTTACTATAACTAATTATGGAGTATTTGGGACATTGTTTGGCTCGCCAATAATAAATCAGCCGGAAGTAGCAATTTTAGGAGTTGGTTCCGCAGTAAAAAAACCTGTTGTTATAGAAATAGATGGCGAAGAGGCAATAGCTATAAGAACGATGATGTATTTGACTTTAACGCACGATCATAGATTAATTGACGGAATGCTCGGAGGGAAGTTTTTGGCTGAAGTAAAAAGCAATTTAGAAAATTTTGATTTTTATTAATAAAAAATTTTTATTAATTTGCATTTATGCATATGCAAGTGCGAAAAATAACGTTTTAATTAGAATAAGAATTTATAAATGAAAATAGAGGAATTATGATAAATTCGATTCAGAAAAAATATAAAGAGCAAATCGAAAAAGAGATTCAAAGCCCTTTAAAAAGACCTGATTGGATAAAGGTAAAGTTGCCAGCTGGAGAAAATTATTCCGACGTTTATCGTTTGATGAGAGAGAATAATTTGCATACTGTTTGCGAAGAAGCAAAATGCCCAAATATGGGGGAATGTTGGGGAAGTAGAACCGCAACTTTTATGATTTTAGGCGACGTTTGTACAAGGAGCTGCGGTTTTTGCAACGTTAAAGTTGGCATGCCTAACGAATTGGATCTACAAGAGCCTGAAAGAGTGTCGGATGCTGTTGTTAAGTTAAATTTAAAGCATGCCGTTATAACTTCGGTAAATAGAGACGAGTTAAAAGATGGAGGAGCTTCAATATTTTCAGAAACAATAAGACTTATTAGACAAAAATCACCTAAAACAACAATTGAAATATTAATCCCAGATTTTAAAGGAAGCGAAGAGTCATTTAAAATCATAATGCAAAATCCCCCAGATATTTTAAATCATAATCTTGAAACAGTAAAAAGACTTTATTTTGCGGTAAGACCTCAAGCGAAGTATGAAAGAAGTTTAGAACTGTTAAAATGGTTTAAAGAAAGAGGATTGAAAACGAAAAGCGGAATTATGGTTGGAATAGGAGAAAAGCCAGATGAAATACTTGAATTAATGAGAGACTTAAGAAGCGTAAATTGCGATATACTGACTATCGGTCAGTATTTGCAGCCGACAAAAAATCATTTGCCTGTTCAAAGATATGTCGATATGGAAGAATTTAATATGTATAAAGAAGAAGGTTTAAAAATGGGATTCAAAGCCGTAGAATCGGCGCCGTTGGTAAGAAGTTCTTATCGAGCTGATAAACATGCGGAGTTATAAAAAATGAAATTTTTTTCGAGCCACAAGCTTGAAAAAAATATAAAGTCGCAAAACGGCTTTTACTAAATAAATAAAAAAGAGGTTTATATGGCTAAGGTAAAAGGAGATATCGTAATCGATATCGAAAGATGCAAAGGGTGCGAGCTTTGCGCTGTAGCTTGCCCTCAAGAAGCGTTAGAGCTATCTCGATCGCTTAATAGTAAAGGATATCGTTATATTGTTAAAGTAGAAGATACTTGTACTGGTTGTACAAATTGCGCTTTAGTATGCCCCGAAGGCATAATTAAAGTTTATAGAAAAACTAACAAAGGCAAAGAAGAAGTTGCTCTAATAACAAATGTTAAAAAAGATATAACAATTACGGTGAAATCATGAGAGAATTAAGATTAATGAAAGGCAATGAAGCTCTTGCCGAAGCGGCAATAAGAGCCGGTTGCGACGCATATTTCGGGTATCCGATAACTCCGCAGTCAGAAATCTTAGAATACTTGAGCTTATATGCGACTGAAAGAACAGGAATGGTTGTATTGCAGGCTGAAAGTGAAATTGCTTCAATTAATATGGTGTATGGAGCGGCTGGTTGCGGAAAAAAAGTGATGACTTCATCTTCAAGTCCAGGCATAAGTTTGATGCAAGAAGGAATATCTTATATAGCATGCGCAGAATTGCCATGCTTATTGGTTAATGTAATGAGAGGAGGTCCCGGTTTAGGAACAATTCAACCGTCGCAATCAGATTATTTTCAATCAGTCAAAGGAGGAGGGCACGGAGATTATCATTTAATCGTTTTAGCTCCATCTACTGTTCAAGAGATGGTTGATTTTGTCCCTATATCTTTTGATTTGGCTTTTAAATGGAGAAATCCAGTAATGATAGTTGCCGATGGAGCGTTAGGCCAAATGATGGAAAAGGTAGAATTATTTGAACAGATGCCTAGAAGCTCAACTGTTCCTGAATGGGCAACCGTGGGGAAGCCTAAAACAAGAGAAAGAAACATTATAACATCGTTGAATCTTGAAGCTGAAAAAATGGAAGAGCATAATTTAAAGTTGCAAAAAAAATATAAACAAATTGAAGAGCAGGAAGTTAGATATGAAAGCATAAATTGCGACGACGCTGATATCGTTTTAGTTGCTTTCGGATTGGTAGCTCGAATATGTATGAAAGCCGCAGAGCTTGCTCGAGATAAAGGATTGAAAGTCGGCGTATTTAGACCTATTACATTGTATCCCTATCCTTTTAAACAAATAAATAAATTGGCGAAAGAAGGCAAACGATTCTTTGTCGTTGAAATGAATGCCGGTCAAATGCTGTATGACGTAAAATTAGCCGTAAATGGATTGAGCGAAGTTGCTTTTCATGGCAGAATGGGCGGAATGATTCCATCGCCGGAAGAAATAGTCGAGAAATTAGAAAAACAATATCAGGAGGCTGTCATATGAACGAAAAGACTATGACCGAAGATCATCACTATCAACAGATGATAGAAGAAGAAAGCATATGTTTGCAGGAAAATTTGGTTTATGAAAGACCTGAAACATTAACTGACGCTGCCTTTCATTATTGTCCAGGATGCGGTCATGGAGTGGCTCATAGAATAATTGCTGAAGCTATAGCTGAATTAGGAATACAAGAAGATGTAATTGGAGTTGCTCCAGTCGGTTGCTCTGTTTTAGCTTATAATTATTTTAATATTGATATGCAGGAAGCCGCTCATGGAAGGGCATCCGCAGTGGCTACTGGAATAAAAAGAGTACTGCCGGATAAATACGTTTTTTCTTATCAAGGCGATGGAGATTTAGCCGCAATAGGAACTGGAGAAACAATTCATACTTGCAATCGCGGAGAAAATATTTTGATTGTGTTTATAAATAACGGAATATATGGAATGACTGGCGGTCAGATGGCGCCGACAACATTGAACGGAATGAAAACTACAACATCTCCTTTTGGAAGAGACGTTTCATTGGTTGGAGCTCCTTTAAAAATTACAGAGCTTGTCGCTCAATTGCCGGGAGTTTATTACGCTACCCGACAGGCTGTCAACACTCCGCTTAATGTAAGAAGAGCAAAAAAAGCTATTGTGAATAGTTTTGAGTATCAAAAACATAAAAAAGGATTATGTTTTGTAGAAATAGTTTCAAATTGTCCATCAAATTGGAAAATGTCTCCTGTTGAAGCTAATAAATGGCTTGAAGAGAATATGTTGCAATATTATCCTTTGGGAGATATTAAAGCTCCTCACTAAAAATAATTGGAGAAAATTATATGAATATAGAAATTGTAATTGCAGGTTTTGGCGGACAAGGAGTTTTGTCGATGGGACAAATTTTAGCTTATTCCGCCATTATGCAAAATTTAGAAGTAAGTTGGATGCCTTCATACGGTCCAGAAATGAGAGGAGGCACCGCAAATTGTATTGTTATCATAAGCGATAAAAGAATTAGTTCGCCTATTGTTACAAAATTTGATACGGCAATTGTTTTAAATCAGCCTTCTTTGGATAAATTTGCTCAAAAAGTTAAGTCTGGCGGTTTATTGTTGTATGAAAAAGGGGCGATTTTACATCTACCTGAAAGAACAGATATTGAAATGGTTGGAATAGACGCTGGCGCCGAATCAGTAAAATTGAATAATACAAAAATTATGAATATGATTATGTTAGGAGCTTTCTTAAAAAAAAGACCCATTATAGAATTTAAAAATGTTTTAAAAGGTTTGAAGAAAGCTTTGCCTGAAAGGTATCATAACTTGTTGCCTTTGAACGAACAAGCTTTGCGTAAAGGAATGGAATTAGTTGAGTTTGCCGAAGTAGCTCATTAATGTTTTAGCAAATATTTTTACAATTAAATAGAGGCTAAGTAGATAGCCTCTATTTTTTTTAATAGAATTTGAAAGATTAAAATAAAATTTTAATAAGTTTTGTTATTAAAATTAAAAGAAATTTAATTTGAATTTAACTTTTATTTAGCGGAAAAATTGTATATTGAATAATATATTGAATTAAACGAAGTATAAATAGAATT
>Ga0308414_1000132_pt1 | contig 43515 bp, 51 predicted proteins | sample HotsprSampleOS50_FD_205667 | JGI IMG/M metagenome (GOLD analysis project Ga0308414, IMG submission 205667) | Hot spring phototrophic mat microbial communities from Octopus Spring, Yellowstone National Park, Wyoming, United States - 20090730_OS50 ... | reverse complement strand
GCGGAGCTAAATCGTTTTAGTAAAACACCTCTATTTTTATATTATAGAATTATTGGTTATATTAAAAGAGGTTAGAATCGCTCGCTTTTTTTACACTAAAAATGCATTTTAAAGTCTAAAAAGGGGGTTAAAGTGGAAGAAAGTGACTATTTTTACACTAAAAATGCAAAGGCTAAGGGCGAGTTTTAAGGAGAAAATTGTGCAGGTGGAAATATTATCCCCTCTCACCCCTTTTCATTTTTGACATAGGGGGTTCATAATTGTCATACTTTCTAAAAGTAATGTTCGTATAGTTGTTCGTATAGTTGTTCACAATTTATTCAAGTAATGTTCGTATGGAAATGCAGGTAATTATACTAGTGTGTAATATATTATACACTATTCTACCTGTAGTATGTATACCAGTGTACGGGTGTGGGTATTTTTTCCCCACCCTAGCATTCTTACCTACTTTCTACCCATCTAACACATATATGCAACTAATTCCTAGTATTCCTACCAGTATCCTTGTTATTTTATAATTCTGACTGTACTATTAATAGTATAATAAAAAATATACTGTTAAATACTGGTAATTCACACAGGTGCGTAGTGTGTAATCTATGGTATAATTTATATATGCAGGAAAGCATCATGTTTAATTGACAATATTAAAATAATTAAAATAATATATTAATTAATTCGATTAAACATGGAATATATAAATATAAAATAAAAAGGATGGTATAAACTTATGCAGAAAACACAGATTAAATTGTTTAAACATCGAATCGATTTAACAGGACTAGAAGGTTATGTTGAATACTTGGGTTTTAAAGATGGCATGCATGTGTATGCAATACATAATAAAATGCAGAAAAACAAAAGAATTATATCAGAATATTAGAATTGGCACACTTTGTGTAACATATAAATATAAATATAAAAGGAGTGTTATAATGAAGAAACTAGTTAGTTTAAAGGTAGTAGAATATGATAATCATTACAATATAGATGGGTTCGATTACCCTAAAATCATAATGAATCATACACAAGACTTTCAAGGTACAAGGTCTAACAGTAAGATACCGTTTAAGATTTACGGTTATAGTGACACTCATGTGTATTATAAATCTGATAGTAGTGATAATTGGGTGCATGGGTTTAAGCATGGGAATCTAACAAGAAGACATTTACATATATCAGCAGGCTATTGGGGTTGTAAAGGCTGGGATAAGAATGTTATAAGGTTAAATGATGATACCATTGATAAACTAAAGAATACCATTGACCAATTAGAAAAGCAATTATTAGAGCTTGGAATAGACTAGTAAACCCGTTACATAGAATACATAATAAAAAGGATGGTATAAAAATGGATATTATAGTATCATTGAAAGTATATTGTGAAGTTGATTTACTAGATTATGTGACCTATATTGGCTATAAAAACGGATGGCATTTATATAAATATAAGATAAGGAGGCGTAAAGAATGATTAGAATCTTCATATAATTGATTAATTGGCATACTTTGTGTAACATGTATAATAACACTCTAATATGAAAGGATTAAAAAAAATGGGTATAAAGGTATTAAAAAGACAGGCTGAAGAATTGAAACATCAGCTTCTAGACAACATAACTTTTGGCTTTGAATTAGAAGGTGAGTTTATTACTTTACATTACAATTCAAATCATTTTTATTTAGGTCATGATGGAAGTGTGAATGTGCATGGATGTGACTGTGAAGAGTATTATTATGGTGAATGCCATTACTGTTTAAATGAAGATGATTGTCCCTGCATTTTTAGTAACACAAACGGTGACACCATAACAGATACTGATTACTGTTCATGGAGTTTTAGAGGATGTAACTGTTCAGAAGGTTATGATGCTGGAAGTGAATTAAAAACAGTGAATGGGTATTTATTAAAACGCCTATTTAAATTAGTTGATTCTTTAGAATTAGATCAATTTCAAGCTAACACTACATGCGGATTGCATGTACATGTTGGTATTCCTGCGGATATTAAACAAATTATATATAATAATCAGCATGTGTTTGCTAAACATTTTAGACCATTAAGGGTCTTTAGAAAAAGGAAAACTGAATATTGTAAGCCTTTATCATGGGATACAATAGATACTACTGGCAGAACAGCCCTTGACCGTTCATTTAAAGGATGTGAAATCACATGGAACACTAGACATGCCATCGATGATAACACTAATACCGTTGAGTTTAGACTATTTGATGGTGATTATAAATGTTCTGCTGCCGATGATACAAAAGGTCATATATTCAGTGAAAGTCAAATAAAAGCATATATTAAATTATGTGTTTATTCAACATTTGCATGTCTGTTTAACACACTGAATGAGATTTGTGGAGTAGAACAAGTAACATTACCTGTGCCAAGTAGTAAAGATGATATAATTCATTGGATAGCTAGTGACTTAGTTGAATCTAATCTTAAAATATATCAGAAAGAATTAGTTAATATTGCTTAATTGGCACAGTATTTGCAGTATATAATATATAGGATGGTGAAAGATTAAATAAAAAGGATGGTATAACCTATGTGTGGATTAGCAGGAATTATTAATAGTAAAGAAAGTAAAGATAAAAATATAATGGAAGGGATGTTTGCGTGGATTTCAGTAAGAGGAACAGATTCAAGCGGAGTAATAGGAATAAATAATCAGAACAAATGTTTTATATATAAACAACCTAAAGCAAGTTATTTGCTTATAAATGATAAGCCATATAATATGATTAAGGACACATGCAATACAATATTATGCCATACAAGAATGATGACTAAAGGACATTATTCTAAAAATAATAACAATCACCCTGTAAGGTATAATGATTGGATTGTCAATCATAATGGGTATTTATATAATTGGAATTCAAGTAACAAGTATAGTAAATTAAAACAGCATGATGTGGATAGTGAGTATATTCCATTAATTGCTCATGAGTGTAACTTAGATGTGAATGATTATGATAGTATTGACAAGTTTTTAAAAGATTTAAGCACATTAACAGGTGTATATGCCTTTACTTTAGTAAATATGAAACAGCCAAGATATGTGTATATTGGTGTGGATACTCAAGAGTTTACAATGATTGAACATAAGGAAACAGGAACTATATATTATGCCAGTACATTCAGTGTGTTATGTGATGAATTATTGGGTGTATCATGGAATAAACAATATATAAATATTCAAGCGGCATGGCAGGAACTATCTAAAGAATATAATATTGTATTTAGTAGTGAATTAGTTAAAGATGAATATAAGTTCATGGTGTATGATACGGTTGATTGTCAATGGGTTTATAATGAACCGATTCCATATAAAACAGCTAAACATACCTGTTCATATACTTGTAACAACCCAGCATGGAGTTCATACACTCAAGCTAAAACTAAAAAACAATTACATCTTACTTTAGATTTACCTATCATAATCAATGGAGTGAAAATATATGACCTTAATGAATTTGATATAAAAGAGATGTTTGAATTTGATTTAAAACCTTCTGAAGTATTGGGTATAGATGAAGATGATGAAGATTATGAAAAAATACCAATAATTAATATAACAGAAGATGAATATACAGAAAGTGAGATTGTAAATGATTTAGACCCGTTATGGGATGACCCTTATAAGTCATATATTGGATAATAAATTATAGGTTTTTATAATCATGTTTAGAGAAAGGGAAGAATAAAATGAATATTGGAATAGAGATTGAATTCACTGGAATGATTATAAGAGAGAAGCATTTAAAGTCCTGTAGCTTTTGTTATGATGGAAGTATAAAAGCTCAAGGATTAGCATACGGAAAAAACATGACTGGATGTGTTCAGCAAGAAATAAAAACAAGAGTTTTAAATACTTGTGAATCTAATTTAGAATTCGATAATCATGTGTATAGTTTTATGAAACAACTAAACACTGTTGCACATGCTTATAGACCTGTTGTTAATGAGACTTGTGGGTTACATATCCATTTCAGTGAATTAGATTGGTATGATAATAATAATACTGATTGGAAAAAGTTTCCAATTAGACTTAGCACATTATTTACTATCATTAAGAATGCAGTAAAATGGGAAGACAAAGTATTCAAATACTTCCAAAGGTATGATTTTAGAAAAAGATATGCAGATAAGTTAAATGATAATGAAATTGTCACACCCGATTGTGCAACTAAAACAGAAGTTGTAAACTTCTTACGCAATCTGGATAGTGACGCAAGGTATAGATGGCTAAACCTTCAGTCTTTATTAAAACATGGAACAGTTGAGTTTAGATTATTCAATGGAACATTTGATATTCATGAGATTGCTAAAGCCATTTATTTTGTGGAATGTATGACTCAAGAAGATATGGATTTTAATCAATTTATGATTGATGTTAATAATCCTGTAACTAACAAATACTTAGGTTGGGCAATGGAAATAACAACCGTTCCATATAAAAATAAGAATATTCATTATAAGGCAATAGATAAAACTGGATATATCACTGAAACTACTTATGTGGATGGAGATGAGACAAGAGTCATTATGGAACATAACGGCATACGAACTGAAACTGTAAACGGTTCGGTTGTTAGTGAAAGAGTTCTTTATGATAAAGAACTTGTTGACCTATTTATTAAAACTAAATTGAACAAAAAAGAGATGAGAACTAAAATTGAAAGGTGTTCAATGAATGCAGAATATATCTCTTGTATGTGCTGTTCAAATGTTTGTAAAGCTAATGTTTACTTTGATTGGATTGATGCACAATTGAGTTCAAATACATCAAAAGTGATTGTTAAATTACATGATGTATTAATGAGTGAATTGAATGATAGAATATCTCCAATGCGAACAACTATTTTAAATTGTGATAGCTCAAACGGTGAGGAAGAGATTGCACATGTAATGGCATTTAAACAAATGTTAGAAGCGATTGCAACTTATCATAAATCTAGTATGGCAAGAGAAGAGTATGGGACTTTATGTGCCACATTAGATAATTTTTCACAATATCTAAATGGGGAACTAAATGCGATGGATGAATATACATTTTTATGTAATTGTATAAAATTGATTGAGATTATTAACCGCCATGCAGATGTGACAAAGAATACAGAGATGTTATTCTATCCGACAAATTCTTTAGTATTCTTAAATGCGTTTACAAGTTGTTATACACCTGTTGTAATAAGAGATGTAATACAAACATATTATGGGAATTGTCAATTTGTTAATGATAGCGTTATTCATCCTGCGTTTATGGCAAGGATATACTATCATGTTATAAAAGATACAGTTTTAAGAAATAAAATAGCTACAATAATTGCTGAAAACCTATCTTATGAGAATAACACTGCGGCATATATGAGTACGGTGATACGGGTATTAGCTGACCATGTCAGTGAACAACCCGTCGGTGTAACATTTGCGAATGAATATCCAGATATAGATGATAATATTAGGTATCCAGCAGTAGTTTATGCAAGTTGTTTTGACTCTGATATACCAGTCGATGACTCTTATGAAGTTGGGGATATAATGTCTCACTTAAGTGTTGAAGATGAAGAATTTTCTGTATGGATAAATGATTAAAGGATGGTGAAAGATTATGTTATGGGTAATATTAGGTGTGCAGGTAATAATATTTGTTTGTCTTGGAATACTGATTGTGGGTTTAGGAAGTGTGGTAAGTGGGTATAATACTCATAGTGAGTTAGTTAAAGCTCTTATTGCGTATTTAGAAAGGAATAAAAATGATTAGAACAAAAACACCAACTTCTTTATCAGTAAGTGGGTGTCAAGCGTTTCAGCAATGCCAGTTGAAATACTATTGGAGATATCTAAGAAAGATACCATTTATAGAAAACATAAAGATGTGTATCGGTAAAGCCGTGCATGAGGGTATGGCATTCTACCATAAAGCACATGGAGAAGTAATGGAAACTGATATTGTAGATTGTATGAATCTTGCTGTGGATGGATATAATTTATCCGACAATGAGAAGGATGAAGTGATAAGAACATCCAGTAAATTGATACCTAAAATTATTAAAAAGGTTAAAGATTTTAAACCTATGCTAGTTGAATATCCTATTGAATTACAACTAGATGAAGAATTTAAAATTGTTGGAGTTGTTGACTTAGTAACAGAAGATGGAACAATTTATGATTATAAAGTGTCAAGTCGTCACAAAAGTGTGAACGACCATATATTCCAGTTAGGTGTGTATGGATATTTAGTAAACAGAGGGGCATGTAATGGGGGTATTATATCCGTTAGAACGGATGGAGATGTTAAGGTAATGGTAGAACCTCTTGACCCTGTTAAGGCATACCATGCTTTATTAAGTAATTGGAATGCGATACAATTATGTTTAACAAATAATGTGTTTGCCCCGACCTATATAGGATGGCATTGTTCAGAAGAGTTTTGTGACGCATGGAATTACTGTAAGTATGGTAGTGGAAATGATTATACCGATACTTATACTGATTTAGAATATACGGAAGTGGTAACTAATGACTAAAATTGGTATAGATGTGGGGGTTAAGAATATTGGAGTAGCAGCAGTACCATTGAAAGACAATAATATGTACACAACCGTAGATGATATTTATTTGGTAAAAAGAATTATACAGAGGTATAATCCTATACAATTTGTTGCAGTCGAATCACCTTTTTGTAGAAATAATATTAAATATTATAAAATATTATGTGAACAAATTGGGTATATTAAGGGTGTATGTAATGAATTAGGTATTGATTGTATTGAAACGAATATTAAAAAAGCAAACAATATTATAAAGGCTAAGACAAATGATGATAAGGTTGCAGGTGTGAGGAAGTTGGGGTATACTGTTCAAGATAGTCACCAAGCGTCTGCTGTGTTATCAATATTAGTTGCAGAAGGGATGGATGAATGAGAGATTTTATATTAGATTTATATGATGGTGTGGAATATTCAAACATTCTTATTAGGTATTTGAAACCTAACTCACTTGCTGTATCTCGTTTATATGCGTATTCAGGAACGGATAACAGTATCACAGAACCATCATTAAATCAACTAGAACAAGAGGTTCAAAAGTATAATTCACAAGGATGGAATGTTTACTTTGGTGTAACACTTAGGGATGATAAGGAACAACCAGAAATTGCAACGGCGTTATGGGTTGATATAGATGAATTTAGTAAAGCTAATAGTTTAGTAAATCCTAAACAATCTACTATCTTACAATTAGTGAGTAGTGAAAACGCCCCAAGTTGTATTGTTGATAGTGGTAGAGGGCTGCATTGTTATTGGTATATTGAACCAACTAAAGACTTTGATTATGTGGTTCAAGCGAACAAATGTTTGGCTAAACAATGGAACGGAGATAATTGTAGTGATATTACAAGATTATTACGATTACCCAATACATTTAATCATAAATCAAATGCTCAATGTAAGGTTATTGCGAATATACCTATGAAGATATATTCTGTTTATGATTTTAATATCTTACCAATGCCTAAACTATCTAAATATATAGCAAACATTATTGAAACTGGGGAATCTGGTAATTATAGCAGTAGAAGTCATAGGGATTTTGCTGTTATAATGAATATGATAGCTTGTGACTATACAGACGAACAAATAAGAGAAGTGTTTGAAACTAAACCTGTTGGTGATAAGTATCAAGAACATCCTAATGGGGATGCATATTTGAAAAAAAGTATAGAAAAAGGAAGGGAATTACATGCCATTCAAAACTAATGTGAAAAATCAGGTTCTTGTGGAACGCAATGATTTAAAAATTAAATTGTTCTTAGGTGAATCTGAAAAAGAATTAACTATTGACGAAGCTGAAAGACTTGTGACACAACTGGTAACAATACTGATTGACATTGATATGAAAAGGAGGTATAATTAAATGACACTGCCAGAAAAAATACGCAAGTGTATGGAAGAATATGATAAGAGTCGAGGGTTAGATGTGGAACTTAATCTAACTGAAGAAGAGAGGGAATATCTCTCACAAAGAATAATGGGGATGTTACATGAAGGAAACGAATCCAACAATTTACAAAAAAGTAGAAGTAATTCCGTTAAATGAGTTTGTTGAATTACAATTAGACGACCAAGTACAACTCATATCTAAAGACAGCTTTAAGGTTCTATTGGAGTTGTGTTTAGAGTCGATATTTCAGGGGGATACAAAAACTTATGAAGTAGAATTAGAAAGTGGAATTGTTAAGTTAAATGCAGTAGAAATGCACATGTTAATGATGGGATTATTGAAAGCATATGAAATTATGTTTGATAGTAAAAGTTTAAACTTTAATAATCCCGAATTCCGTGAAAGAATACAACAAATTACGACAAAGGATAAACAGAATGATTAAAGAGTATTTAGAGATTTTACAAGCACCGTTTGATAAAGATGATGTGGATATTAGACCTATCCGTTGGACGACTAATAACGACAAGGCCATGCCCTTTGCTTATCTTTCAGCGAAAGCTGTGATTGAAAGACTGGACGAATTTTGTGCAAAGGGTGAGGGTAGATATTGGAATTTAGATAGTGAAGTTATTGATGTTCCAGATGACTTGAACAAAGTAGTTGTGAAAGCAAAGATAACTATATTTGTGGATGGGGCATATATATGTAGAACAGGAATTGGAGAAGCTGAAATCTTCTTCAAAGATGGCAAGGTAAGTAACGACCCTTACAAATCAGCAGAGTCAGATGCTATTAAAAGAGCTTGTGCTAACTTTGGTATTGGTAAATATCTATATAACCTACCTAAATTATGGTTGGGTTGGCAAGGTGATAGAGTCTCAGGTAAGTTTACTGAAGATGTGTATGCGGCATTGTTTGAAGGTAAGGTATCAGAGGATAAATTTGAACAAGCGTTAAATGAGGATTATTCACCAGCTCAAGCACCAGCTAGAGGTTTACCACGAACCAGAGGGCGTAATATTCAAGCACAGTTAGGTGTAACAACAAGAGATAACGGTGGTAGGGATGTGTTAGCTAACTATCTCACAGAGATGGCATATGATGTTGAACCCGATTCGACAATAGATTCTTTAGTTGATGTTGTTTTGGATAATACAACTAATGTTAATCCACCAACGGGACCGCAGTTTAAATTCTTGGCAAACTTGGTAGCAACAAAGAATGCCGAAGTTCCCGATTTCTTGTCTTTAAGTAAGCAAGACTGTAGCCAATTACTAGAGTCTTTAAAAAATAGCTAAACCTAATGGGGTATAGAGTTCCTCTCTTCCTCTATACCCCAGCAAAGGATAATGTATGGAAAAAGAGTATTTATTTTTATCTCAAATAATTAAAGATGACGGATATTTAAAAGTTGGTCTATCTATTGTAAATCCAGATGACCTTAATGTAATAAATGGTGTTATATATAAAGGCATTAAAGATTTGTTTGAAGAGGGGATTGGTATTACAAATGATACCATATTATATAAGCTACATGACAATCCGTTGGTAGCAAACATAATACCAGTGTATCTTCAAACAATCAGGGATATTGATACATTTTTAGATATAGATAGTTTCACTATGTTATGCAAGGAATTAGCAGAACAGGGTAAACTACGAACAATAAAAAATCTTTTAAAGGAGTTAGCAAATGAAGATACATTAGATATTGAGTCATTGATTGGTACCACAATTAATTCATTGTATCAAATAAATCATAAAGCAGAAAACATACAATCAATCACAGATTTATTAAAAGGTGGAGATTATAAAAGAGATGTTATTGTTTCTACAACTCTCACCGAATTGGATTGTATCTTAGATGGAGGGTTTGCTAGAGGAGAATTTGTGATTGTGGCGGCTAGACCATCAGTTGGTAAAACAACCTTTGGTTTGCAGGTTGCTGTGAATTCTGCTTTACAAAAGATTCCAACTTTATTGTTTACCTTAGAGCAAACGAAATCTAGTTTGCGTGGTAGATTTAATAAAATAATGGATAATAATGTTGATGTGCTTCAGGATGTGCCGTTATGGATAGATGACTCTTCCAGTATATCTATTGACCAGATATATTATAAAACACAAATGTTAAAGATGTTATATGATATAGAAGTGGTTATTATAGACTATGTTGGACTATTATCAGGAAGAAAAAGTGGACAAAGTATGAACGAATTTTTAGGATATGTGTCAAAAACATGTCAAGCATTAGCAAGGACACTTAATATAACCGTCATACTTTTATCACAATTATCAAGAGAAAGTGTTAGGGAAAACAGAGAACCAGAATTGCATGACTTACGAGATAGTGGTTCGTTAGAGCAGGACGCTGATATTGTGATGTTTTTATCCAGAGTCAATCGGAACACAGAAGAAGTATTAACAGATATTAAAATAGCTAAATCAAGGGAAACGAATATTGGAAAAATTAGAGCTGTCTTAGACACTAATAGTATGAGGTTTTTTGATGACTAAATTTATGTTATTAGAAGAAACATTGAATCCATATACGGTTGACCTTAGTTATTTTGAGAGTGTGGTAGCCCAACAAAAAGGTGATTATCTCAAGTGTTTAAACTACTTTAGAGAAAACATGGATTGTCGTGCTGATACAAATTCTATTCAATCGCTAAAAAATAAACTAAACTGTAAATCACCCCACAGAGAATTTGTAGCAATTGCAAGGATGGCATGGTATGATGTTCATGGTATTGCTCGTTCAAGAAGGTTATTCACAAATGAAAATCAAATGGTGTTTAGCACCCAATGGGTATCACTCCACCCAGAAGATATATCTGTAAGATATAAAAGACGATGGGTAATTGAAGGTATCTGGAAGGGATACCAGAACAAATACTGGAAATTACCCATCTCTTACATGGGTAATCATGGAACATTAAGGAAAGCTGGACATGATTTTCATATGGCTATTCAGTTAATTGTTCCAGAGGTTAAAAACATGCGTGAGTTTTGCATGCATTTGAAAAAGGTAATAGAACCTAAAACACAAATGAATATAGAAGAAAATATTTGGGTTCGGAAAGCAGAGGATTATAATGAAGGATGTGATAGTCTTACATTTGTCAGACATTCACTTCGGAGAAGTAGTTAAATTCCCCGAAAACAGGTATAGTATGAAGATTGCAACTCATAGATTGGATTACTATTTTACTCAAGTAACCGATATTGTGAATAATATGATAGAACAACCAGAGATATGCCATATCTTTTTAACAGGGGACATAGTTCACAATGAAACAATGAGGGGAAGTGCCAAGATGCACACTGAGACCAACATCAGGGAACAGGTATCATTAGTGGCAGAAGTTTTATTCAATCGGATTATGGAGTTTTACCGTAAGACGGAAACGATTAATCAAATCTTAATTCATGGTATTAGAGGAAATCATGGAAGGGTAGGTAAATATGGCGAGGAACATGATGATTCAAACTTTGATAATATGGTGTATGATTTACTTAACATTATGTTTCAAAATGTTACAGAAAATATTACCGTAAAAACTGTAGGGGGATTGTCTGCTCATGTGAATATCAATAAGTGGTGGTTTTTTGCAGAGCATTTGGACACAGTAAGAGCAAGTTTAGGAACGCCTTACTATGGTTTGAATAGACAAAAAGACCGTAGATACAAACAGTTGGCAGGTAAGCTAGACTACTATCTATGTGGACACTTCCATAGATATTATGAGGAACATGATGGTGTGATTAGAACTATAATGTGCCCTAGCCTTGTGGGGCTAGACCATTTTGCTATCAAATCAGGTGGTGGTAATTTAGCCGCTCAAAACATGTATGTGATAAATCACAAACATGGTATGGTAGTAAATAGATTAATTGATGTCGGACATATACAAAGATAAGGATGGTGAACATGGAACAGGTTATATTATTTTTACTAGGTTTAGGTGGTATAACATGTGTTGTGTATTGGTTATTTATAATGATAACCGAACAGCGTGAGAAGAAGACGAAAAAGAAATTTAATGAAGATATAGATAACTTGATGGAGTTATTGGAAGATGTTACATCTCAGATTAACGAACCAACATGTATGGTATTGTTGGATACTGGTAAAACATCAGGAAGTATTAGCCCAGAAATGGAATTCCAAACTCGGTTTTCTGTTGATGTTGACAACTGTATATTTGAATACGATACATACAAAGCATATCATTTTGGTGAACCTAAGAAAGGTGCATTAGAATTCTTTAAACGCCAGCATGAATTAGGTAGAAGTTTAGGTGTTCATACTGCTAGAAGTGATGTAGAGTATAACGCATTATACGACCACTTACAAAAGCATGGGTTCTTACCTTATATCTCACGCATTCAGTTAGGTAAACCATATGCAGATGTGTATATAGACGATAGAGCTATCACTTTTGATGATAACTGGGATAGTATGGATAAGTTGGTTAATGACCAACTAGCAAAACAACGAGAGAAATACCAGAAAGGACAAAAGAATGCCAAAAGTATCACATAAAACTTTAGAGCAACAAATCTTACAGGAAGGTGTGAAGTTTGACGGCGGTAAACCTCGTTGGGATTTACTACCTTTTGATGTATTAAATGATTTAGCTATGCTCTATGCTAAAGGTGCAGAGAAATATGAAGATAGAAATTGGGAAAAGGGTATGGATTGGAGTAGAGTGTTTGGTGCTATGCTTCGTCATGCTCACGCATTTTGGGAAAGAGATGATATAGATGAGGAAACAGGGATGGGACATATTATAGCTGTTATATGGAATGCTATGGCTTTAGCTTTTTATTCTAAACATAATATAGGTAAGGATGATAGACCTGTGAAGAAAGGGATGGGATTGAAAAATGACTAACTGGGAATATTTACAAGAAGAATACAAACCGCCTAGTAAAATTGTGGAAGCGACTGGATAATGGATTTACTATTAGTAGCTATAATAATAGCGATAAATAGTCTTCAGTTTTCTTCCGATAAACTGGTGGAAAAGAATATGACGGTAACTGCTTATTCTACTAACTGCCCTATCCAACGGACTGGTAATAGGACAGCGTCTGGCACCAATGCTAGTAAGGTGCAGGGTATAGCAGTTGACCCTAAAGTGATTCCGCTAGGTACTAATGTGTTGATTGATGGTAAGTGGTATCTAGCGGACGATACTGGAGGTAAAATCAATGGGAATAGAATTGATATTAGATTAAACACTAGAGATGAATGTATTCAATTTGGGGTACAAAAGAAAACAGTATATTATTGGAGGAAATAATGAAAGAGAAAACAGTTAAAACATTATGCCCCAAGTGTGGGGCTAAGATTCAGAAGCTAGACGGACATATGTTCTATGAATACACGTACGAATGTGGTAGTTCATATGACACTGGTACACAGAAGTTTGTAGATAAATGTAAAGGGGGTGATAAAACTGAATAGATTAGTTGTATTAATTGGTGTGATACTAACTTTAATTACACCAGCGGTGGCTGTACCAATAACACCACCTTCTATATATGACATTGCGTTCGCAGATATTAATGGTACTACGCCAGTTGGGTATCAAAACTATTGGTATTTGGATACAATAAACGAAACCATAACTCATCATATTTATTATGATAGTTGGTTAATCAAGGATGATGTTCGTATAACTGTACCGTATATATGGACAGGTAGATATTATTGGGGACTTACAGAAGGTGTAACAGTTACAACTTATACCCATCATAATATACCTTTGGTATGGAACGTGAAACATATGTTTGTTGATACTCAAACAGCGTATTATAACAAACCATTACCAACACATAAAGCATATTATATGGATATGGAATTGTATCACAATGGTTATACAGGGTTCTATTATAGCATACATTATGATGCTATACCAGAGCCATCATCTTTACTAGCTCTATTGGTAGGATGTGTGGGGTTAAGGAAATTCTACTCCTAACCCCTTTATGGAAGGGAAGGTGTGATAACCCTCTTACCTGCTTGTGGTAACGCTGGGTTCACATCTTCTCCCATAGCTTCACTTGCTTTATTAGCAATGTTGCTATTAGGACGCTGTTGCCTCATATCCACAGAGGGAATAGCCATTGGTTCTTCCATATGAGGAATCTGCATTAGATTCTGCATATTAGCCATCATCTCTTGCTCTATAGCAATGAGTTTATTCTGATAATCCATATTCATAGCTTCCATATTAAATCCTGTACCATCATTATATCTCTCACCCATCTCTTGAGCCTTCATACGAATACCTTTATCTGGCATAGGTTGAGATGTGAGGAACTCAATTAAAGTTTCAATTTGGTCAGGGTCAACATTAGAATCAGTTAATAGATTCCTTGCTCCTCTTAGTTTTACTAATCCATTTTGAATCTCTTTAAGTTCAGTTCTTATTCTGTCAGCTTCTAGCATTTGACGGTCAAATAATTCGGTTCTTCTAGCTTCATCTAATGCTTCATTATTTAATGCTTTTTCTGCTCTACCTATAGCTCTTTGAAGTTCAGCATTCTTTTGTTTATAACGTAACTCAGCTGTTTTATCTATATCAATATCTCTCACATCTAGTAACACATCATACCATCTTTGTGGTTTTGTTGTGACGGATAAAGGTTTACCATAAACAGCTGCTTGAAGTTTACGAGCTAATCTTATCTGCCCAACCTGTTCACTCAAATATTTATAACGTAACTCAGCAGCAGTTACAGGGTCGGTTCCTTCTGGCACAATAGGTGCACCGTTGAATGTGTTTTTATTCACAGCGATATCAATAATACCTTTATATGGTTGTCCTAAATTTTGCCATGCTATTCTTAATGGCATAGCTGCACCTTCCAATGCATCCACATCAAATATATTCCAGGGCACATATGGGTCAAGATTAAAATATCTAGGTTCTTTACCAGGGAGTCGAATAATTAGGTTTTCTTCTAGCCATTCAGGTAAACCAACTCTCTCTAATTCTCTTTTATCAGGTGAAGTTAATCCAACAAGACCTTCATATAACTGATAATGTTTTGTCATAATTCTAGGATTCTCATATGGTAATTTTGCTAGGTTTCCAATCATCTTATATGAATATGTGAGGAACGGAAACACACCAATTCTTCGTCTGAAATAATCTACGATTGGTGGTACATCTCCATAGTCAATCATCCATTTTTCTGCAAGTAACACACCTTCTCTATCTGTCATACCTAATCCACCTTGAGCTTTAGGTTTCACAGCTTGTTTGAAGATAGCCATCTTAGCCGCAGACTCTTCCCACGCCATTGTTTGTTGGGGAAATTTATAAGCTCTACCTAACAAAGTATTTTCTAATAAACCACCATTACCCATTTTAGATAAAGATGAAAATTGTTCATTGAGAATTAATGAACTTTCTCGAATAGATGGTGAATATCTTGAATATCTTATAAAATACATATCTCTTGCTAAAATACTCTTAATTCCACTAGCAACATGTTCAATTAAAGCAGGAACTGATGTTGTGTCGAGTGCAATACTTACAGCAATAGCGTTAGACACTGCGTTATGTAAACGAGCCGCAGGGTAGTAAACAACATTAGCAAGTTTAAACGGACGAATAACATATTTACTCCACCATGTTGTTAACTCAGATGGTCGAGAATGCATCTCTTTTGCAGCTCTTGTAAGGTCTGCATAAACAATTTCTGGCACATATTTACCATTAAGTTCACCCCATGTTGAACCTATTAATTTTTTATGACCTGGTGCCCAACTATCTTGAGCTAACCCTGTTTTGTTTACCATCTTATAAAAGGTAGCTGTAGATATGTCATTAGCTGCCCTTCTGCCAGATAAAGTTATAGCGTCAGAAATGTTGTTCACTTCATCTAATAAGTTACGGAATTCAGGTGTGAGTTGCTCTCTACGCTTTGCAATACTGGTACCAATACCACCAATATCTATTCCAGACCGATGAACAGTATCTATATCAGCAAGAAGACTCTCATATTGAACACGCAATCTATCAGCTTTAGCAGAATCTAGTTTCGATATCTCCTCTAAACGAGCTTCAACACCTTCCATATTATACATTCTTCTAATATGTAAACCACGCATTTTATCAAATTGTTCTCTACTAATAATACCTAGGTCAACTTCCATTAAACCCCATTGTTCGTCTAATTTTCTTCCCATCTTAGCAATGGTTTCTACAACATCAGGGTCAAAACCTTGTTCACTAGCTTCTTGGCGTACAGCTTCTCTTATTCTAGCAGCCATTTCTCTTTTATTTTGAGGCACTTTCGGACCAACAACCAAATCATCAGAAATAAGCTTATCATAATCGTCAAACTTCCTCACTAAAATTTCCAAATTTCCTTGGAGTTTTCTATCACCTGCAACAGCTAAAGCCTTTCTCATTTGAGATATACCCTCTTCAGATAAACCTAAAGCGGTTGCAGTTTCAATAGCTTTCATTCCACTTCCCACTAACTCTTTATTTGCAGGATTTAGAATCTCATAATCAACACCAAATCTTTTAATCAATTCATCAGCTTCACCTTGAATTAGTGCAAATCTTTTGGGTATATTACCCTTTAGTATCTCAGCAAAATCTGTGAGAGTGTCGTACAATTCAGGATGTCTTACACCTAAACCAGATTTAGGAAGGCGTAAAGCATTACTGAATACTCTTACATCATCCATAGATAATCCCCAGTCAGCTGCTTTCTTTTCAACTCGTGATAAAACAGCAAATGCTTTCTGAAGTTCAGGACTATCTACTGGTGGGGGTAAACCTGCGTCCATAGCTTTAGCTACTCTTGCTAAAATATTTTCATTAATACTATCACCTGTTGCCATATCATGAGCAAGGCGAAGTAGTTCCTCTCTTTGGGGTGCTTTCAAATTCTTTAATTTTGTTATAACCTTTGCTGTATCTTCAATAGAAGTCAATACAAGCCCGTGGTTTATAAGAAATCCACCAGCTAAATATCTTTTTACTGCAGGCAATCCACCATCTTTACCTAAGTTATCTAAATAAGTTTGACTTACATAGTCAAGAAGTTTATTGTTAGTTTTTAATAAAGCCGCAACAGACTCTGCTTGTTCTTTGATTTGAGCTTGCATAGCTCTAGCTTGACGAGCTTCAAATGTGTATTTATCCCTTATCTTTTTGGTAGAGTTACGGAGAGTCATACCAAACAATTCATGAGTTTCAATAGCTTGCATCATTTTATCAAAACGACTCCCAGGTGAAGTAATTTGACCTGCCAAGTCACCAATATATTCTATGGCTTTTTCAACACCAGGAATTTGTTTTGCTACTCTGGAACTTCCTTTTAATAAACTAGCTCCAACCCTCATCCCTTTTCCTATTGCTCTACCATATATACCAGCTAGCACAGGGTCTGCAACCTCAGTTGCAAATGCTAATGCTGTGTTCAAATTTGTTTTTGTTTGCCATCCACCGATTTTAATATTAGCTTCAGGTGTTACATCAACACCTACCAAACTACCACCAGACTTTTGAATCTGATTGATACGCTGTTTCACATCTTCATTAGATACTTTAGATGTGGCAATCTTACCATCCTTATCTTTATATGTGAGATAACTAACACCTGGTCCGTAGTCAGAATAGAATGTGTTAAGTTCCTTCTTCATAAACTCCATTAAGTTTTGATTTTCTCTTATAGGTTTATCCAAATCCATTAATAAATTCTTAGCAGTTTTCGTATCACCAGCAGAGATATAGCCTAACGCTTGAGGTAAAACTTTACCCACACCATGATATAAGGTAGCTGTTGCTTCACTTAATGATTCTAACCCACGCAATGCTTCTCTTCTACTTGATGGTCCAGCTTCATTCCATAACTTCACAGCATTTTCAAATATAGTTGGTACTTTTTTTACAGACTCAACATCGCCTTCTGATAGATGACCAAGTATTTGAGCAGTTGTTGCGATAATCCTCCCAGGAAGTTGGATTGCCGCTGATACTGCTTTCTGTATTTTACCACCAGTCGTTAGTTTTTCTTGACCTTCAACAGGTTTTCTAGGTGCTGGTTGGTATGTAGTCTTAACGGATGGAATCTTTAGCATTATTTCTTTCTTTTCCTTGCTTTAGGTACTTTTCCAAATGGTACACCAGCATCAAACACTCCGAGTTCTTCCCATAGTGTTGTGAGTACTGATGTTACTTGATTCTCATTTAATCCCCCAGCATATAAACTTTGAGCCATATTATTTTTATATGATTCCCATTTTTCGGGTCCTTGGTCTATAACAAAGTTAATAGCATGGAGTGCCGTATCTCTAGGAAAATCTAATTGATATTTGAATCTCATTACTTTAGTAAAGTTATCAGCAATCTTCTGTTTATGCTGACTCCTTTGTGTTGGTGTTAATTGAGTTTTCACTTCAGCTAAAGCGTCAAGAGATTGAAGTATTTCTTTACGAGCTTTAGTTACCTCTTGTTCTTCTTTACTCAGAGGTCCTTGTTGAGCTGCAATTCTCATCTCAGCTATTTGACGGTTATTAATACCCGCCCATTTAGTTCTAGCCATAGCTCCTTCTTGAATCATAGCTGTGGTCTGAAGAGCAGTTTGAGAACGCATACGCTGAATATCTCTTTGATTACGCATCTCTTCTCTCTTAATTTTCCAATCACCAACTTTAAATGCGGCATCTTGAGCAAGTTTATTTATCTCAAATTCAGATAGAGCGTCTTTTAGTGGGGGTAAGCTCATCGCTATAGCCTCTGCCATATCTGGTTCCATACCAGCGGTAACCATAGTTGTGAACAATATTTGTTTTTGTTGGTTAATACCTTCAGCTGTTTTACCTAATGCTAAGAAATATGTTTGTTTAGCCAAATCAGTAATAATACCTGCGGCTTTAGCTCTTGTGTCCTTCTCTAACTTATCTTGTTGTAAAGCAAAATTAGTACGTTCCTCTACTGTTAAGTCAGGATTGCCTAAAGCTCTGATTGTATCAGGTGACACATTATATTCCATTGCAAAATTATTCACAAGTTGACCAACGGGAATACCTTGCTCTTCAGCAATGCGGTCAATAGGGTTACGCTGAAACACATCTGCTAACACTCTCAATGTTTGATGGTCGATAGGTTTAATTGGGTCATAATCCACAACTGGTAGCTCAAAATTTACACCAATCTTTCTAAACCCTTCATTAAGCGTTGCTGTTTTCATAGCACTCATTTTCTTTAATTGTTCTAAAACTTCATCACTTCTCTGAATTGTACCATCCACAATTCCTTTACGAATATCCACAATCTGTTTACTTAATTCATCAGCAGCTTGGAGATATGGTTCTTGGGTAAATTGGCGTTGAGCTTGAGATGTTTGAAGTTTTTGCATTTCCATCTGTTGCTTTTGCATTTCCATCTGTTGCTTTTGCATTTCAAGCTGTTGGTTGTGAGCAATAGCTTCTCTTTCAGCACCCAAATAACCTTGACCAAATCCAGATATATTTTTTAAAAAATGTCCTAAGAAATCACTCATATGGTACCCCCTTAAAATGTCCATTTACCTGTGTTAAATTGTCTTTGTGTCATATAATATTGGGACGGAACGGTTATAGGTGCTGACGGTCCCCGCATAGTCACGTTCGTTACCCAAGGTGATTGAACAGGTTGTTGGACTCGAGGTCTATTCTGCCACTGTCCTATGATACTTCCTAAACCAACCAATGCGTCTGTCCAAGGATTAGGTCTAGCTCCAATCATCTGAGCCCTCTGCATTTCTGTGGATGCTAATTGACCAGCCCCTTGTAGTGCAGCTCCCCCAGCACCAAGAGCAGGTGCTAATGCTTGAAGAAGCATTTGAGGACCCATTCTTTGAGCGTCAATCATTTGGTTAGTCATCTGCTCACTTTGTTGCATATCTAATCTATTTAATTGAGCTTGAATTGCAGCAGGTGGTAAACCCATTGCTTCAGCTCTTGCCATTATTTGTTGACGTGCTTGATTATAAGGGTCAGCAGTCATTCCTAATTGCCTACCCAAATCAGCATAATAACCCCAACCTTCTTGTTCTACAGGTTGACGTGATGGTGCTTCACTTCCCATAGGTCTAGGTGGCTGACCTAATGATGTTCCTGCCACAGGTGAAGTGGGAACTCTATCAGGATTAAAACCTGTTGCTCCTGGTCTATAACCAAAAGAAGATAAAATACCTTGCAACGCTGTTTTATAACCAGGCATTCCAAATTGTTTAAACAAATCTAATTGAGGCTGAAGAGCTTCTCTTTGAACCTCTGTTGCTCTGTCCATTGCTTTGGCTTGAGCTTTTGCTGCCTTAGCTTGAGACTTTGCACCCAATATACTTCCTATTCCACCTAAAATAGCACCTAACATATTAACCATCACCTTTTTCTATATATTTTTTAACGGTTGCTGGTAAAAATTCACACACTACCACATGACCATCATCTAAAAGTATTGCAGTCTGTGGTTGTCTGGGTGTTCCATACATGTTATCTGTGGTATATATTACCTTACATTCAGCGTCCATTTTTAGCAACCATTGTTTCATTTTTTGAAATCTAGTTGAGAAAATCCCAACAACTCTGTTCTTATCTATGAAAGATAAACTTCTTCTAACTTCTATTAAATTACTCATTTGTTTCCTCCTACTATATTATACCCACATTTTACTAATTCTAAACATTAATATGTAGTTATCCATGTGCCATATCCAGCAGTGGCTACCCATAATGTTTCTGTTGCTAACTTGAGGGTAATACTAGCGTATGATTCATAAGACTGGTCATTATATATTGTTTTACCTGCACCACTATCCATTATTATATCACTATCACTAGCGGCAATGGTAAGTTTCCCAGTATTTTGTTTGATAAATGTGAACTCCAAACCTATGTTTGCTGAACTCACAGATGGTAGAGTGAATGTTTTGTTTGAAGTTGTCATAACAAATGTTTTCAAATTATCATCTACTGTAACCGTATAATCATCTGATTTAGATTCTGTTACAGGTATAACTCCACCCCCACCACTAGAGAATGTGTGCCATTCATTATTATAGTAAAGCATAAGAGCTTCATTATCTATATCATAATAAGTTGGAACATGATTATCTTCTTTCATAAACTCACATGGTTTCGTTGCAGGGATTTGCAGACTATTAAAACCTTGAGGGTTTTCTGTCCATGCTGGAATACCATAATTATGATGAAATACAACACCAGCAACGCCATTCATATTCCCAAACCCAAAAATATGAGGTCCGTCAACATGATGTTCACAGTCTGACATTCCTCTCTCACATACCAGATAATTTAACTGGTCAAATGTTTGTCCACCATCAAGAGAATGATATATTCGATATCTATTATTTATAGTATTGACTGTGAATAGCAACATGGATTTATCTGTTATAGCCAATCGAGACTTAGATATATCGCTACTATCACCACCAAATGTTTGGTTTAATGCTGTAGTAACAAGAGTCCATGTTGCTCCTTTATTTGTTGATTTCCATAAACGAAATCCTATTGGTGTATTACTACGTCGTCCAGTTAAATAAACATCCCCATTATATTCATAAATACCATAATAAGCATGATTACTAGATTCTGGTTGCACTTCTGTCCAACTATCACCTTGGTTCGTTGACCTATATACCTTAGAACTACCTTCGTTTGCTCCTAATATTGTATTATCATCTAAAACCAAGAGAGTTTCCTTTCTAAAAAAAGGAGCACTAGTTCCAAAACTCTCTGGTACAGACTTATTTGTCCATGTTATACCACCGTTGGTTGATATACCAATAACCTTACCAGACGCTACATAAGACTGAGCTGCCACTACAGTGTTACCGCTTGGCGAATATTTAATATTGGTTGCTGGTACATTATTATTAAAATTATGAACTTCCGAAGATGTTACAAACCCGTCAATTGTGCGATATAACCTATATGTAGAAGATATAAGTCGACAAAATATACCTTCTAAATCTGACCCAGGTTTCATAGCTATAGTTGACCCATACACATTAGAAGTAATAAGTGGTGTAAATGTAAATGATGTATTATCTAATTTACCTATAAAATTCGATTTGACACCGTAAACACGATTTGGTGTTTTTACAGTAAAGTCTGGTATATCACCACTTAAAGTCTCATAAACCCAGTCAGAATATTGAGATAACCCACCAAATTTTTTACTGATGACAAGGGGACTTCTGTTGATGTATCTAGTGACAGGACTAGATGGTTTATTTCTTGCTGCAAGTCTATGTGTGTGGTCAGCTCGTGCTATACGAGTTTCTGATCCACTATCATTAGCACTACCAGTATCTTGAATCATACTAGTCGAACCATATATAGTTGAAGGGAATGAATTAACTCTCACAACCCCAGACCCTTGGTTACTTAGAGTTGCGTTATCAAATATAAGTTCTTTCACATTTGTCACATTTGGATTATTATCATCTTCTCTTACTCTTAATGAAGATTGGAGCCTGGCGGTGGAAGCGTTTACTGATGATAAAGCTGTGTTATCCACTATAAGTTTAGTAATACCAGTTAATGATGGAGCTCCATCGCTTTCTTCAACGGCTAGACCAACATCAATACTGGCAACACCACTACCATTATCCGTCACCACCCCATTATTAAACTTTAATGTGGTCACACCATTAACAGTAGGTGCACCACTTTGAGTTGTAACGGTGATAGCACCAAGACTAATCCAATTAGTACCGTCAAACCAATACAGTAAACCATCTTTCTGAACCACATCTCCCTTAGAAGGGGATTCAGGAAAAGCTTCTACCTCACCTACTGTTAATTTGTGTATATGGTCAGAGATAGCAAATGAATCTGCACTTCCAGCAACATTCTCTATCCCTGTGGATATTACTTCTCCTGTGGCTAATGGGTCCTTCCCAGTCTGTGGATTATGACTCTTAGCATGAACTTTAGGTGGATATTCAGATTGACGTGGTAAATTAGCACCAGCCCTTGCGTCAAACTCTGCAATGGGGTCAACTGGTTGTCCAGGGATTCTAATTGCTGGTCGTCTTCTTCTCATTTCATCTCTCCTATTTTTTCTTCTTCTTTTTACCTGTTTGAATTGTGTTTCTTAATGTGTCATAATCCTCTTCCATCTTACGCATTTCTGGGTCAAGAGATGGTTTTCCATATGGATATCGTAAAATATTCTTTGGTTTAGCCATCCCTACTCCCACAGCAGTAAAAGCTTTTTGAAGAGGGTTGTTTACCACCTTATCAATTACTTCATACACATTAAATTTCTTCTTTTTGTTTGCCATTTTAAGTCCTCCTTTAGTTAATTCAGGCATATCACCTGTAGTTAGTTTAGCCATTAAATTGTTGCCCCCTGTTCAACAGCTACTTGAAGTTTAGAAATAGAAATAGGTCGATGAGATTCTCCCTTAATTTCTAATGATAAAAACTGTCCTTGAGCTGAACTATCAATGCCAACTTGAACATTACCATCATATGGGTATTTAAACACAGTAGATGATAACAATTTTTGTTGTTCGTCATATATATTAAGTGTGAGATTAGGTGGGTTATTATCTCTAGGAATTGACCTACCTATCACATTCACATATCTAATCCTAGAATATCTTCCTGGGGTAAATTCAAATGCTTTAGTTTGATACGCTAATGGAATAGCTTTATCGTAAACTTCATAATCAGGATGACGTCCTCTTATGTGGAATCTTGTTTCCACAATACCAACAATCGACACATATCCTGGTGTTCCACCATATAATTTACCATCTCTATCAATATAATAACAACTATATGATAATGAATGAGGTCCTTGCCATCCACCTTGAACACCATAAAATAATGTTTTCCATTCATTTGTTACAACTTCTTCATAACTTAAAATATATAATCCATCAACATAAATAGCTGTGACTCTATCATCTCCAATAATTCTACGAGTTGAATATTGAACAGGTTCCCCTATAAATGTCACTTGTTCGTTAAAATCTAACTGCATAACTCCATCTGGTGAAAGCCATATCAAACCCCAAGGTGTGAGTTGAGCTGTGTTTCTTCCAATACATCCTGGGATATTCATTGACTGATAGGTGTAGAATCCAACCTCAGTTTCTTGAATCCTATAAGCAAAGTTTTCTTTAAAACAAATACCTGCTCCACCCCATGCCACAAACTGGGTGATTCTCCCACCGTCACCAGGATTTATCTCAATGGGTCCGCCTGTTGCTGCTTCAGTTTGGTCGATAAATGGAACTCTTGGCATATACTGCGGTTTATATTCATTCGACACCCATAAGGTATCTAAATTATCCTTTCCATCGTCAGTCTTTCCGCCCCATGCAAATAATCTATTATTATGAAACATACCGTCTGCAAGAATTGGTGGTTTATCATTATCCAACGACACTCTTTGAGCTCTAGCTACATCTGGATTAGATGAATCATCTGCTATAGTTATATTCCCACCCCCAGTATTTGCAACTTCTTTACATAACCTAGGAACGGTTATACCTAAACCTGTTCTATATAATCTCACATGAGTTACTTGAGCGTCAGCTGAACCTCTTACTCTAATAGACATATTTGTATTACCAGTTGTAACTAAAGCTGGACTAGGATTTGATTCAGTTTTATCTCTCTCATTGTACCAAGTATAATAATAAGTACGAGCTTCTGTTCCAGTGCCAGCTAATTTAACAGGTGCTATCATTGGTGCGTCTATACCAAAATCAAACACATTGGTTCCATCAAATTTCTTATTAGCGTCAACGCCGTTAAATATATAAACATAATCGTTAAATTGAAGTAATCTAATTCTAGCTCCAATCGTTCCGTTATAGTTTATTGTTTCTGGTGGTTGATACACATTCTGTGTTTTATAAACTTTCCCATTATATGCAAACATAATATATGGGTCGCCAACTCTTGGTCTATATATCAAAACATCGTCCACAATTTTTCCGCCCCTAGAGGGTTCATCAAACCCATAGGGTAAATTCGATGGACGAATAGTTTCAATACTATGTAAACCTAACCGAAAGTTCTCAAGTTTCTGAGCTTGGTTATCTTGTATTTCGTATGAAGGGTCAGTATTATTCAACCCAGCTGTTGGTTCTTCTAATGTGATAAGATTTAACATTCTATCACTCCTTATAGATTTGCATCATATCTAGCCATTTGATTCACACCAATGTGTTTTAATGCAAACACATTTTCTAGTGTATCTGGTGTGGCGATACTGGTTCTTCTAAATGCAACATTAAGTAATCTCTCTACACCAGGTGTATCACCTACTATATCCTCAGCACGAATATCAAACACTAATGTTGAACCAGCGGCAGGAATATTTGCTAGCTCATTAGTTTTTGATAATATGGTAGTACCACCAATCTTAACAATCAAATCATATCTAAGCTGAGCTGAATTGCTTGTTGTGTTTTCAATACGAACTTCTACTTTAAACCTATCTTCATTACTTCTTGCTTGTTTAATACCACCACCATAAATCCACGCACCTTCTGATGCCCCGTCTGTATGAGCATTTAATCTAATACATTCCTGTCCACCTATATTAACCGTTGATAAAGGATGTGAACTTTTAGTATTATGAAAACCAAACATTTCTCTATGAATATATTTACCTCTGGTATGTAAACCAGTATGGTTAATACAGTAAGCTTCAGAATCTATAATAACACCAGTACCATTTGGTGCAGCCAATGTAGTAGCGTCTGTATTACCTATAATTTTTGTTGTTGGTTCGTTATCAGATGTTAATTCAGAATATTGAATTGTAGCAGCATTCCCCACAACAGTTTTTGGTCGAATATTATTAAAATCCATTCCAAAGAAATATCCTGTAGCATAATTCCCACTATAAACTGAATGGTTATCACCAGCAGGGTTATCAGTGAATGTTATGCAATCGCCAGCTCCTGAGGAATCTCTAAAATAATTACCAACAAATGCGCTCTTTTTCATATTTTTAAATATTCCTCGACCTCTTACCACATTTCCGCATACATTCACATAATTAGAAGACTGCACTTGAATAGCAGCCCTTTCAATAGAAAATGCTGTATTTATAGCTTTATATTCAACAGTATTATTAGATATATTTGCGTAATTACAATATTCAACATATATACCCGACGCTGAGTTTAACGCATTTGATGGAAGGTGTGCGTCGAATGAAAATTCAGTATAAATAGTATTGTTTGTGATATTTGGTCGAATATTATTTGCATTTGCTGTTGATATATCTTTAAGATATATAGCAAATCCTGACCAGTCATAAATATAGTTATTTGTAATACGAGTTAAACCTGTATGTTGTGACCATATTGCAGACCCTCTCAAATGAACATCTAACTCTTGTCCATAATCCTGGTGAATTCCTGGATTAACAATATTGTTTCCGCTAATATCTACCATAACAGGTAAACGATTCATCCCTGTTTGACGTTGGAGATAAATAGCATTTCTTCTAGGGTATAATATTTCATTACCTTTTATAACCAAATATTTATGAGGAGTGTTACTCACACTACCAAGACCTGTTATCCAATTGATTGCATGTCCATCCTCCACAGTTCCAGGGAATGCAATCTCTGTGCTATATCTATGTATAATATTATCAGTAATATAAGCATTTTGTGCTCTTGTTCCAATAATAGCGTCTCTTTGATAGTTTCTAATATCGTTATTTTGAACCCAAAGATTTTCACATTCGCTACTTCCATTATTGGTAAAATGAATAGCTGTGGCTAAATATCTAAACTTACAATCTCTGATAACAACATTCTTACCATTAGAAATCTGAATACCTTTCGTAACAACAGTAGAAGGATTTTCCTCACCTGCTCCAACAAATGTGAGTCCAGTTATCATAACATTCTGAACATCATTCAATGACACAATTTGAGCTAACTCAGGATATCCTTCACATGTTATAATACTTCTACCAAATCCTACCAACGACAGAGCGGCAGGTTGAATTGTTAGAGTGTTTAAATTCTTTGTGGTAAGTTTATATGTACCAGATGGGAATAAAACAACTATACCTCTTGCTACAGCTGTTTGTTCATCAATATTATCAAACTCAATATTCAATGCGTCATTTAATAGACCATCCCAATTTAAAATACTTGTAACATTATCAGTATAAGCACGAGCATTAAATATCGCCGTGCCACCAATCACTTTCATTGTATCAGTTTTTTTGAAATTCTTTCTAAGAAACTCATTCCAATCAAATGCTTCATTTGGGTTAGTCCCTGGTGCGTCAGGAACTACCAACCCCATATAGGGTGTTATTTCGGGCATAATACCATCTCCTTAAATTCCTTTTTATACATTCTAGGAAACTCAATTCCTAAGCTACTAAAACGTTTGGTCACATTATATAATCGAGTTATATAATGGTATTTATCTTCGTCATTATCATAAAACTCTTTAGCTTTCAAATTATCTGTAGATTTATACACATATATCATATCACCAACTTGTAAGCCAACTGATTCTACTGCTTGTCTTAGATTTGCTTTAACCTCAGATTCCATTGTTTTTGGACTTATTCTTTCTCTACGAGCAATAAAGTCCACATTAAATTCATACAATAGTTTATTCTGATACTTTTTATACACATCTAAGATATTATCAACCGTATCAAGACCGTTGGTAAAAATACAATGTACCAAATCATTGATAAAATCTTTTGCAAACTGTTCATCTCTTCTGCTCCTTAATGAATTCCCATGAAACTCTATCTTATCCCCAACTTTAACGGCATAGTTCTTTGCGGCAATAGATAGAAACTGTTCATAATCCCCTTCTAGTTCTAACTTAACCCAGTCAGGTATATCTAAATAAGGAATCACATCGGGGTCGCCTTGGTAAGAATAAAACACACCGTCTGTGTCAACTTCTATCACTTTGTGTCCTAAATCTTCTATTTGGTCCGCAATGCTAGAAATTAATTCTCTACCAATTTCTGTTACCCTCGACGCTTGATTAAAATCTGTGAAATTCATTCCTGGTGTTCCCATATAACCATAGAACGAGTTAATAATAATCTTATAAGCTTTTTCTAAACCTTGATAATATGGTTTCAGATGTTCTTCACATGTTTGAGCCAATTGTTTTAACTCTAGTCTTTTTGATGTTAAAGACTTTAAGTGAGTTAAAAATATTCCCAGGTCATCTACCTCTGGTGCAATTTTCTCATTTAGCATAATGGATGGATATAGAGAAGCTACGTCAATCTTTGCAACATTCTCAAATAATCCTGCTCTTCTTAATTCCACAAATCCTCCCACATATGACGCTTCATCTGTTGGGGGAAGCGGTACTGAATATCCAGACTGAATATATTCTGTTATCAGTAGCATATTAATCTTACTTGCTGAACCAGATAACAATATATCTTGAAAGGTGTCAGGTATCATTGTGGTCAAATAAAACTCAGACTGAACAATTAAATCCATTAACTCACTTGTTGATTTAGCGTCTTGTAAAGCATAATGAATAACTTGGTCTTTATCTGTTTCCCATTCATCCACAATATTTTTTGTGTCAACCATTGGTCTATCATCGTCAACTAATCCAAAATATTTCTCTAAATACTTTAATGAATATGATTCTAGTTTACCTTGAGTATTTGAATCATACCTCTGGATTTGCCAATAAGTATCAACAAACGTTCTACCATAACATCTATAATTCTTTACAGGGGTAGTGGAAGATCCAACTCTAAATTGAGTAACGTTATTCATCCAAACTGGTGTAAGATTTCTACCCCAGTGTAAGGCTAAACCTAAAAACTGTGCTCTTTTTTCAAGGAACGGTATATCAAAATTAAATATATTATGCCCTACTAAAATATCAGGGTCAAACATCTGAATAATATCTGTTAATTCATTTATTATATCTTCTTCAGTTCCTGTGATTGCAAGTTTAGTATCATCAACATAAACTGCTACCATTAACAATTCGTCCACATATGGGTTAAGTCCTGTTGTTTCAATATCAAATGCTAGTTTAGTTACATCTTCATACTTCATACCGTCAAATAAACGGATATTTTGAAGTGCCATATGCTGGTCAACATTATGACTAAACTTAAAACTTATATTATAAGGTGCTTCCCATTTATTGTGAATAAACTTATGGAGATATTTTAATTTATTCTCACCCTGTAAATTCACAACCTTACTTGGACAGTTTGTGATTCTAGGAACCGCTGAGATACACCACGTTTGTAGTGGTTCAGTAAATTCCGTCACTTTGTTATTCTGTCTTACAAAATAACTAATCTCATTATTTAGGTTTTGTTCAATAGCTACAATATTTTTCATACTACCCCCTAAGTTTATTATACCCAGGGAGTAGCAATTTTAAACCTATGGTAATTGCTGATATACCCTTAATATTTCATCAGCAATCTTCTGAATGTCTTTACTCTTGGTATCTTTTGCAAAATCATTTAATGCAATATACCATCGATAAACATTCGTCTTCAGTTTTTCATACTCAGTTAAAATACGTACAAATCTAAACATTGAATTTTTTCTCCTCTAGTAATGCAATCCATTTCTGAAGAACTTTAATACCTGCTACAAATAAGGTAACAAATCCTCCGTCAGCAACGGTAACGTTAATAACGTCTGTAGCATTTGCAATTAGAGTACCTGTGAATGTTACAGCACCTGCAACAAGAGCACTAGTGACAATTCTGCTTGCGTTCTTACCAATAATGCAACCTAAAATCGTTTTTAAAATCATAATATCCTCCTATCTCTTTTGGTCTGGTTGTTTTCTAACTCCACCCTTTTTAACAACAGGTGGGGTCAATTCAATCGTTGGGTCAACTAACTGGTCTTCCGTTGGTTGACGCTGAATGTTTGCGATTCTTACTGGTTGTTCGCCAGTACTTTCCACATACTGTCCATTTATCCAAGCCATCTATTCTACCTCCTCACATATTCTCTTGTCCAATCACTTTCAGGGTTATAATCAAATAATTGAGTAAGAGTTTTTGCTCCTAACTCTTCCATTGTCCAATCTGAGATTAATACCATTTTCATCGCACCTTTTGTGCGACCTGTTTGTTCAAATGCTCTTACTCTCCACCATCTACTCATTTATATCACCCCTATACACATACTGGACATTTTTCACGAGTGTCTAATACCTGGTCAGGACGAGAACCATCTACATAAATTGTAATACCTTTACATCCTAAAGACCAAGCTCTTTTAAAAATATCAGATACCTCTTTTACAGAATAATAAAATGGTAAATTAATTGTTTTACTTACAGCGTTATCAATTTCTGATTGAAAAGCTGCTTGTATGTTCACATGGTCATATGGACTAATTTCTCTTGCTGTTTTAAATAATTCTCGTATGTATGCAGGAAATTCTGTTCTATCAATAATAGAACCGTTCTCATATATATGTTGCTGTAATTCCTCTGACCATACACCAATACGTTCAGCAAGAGTTTTTAAATCATTATAACATGAACTTTCAATAGCAAACTCTTTACCATCTAAACTTTTACGAGTCCCAGCTAAAGCAAAAATAGGTTCTATTCCACTAGAACATTCAGCTAAAATACTAATACTCCCTGTTGGGGCAATAGTAAATACACTTTTATTTTGATAGTCATATTTTTCAATTATATCATATGCAACTTGTTTAATAAATCCCATAACATCTTTAATTACTGGCACAGATTGAGCATATGGAATTGATAATCTAATTAACATATCAGCAAACCCCATAACCCCTAAACCAATCTTTCGTGTTTGACGACTCATTTGATTGATTTCATCTAATGGATATATATTTTTATCCACAACTCTATTCAATAAATGAACAGCAACCATTGTGGTATATTTCAATTTATTATAATTAATTTTACCATCTTTTACCATTTGACCTAAATTAATAGAACCTAAAACACAACTCTCATATGGTAACAGAGGTTGCTCACCACAGTTATGAACTACGATACCATTTGCTTCAAATGCGTTGATGTTAGGAACATTAACATCATATACATCCATGTCCCCAATATATTCAATACCTGTTATAGTTGCTATAAACACTGTTTTATTTGGCGTCCTTTTGTATGTTTCTAATAACTCTCTTAATTTATTTTGTTTATCTTCATGATTAAACCCAATAATATCATAAAAGAATTGTAAATTATCATTAGAAATAACTAACTCATGACCAGCTTTTACATCATATTCTTTATATCCGCCTTTTCCATCTGGTAATAGTTTCTTCCCTTCTGGTTTTCTATTCGTATATATAGTAGATAATATACCCAGTCTATGTAACATTCTTTGAATAGCATATAAGTTTTCTAAATCATGTTGCCACAATCTAACACTTATACCTTTTTCTGTTGAACCAATTACAGTCCCATCTGAATCGAACATACCTCTTATAAATCCAATATGAAAATCACTACATGTTTTTTCAACAGCTGGTGTTATTCTTTTTTCCCCAACACTCATATCAAATCTATAAGCCAAATCTCTTACATAACATGATTTTAATCTAAATTCCTTTCTATCTTCAATCATCTTCTGAAAATGTTTATCATAACCTAATGATTTGAATGTCTGTTCTATAGCTTTCACTAATGATGGTGTATCCCAAACACTTAGAATTGCTCCTTCATCTTTAAGTGTTCCATCTCCTACAAGCATACCTAACAAGTATCCGTCTTCAAGTTTTCCATAACCTTCCCAGCTAGAACCTCTATTGGAAGATAATTCTATTGAATCTCCAATATTCAAATCCTCTACTCTAGTCCAACCACCAATAGTTTTAATTAAATGGTCTGCGGTTGCTTCTACTGAATATCCTTTATCTGTTGAAATCTTAAATACTGGTTTATATCCAGTTATAAAAAATCCATCTTCTGATGTTTTATTAAATTTACCATCTAACAACAATTGGCTTGGAATTCCCTCAAGTTCAAATATTTGTTTTGGTCCATTCTCAGTTGTTACCCAAGTGTTTCCAGATAAACATGGATTGGTTGTTTCTATCTCCCCTAATTCTGGTGTTGGATTAAAATGATTGATATGGTCTAAAAACAATAGACCTGGTTCAGCAAACTGATGAGCTGTTGAACATATCAAGTCCCACACTTCTTTAGCAGAAACTCTTTTCACAACCTCGTTAGTGTTGGGATGAATCAAATCATATTCAGTATCAGCAAATAAAGCTTCCATAAACTTATCTGTGATTCCAACACTAATATTAAAATTAGTAAATTCTGTCACATTTGCTTTACATGTGATAAAATCTACAATATCAGGATGGTCAATTCTTAATACAGCTATGTTAGCACCCCTTCTGGTTCCTCCCTGTTTTACAACGCTTGTTGCAACATCAAATACTTTCATAAATGATATTGGTCCACTTGCCACACCATTAGTGCTTTTTACAGAATCATTCATTGGTCTTAATTTTGAAAATGAAAATCCTGTTCCACCCCCAGATTTATGAATTAATGCCATATTTTTCACAGCAGTAAATATACTATCCATTGAATCATCAATAGGTAAAACAAAACATGCAGATAACTGAGCATTGGGTTTTCCTGCATTCATTAAAGTTGGGCTATTGGGTAAAAAATACCCCTTTGACATAACTTCATAAAACCGATTTGACTCCTTATCATTATCAGCTAAATAATTGGCAACTCTCCAATACATATCTTGTTCCGTTTCCCCATCCATTAAATATCTTTCTTGTAAAACTTGTTCTTTCAGCATTATAACCTCCCTGTCCTTGGTTTCATTTTAATATCTCTACCTCGTTGATATAACGATTGTCGAGTCGCAAATTGTTGTACTTCAGCTAAATACATCTGTTGCCATTGTCTTGCTTGAATAACAGAAGCGTCATCTTGAGCCAATGTTAATGCCAGCTCTGCCGCAGCATAATGGATAATAGCTTTTGTAGCAGACGCAAATAAACCTGCTATTGTTGCTTTATCGTCACCTAATGCTGGTGGTCTAATTAAACTCCTAATCATAATATTATCTTTGCCAGTCTTAGGTAAAGGTCTATCAAATCCTATTACTCCACCATAGGAGTAGTAATACGTCGGTACCCCTGGATTACTACTTAACCATAATGGATTAGCTATTGCTAAATCTCTTGAAGATATAGGTTCTAATAATTGCCAACTTGCAACCTCTTCAACAATCGCCCCACTGGTGTGAGACGCCGCAATAGTATTATTTACCCCTCTTGTAACGTTTTTAAACACATAGTCTGTTTTTGATGTGTATCTAACTTGTTCATCATTTATAATCAACACTCCCGAATTTGGAAACTCTGTCGTGAGTGACCTAACTTCAATTTCATTAGCAGTAGTATTAATACTTGTGGCTAGTACTACAGCACTAGCATTTCTATAATACAATTCAATTACTTCTAAAACATCAATCGGTAATATATATTCAGATATACCCCTTTCTGAATGGGTACGGTCGAGTGCCATTGCAAATGGTACACGATTACTTAAATCATCAATCCCAAATTCAATAAATCTTAAAATATCAGCATCGGTAAATGGTTTGGTGTTAGTTTGACGTGTGAGAGTTCGCACATCTCGTATTAGTTGTTCCCTGCTTATTGCTGCCATAATCCACCCCCTTTAATAAAATTATCACCCACAAGTGGATGTGGGTGATAATACAAGCGGCTAACCTCCTGCGTTACCCCACCAGCCTTTGTATGTGGTGTATCCAACGCTATAAGCATAAGCAACACTATTGGCAACGCCTTTAGTCTCGAAATCCTTATCAGCGTCATACCAAGGTCTTTCTCTCCAAAAGAACTTAGTGAACCTCTGCTTTGGAATAGCTCCAATGAACCATGCTTTATCTGATGTAAGATATGGGGATATAATTACATTTTTGATAAAGCCCATACCCTTGACTGGGTTGTCAAGAGCAGCTGCTGCTGTGTTAGCACCAGCAATAGACATAATGTTACTGCTTTCCAATAGTTCCCAAACAGTCATTTCTAACTCAGGGGGGACTAGCAAAGTATCAGGAATATAAGAAACAGGCTGACCTCTTTCGTTTACAGACCTTCTAATCTTTGTAAGCATAGCTTTTAAAGATTCTTTAGTCAAAGCGGCTGGAGTTCCTAAGTTACTCTGAACACCTCCACCAAGTAATGGATGATTGTTACTAAATAACGGAACTCCATCTGGTCCATTCACAGTAAATCCTGTGTTGAAAATATTCAAAGCATCCTGCTCAATACTATGTCTTGTAGATAAACTAGCTGCAGTTACAAGCTCTTTTGATGTTTTGTTATATAAATCATCTCTAAGCAGTTTATGAGAAACAGTCCATGCCATAGCGTAATCAGTATGGATAAATCTGACTCTCTCGCCACTAAGCGGTTTATCATACAATACTTTACCACCATCTGCGTCCCAAGGTGGTACGGTTCCAAATCCTGCAAGTATAATTTCCTCTTCAAAAGACTTTTTAGACTCTTTAACGTCGAAGAGTTTAGTATACTGCATACTTGGTTCATCAATTTCATTAAGATATACTTCGTTAAGACCAACTTTGGTCAATTCAATCATATCTTGAGTTATAAGTAATGCCATTCAATCTCACCTCCCTTTATGATGTAGAATCAACTATAGATTGAAGATACTTAGGAATTATCTTGACGATAACTCTACCTCCCACTGTTCCAACGGGGTCACCTGGGTGTAATGCCACAACGATAGCGTTTTTATTCACAGTTACAGAATTACTTAATGCAAATTTACCATCACTATGTTTTACCAAACCCATCTGAGTTGTTGGTAAAGCAGTAAAAGTTGTTGCTCCCACGCTGGTGTGGGTCGCACCTGTAATGAAATTCACCTCAAGTAAACTATTCTCATTAAGCACATTAACAGCAACAGGTGAGTTTGTAACGCCTGCAGCGTTTACTAACGCTACACCTAGAATATTAGCAGGTGCAGTTACACCAGCTGTTGTAGAACAAGCTGCTTTAACAAAACCTTCATCTAAATAAACTAAATCGCCTTTCTTAAAACTCTGACCCCCAGCTTCTGGATAGGTGAAAACATCACCACTGTTTCTTTGTACCACAGCTTTTTGTATATGTTTAGTACCCATATTTATTCACCCCCTCTCACAATTGCACCAGAATTACTCTGGATAACATCAACCAGTTCATCCTGGTGTTGTTGACGTCTTCTCATTCCTAACTCAGCAATATGTAATTGACGCTCCTCAAATATAAATTTGGGGATTCTCATCAATACTAACGATTCGGTGACTACTGGACCATCTTTAGCGTCTTTCTGCACAGCATGTGGCATGTATTCACCAGAGTTATTTTCAGCATTTACTACCTCATATCCCAAATACTTCATACGCTGAACTGAACTTGGATGACGTTCATCCTGTGCAGCTAATACATATTCGTATTCTGGGTCTTTATTCACAATCTCATGAATATCAATAGATTCTAAATTTTGAATTGCTCTATCAATCATTTTTTGTTCTTCTGCTGTATATTTTCTTCTAGCCATTATTTTTTCTCCTTCCGAGCAGCTTCAAGCTTTTTAGCAAACTGTACAGGGTCTAAACCCCATGCTTCTGCTTGTTCTCTTATAGCTGCTGTTACTTTCACTTTACCTGACCTTTTGCTTGAGCCAGTTTCACTTAAACTTTGACGAGCCATCTCTACCTTCTCACTAGATGACTCACGATATTTCTTTAATTCTTTTGCAAGTTCTACTTCAAATCCCTGACCTAAAGCCCAATAAAATAAACTCATTACGCTTTTATCATTTGCTGGAATGTTAGAACTCTCAGCTGATTGAATAACCAAGTCTAAATATGGTTCAAATCTTGGATTCCTTTTTGCTAATTTTTCTGCAATAGAAGCCAACTTAGCTCTATTCATTTCTTGTCTAACTTCAACTAATGGGTCTTGGTCTTCTGTTGGAGGGGTGTCATTTACCCATCTCACAAAATTACCATTTGAGTCAAACTCTGCTCCAAGTTGTTCTAATCTTTTTTGAAAGTTTAACGTTTCACTCTCAATAATAGAATCCAACTCTTCAACAGACGGGACAGATACAGCATCATTATCCTCGTTATCATCTTCTAGTTCCTCATCCTCTAATTCTTCATCATCTAATTCCTCGTCAGCAGTATCAATCTGCTCATCCTCTAATTCGAAGTCTTCTTGTTCTAATAATTCTTTAGGCATTTTCGTCTCCTTTTATATTCTGCGGTATCTCAAGAACAGCTTTATAACATCTAATTTGCTCTTGATATTTTACAGTATCTTCTTTATCACATGTTTCTAGTTTAGCTCTAGCAAATGCTAGTTTTTTAGATATTTCATGAACAATCACATTCCATACTTTAGAGTCAATAATATCATATTCGGATATTCTCATTATACTGCTCCTGGTGTCACAGGCATAGCGTCAGGATTTGCACCAGCTGCTTGCATAAGTGACTCAATATCTGGTTGTTCACCACTTACTTGATTCATTGTTGGTAGTTGTCCTTGAGTAACTGCTTGTGCTCCACCTTTCTCTGGTGGGTCGCCAATAATTAACTGATATGCGTCCACACCATGAGCTATTAAGAACAACTTATTCAACTCATACCAACCCTTTTTTGGAACCATTTGACCTGTCATTGGGTCTAAATCAAACATAAGTGGGTCATTCTTCATAGCTTCTCTCACAAATATTAACTTTTGTCGTTCAAGTTCAGCATTTGAAGTTGTTGTATTACCAACTGGTTCAATATCATATTTATTCCATAAGTCCTCCCACTCCATATCCTCCAAATAATTTGGATGTTCTGTTACCCTTTCAAATTGGTCGTTAGGTAAGAATTGTTTTAGTAATCCTATTTCATGCCATGCTACTCTCTTGAGCCATTCAACACCTAAACTTACCTGCAATCTAATTCTAATAGAACCTTCAGCTAATGATGCTTCAATCTCATAAGCTGTCTGTGTTCCTCTAGGAACTTGACCTAAGTTTAACTCAGATACACCTATAACATTTTGAGCATAATACATTAATTGATTTTCATCTTCTAGTGTATCCCTTAATGGTGGTATCTGAACCAACGGACGAATATCGTCATGTTCCTGTACTTTCCACATCTTGCCAGGATATACAGATATATCATCGTTTAATGCTGGACTACCTTCCACCACGGTAAACATAGGAATATTTACTAAAGTTCTATTATCTAATCTTTGGTTATGACGTGTTGTGATTTCTTCATCAATATCAGCAACCAACTTAACCATAGATTCTCCATAAAATGAGTTAGATACAGGAATTGGAATATAAGCATGATACCATCTCTCACCAAACTGAGCAGGGTATTCTTGCAATCTAATAATTGTTCTTGTTGTGTAATCTATTGTAACAAGATAATCTTCATCTAAACCATCATCATCTAAATCATAAGCTACTATTAATTCAAATAGTTCATAATCTATATCCTTCCAATCAATACCAACTTCTTTAACTCCAACTCTATTATCTTCTGAATCGACTACATTTTCGCTACCACTGGTTTGTTCACGAAGTTCCTCTAACCAATCATCGTTATATAAGCCAACTTCAGCAGCTTTCTTTAATTCATCCCATCTTCTCCAAAATCTATTTCCTACAAACTGTGCTCTATCAATGCTGGTATTTTTGGCTGGATATATGATAAAATCCTCAGTAGGAATATGAACCATCCGAGGGGCATTATATCTATGAACCCATTTACCACCAATCTTTTTATAATCAATATCCCACACAGTCTTACAAATTCCTGTACCTGTGATTACGGCGTCTTTGATTACCAAATATCCTGCATTCAGTTCACCAGACATTTGATGATGATACCATAAAAAATTCTCAATAGCTTTTGCTACTTCAATATCTTCTGATTCTTGAGGTTTAATTCTCACATATGGATTAACCCCAAAATGGGATTGAACCAGTCTCATAATAATAGCGTCAGTTAGAATACGAGTGATAGGAATTCTAACATTTGACCCACCTTCAATAATGGGGTCCCTATTATACGGAGTCACAGCATATGATTCTCTCCAAGTAGTAAAATTTTTATTACGTTCCACATTTGCGTCAATAACTTCATCAAGACGTTGCAACAACCATTTGGTCATATCATCTCTCTGAGTCTCTGTAATAGATGGAGTTACTGGTTTATATTTTGATTTACTTGCCATTATCGTTGTATTCTCCTTTTAGCCATAATTGACTCTATTAGATTTTTAGCTTCTGTATCCGAAAACACAGTTAATCCTGCAACTTTCCCAGTCTTAATATATTCTTTCCATAACTTTTTATAAGAGTTAGCTTTTCTTTTCACGATTATCTTTCGTATATATTTTAATTGCTGTTGGTAATGGATTATAAACAATAATTTTAATATTATGAGAATCTAAAAACGGACGCAAAAACACCATATCTCCTGATTCTGTATCAATATTAAAATATTTTATAATAGGTTCTTTCGCCACATATAATGCTCCATCTTTTAATTCAGCATTTGCTCCGTCTATTAATTCATCGTTAATATATAACTGAAATCTTGGAAACATTTCCACATCTTCTTTAAATTTCTTGATATTAAAATTAACCCCAGGGCACGCTGTAGCAACATAATCTTTATGTCCACCAACTTCCAGCTTACCAAATTTGCATCTTAACTGATGAACAACATGAAGAGCTGATTGATATTGAGGTTCTGTTGCTGAATCAACCATAAAGTTTCCAATCATACAAATACCTATAGAATCTTTATTATGATTGCGTGTATGGGCTCCAACATCTTGAAGTGGACGACCAAGCCATATTCCACCATCTGGGTCAATAATAATATGATATGCTATTTGTTTAGCATTCAATGTATCTGGACGTTGTTGATATTTTTCCATTGCTTGAAGCGTTTGTACGCCTTTCCAGTCTTTAGCTGCTGGTGAATAGGAATGGTGCATAATAATACGTCGTAATGGACGTTGGATTCTCAATCCACGTAAAAAATTAGTGAAATCTTTTTCTGATATTCTTATAAAATTAGTTGGTTTTCCCATTATACTATCCTCCCGACAATAAACCCTATAAGTGCTGGTAATAGTCTTAATGTCACATCCCATAAACCTCTAAAGAATGGGCTACGACCAGTATTATAACCTTCTCTAAAATGTTTATCTTTAAATAAACTATCCACTGATTCTTGAATCTTATCTAATTTTGTATCAATGTTGTCAAATTTTTCTTTTAAGTAGAGTTTATGGTCTATACATCCTTGTTCTAAACGTGCTACTCTAGTTGTTATTGCTTCTGGCATACCATCACCGTCCTTGTATTATAATTATACCCACTTTTATTAAATTCTAAACCTAATATCCTGTTTTTAATGTATTTCTTTGTAAATTAAATGAGTTTGTTCGTCCTCTACGATTGATATTTTCCAAATATGTGTCCATATCAACTCTCATTGACTCCCATACTGCATATCTTAATGCTGCAATTAAATCATTTTCTTTATCTACAAACCTTTCTTGGTTATCATTTGTTTCTTTACGTTGATATTTACCTATCTCCGCAATTAACTCTGGACATTCGTCAGAAATATGTAGTTTAGTAAATCCATTCGTAACCTTCATTAACTCAGCAATCTTTCTATTTCCATCTACTAGCTTCTTGGTTCCTAATCTGCATACTATTCCATATTCAGCATATTCCTTCCAAACAGAATGTCCTTTGGATTGTTCAATTGCCTTAGCTTGAGAGTCAATAACATAGATAGGTTTAATTCCACCTAACTCTTCATTGGTCATATGAATAATATCTGCATGGTCTTTAGGAAACATCTCACTAGCTTTATGTTCTTTAACCACATATGTGTCGCCATTATCAGGATTAATAGCTAACCACACAATTCCTGTAGGGTGTCCCCATCCAGGGTCTATTCCAACTATCCATATCCAGTAACTAGGAGGATACGGACCCTCCCACCACTGGTAATAGCTATCCTCTTCTTTTGTGGGTGCAGCATATATATGTTTTGTGGCGTCAAAACTCTTAAATACAAGACCAGTTCTTGAAGTGAACTTACCTAACAAACGAATTTCTCTTTCTGTTTCATCAGTTATAAGTTTTTCTACTTCAGCAATAGCTTCAGCACTTAGAAATTTATTATCATAGATAGAGATTATCCAACTATCAATGTGGGATTGGGTCATACTTGGTAAATATATGTTATCATAAACCCAGGTAAGACCAAATAATGGAGTCATACCCATTATGGTCCGTCCGTTATAGTCAACATGACGAAGTACGCAAGATTTATATATATCATATGGTGGTTCTTCATCAAAAACTGTGCCGTGACGAGCGGCTCCTTCAAACGATAGGAGTGATTGTTCGTGTGTCATAAAGTCAACCATACTTCCATTAGCTAGTTTTAAGATATGTTTGCGTTCATTATAGCTGTTTTCCCATTTACCGTTGATTAATAATCTCTTTGGAATAATCTGTTTGAGTTTAGGAATACTTACCTTCTCAAGTTCTTGGTAATCTACTGCCACATATCTCCAATACACTGGTGCTTTTGGAACCTCTTGAAAAGGATGTTTGCCATCTAGGTGAAATACTAACTCAAAACAGCATGTTTCTGTTTTACCAGACCTATTAGCTCCAAACAATGCACGAGTGATAGCCTTAGATTTATGAAACTCTAACGCCTGAGGGCTAGATGGTTCATAAAACCTTAATGGGTCATCCTTTTTACGTCTCTCTAATTCAGATAATGCTCTTGCTAATTCACTATTTTGTGGTGGCAACTCTCACTCCTGCTGCTTCCGCCAAAATAACACTCAAATCTTTATTACTTTTAAGTTTATTTTGAACTAATTCTTTCAACTCGTCATCAGATGTGTTAATAAACATTGTATCGCCTTGGTATCCTTCATTAATATCCCCAGCTTCCTGAGCGATTAGTTTTAATATTTCTCTATATTCACGTAAAACTTTATCGTTAGTGGTCTTCAAACCACCCTCTTCATCAAATATCTCATCTTCTAAAGCTTCCGCCAATTCTTGTTCTTTTTTAAGTCTATTAAACTTCTTGGTAAGACCTTTCTCAATAGCCAACGACTCCATATCCTTTGCAATTTCACTAATTCTCCCTTCATATTTTGTTTTATATGAGTTAATAGTGGTGGTAGACATTGTGCGGTCATATTTGGCTTTGAATTTTTTAATGATTCTTTGGTATGAATATCCTTGAGCAATCATCTGAAGCAAATCTGCTAACTCAACTTTGGATAATCGGGTGCTACGAACAACACTGATAATATTATCAGCAGCTTGTTCGCTAATATTTTTTAATTCTTTTCTTTTATTTTCAATTTCTTTCTGGTATGTGGTTGATTTATTTAATTTAATCTCTGGCATATTATTCTCCTTTCTTCATTTCATTTAATATATAAATATATTGTGATTCTTCATTTGCTAATTGATCTAATATTATATACAAATTATTAAGCATTTGTATAATCTCTGCATGAGTATAAGATGTGACAACTCCACTAGTATGAGTAATTTCTACCCTATCAGAATAAAATTTATATTCCATTAATGACCACCTCTGACTGGTATCACTCCTGCAAGCCCATATATTTTCTCCGTATTAACAATTATACCACGTGATGGGATACACTTTAAACATAGGAATGATGCACCACGAGCTGATGTTGATGAGAGATAACCATTACTACCATATTCTTCTAAATCCCCTATAATATCGTATATATTTTCAATAGATAGAACCGAGTATAGTTCCATTATGTTAGGTAATCTCCAATCATTATAACCAGCATAATTCAGATTATTTATTATTTCTAATGCTGTCATTAGAGAAAATTGTGCATTGGCAAATTGTATACTAAAAGGTTTGAATTTTGTTTCAACCCACTTATCAGCATGGGCAGCTAATTCACTAGGAAAACTCGTATACTCTGCTTGGTAACTTTCAGCACATATAAAAAATGAACTTGGAGCAAATGTTATATTATTAAAACTATTTGTAGGTCCATATGTTGCTATGAAAGCTTGTGTATTGCTTATAACCTTTGTTATCACACCCGTTATAGTATAACCACCAGCACCTATAATCCCAAATAATCTACCAATATCATTTGGCTCAAAAACTGATTTATTTGCTGTAAATGGAAATGATTGATTACTACGTGATAGATTAACACCAGTAATAGGTGTTCGAACTGGAACATAATTACTAAGCACATCCCCCTTAGTATAATAAAGTGGTGTTGCTATAATATTAACAGTTAATCCTGTGCCAGACCCTCCAACACACGGAACATTATTTGCTGTTGTGTAACCAGACCCCGTATCAAATTCATCGTAAAAAATCCATTCCCCAGTTGAAAGTCTTAATAACCAACAAGACTCATTTTCTCCTTGTTTGATGCGCACTTCATCGTAAGGTTGATAACCTGTACCTGGGTTATTCACTTCAAATGACACAATTACACCTATAGTGCCCTCATAATAAGGTAGCTCTTTTATCCATTGATTCTTAGGTAAATTTAAGAACGTTGGTGCCATTTTATTAACATTTTGAACCCACATCAAATTTGTGGCTCTATCAGTGAATGTGCCGTCACCATTATCAATGATTCTATTGGTCATCTTCCTCCCCTTTTGGTAGTATCCGTCATCATAGTCATCGTATGATGTGGATTGCCACGTGGGGAGCAAAAGATTATGAGAACCTAAAATATGAGTTGATTTGTCTGGCATTTATAAAACTCCTTAATAATTGCGGAGGGTTGCCCTTAAATAATATATCCCTCCGTTAGTTCGGACTCAAAGGTCACAGGGCAAATTTATTTTTTTTCTCCTGGTGCTTTGGATTTAGATTTAATTTCCAAACACCTTAAAACTGACTGACCAATATTCTCCACTGCTCTTTCATGGAGATGATGCATCAAAGAATCCACATACTTGAGAATATCAGGTGGAAGCTGGTTGATAATATCCATCACCATTGTTTCAAATTCAAATATAACAAGGTGAGATAACTCATGAGCCACAACTGCTGGGATTTCAATATCATCTAATTTATCAGAAATCTCAATATGAGCATGACGCTCATCTGGTCTTGGTTGCACATTTGCTAGTTCCATATCTAGGGAAGCAAATGCTATGGTAACATTCCAATCAGGGACCATTAATTTGGAAAGTTTATTTTTAAGTTTTTTGAGTTCTGTTAGTTTCATATTATAATTATACCCACTTTATTTGATTTCTAAACACATTTATTTATATCTACTTACTTTTTTTATATAATATAATATAATATAATTTTTATTTTATAAAAATTATTATTTATATAATATAATAT
>Ga0308414_1000130_pt1 | contig 43980 bp, 41 predicted proteins | sample HotsprSampleOS50_FD_205667 | JGI IMG/M metagenome (GOLD analysis project Ga0308414, IMG submission 205667) | Hot spring phototrophic mat microbial communities from Octopus Spring, Yellowstone National Park, Wyoming, United States - 20090730_OS50 ... | reverse complement strand
TTGAGCTTTGCAGATTGCTTGACTTCAAAGCGGGGCATGGTCAGTTGGGTGAAGAGGGATGATGAAGAATTGTAAAACAGAATCAACGGGTTGTGTTCGGTTTGGGATGAGAGAACACGGATTCAGGTCTACTTTAAGAGGAAGGGATGGTTATGAGGAGATTCCATGAGCTCTGATATCCCCGTAATTGACAAAGAAGCCGAACCACCCGAACTGCCAAAAGGGGTACGTTGCGCCATCATCCTCCCTACTTACCGCTGGAACAATCGGGTTAGATCCCTTCTTGGCGTCCTGCTCGGAATCGCCAATGAAGAAGTGGCTGTATTAATCAGTGACAACAGTGAAAATAAAGAAAAAAGAGATTACCTGAAAAAAATAAGATCTATTAATCCAAATATATTTTGCGTCGCACAAAAAACAAATATTGGCGCTGCTGAAAACTTTTTTTTCTTATGGTCATGGGCAAGAAACATAGACTATATTGCCCAAGCTGGCGATGACGATTTCTTTTCACAGGAATACTTTCTTGAGGCATATAGTTATCTCACCAATGACAGCAACGCCTCAGCAGCTGAAACTGGAACAGCATTGCTTGATCTAGGGAACCACCAATTTCAAGCCATTAGTCAACCAAGCATAACAGGGTCTACACCTTTGCACCGGATCCAAAAGTGGAGAAACGTTCCAAGAATCACAATGTATAACATGGGCAGAAAGAAAGCAATAGCTCCCGCCATAAGTTACCTGAAAGATTGTCCACTGCACAGCACTACGCTCGCTGAAAACATCATCGATTTGAGCAGGTTGTGTTTTGGCAATTTCATTTCTCTTCGTTCCAGCGGCTTCTACGCTCACTATCCATCAACTCTAGGAAACGAAGAGAACTACTATAGGCTTTTTTGTCAAGGGCGCAATATTGACCCGGCAATTATATATTTCTTTAGGTTATTCACAGTCATCCACTCATATCTTTTCTTGACAGGAACTTACTCCCCAATCGAAAATAGAAATGAGCGACTGATATGTGGAGAAACCGCATTTAAATACCTCTACGTGGATTTTTTTATCAATTTCTTTGCAGCTCATATTAAAGAACCAGTGCTCATGGAGTTTCTAATAAAGCATCATCATCTGATTGAAAAACTTCAATATTTTACATCTGTCGAATTTGTTAGAAATATCTTTTTTTCAAAAGAGTTACTTGATTTTTACTTTGAACTATTAAAAGCTCTTGATTATGAAGGCCACACCTATCAAATGATGTCAAACTTTGTCGCTAAAGTTCTCGACGCGCCATAAGGGGTTAAAATGAAAGCTGTCATCCTCGCCGGTGGCTTGGGCACCCGCATCGCCGAAGAGACCCACCTCAAGCCCAAACCGATGGTTGAGATCGGCGGCAAACCGATCCTCTGGCACATCTTGAAGCTCTATTCCGCGCACGGGGTGCATGACTTCATCATCTGTTGCGGCTACAAGGGTTATGTCATCAAGGAGTATTTTGCCAACTACTTTTTGTACATGTCCGATGTCACCTTCGATATGCAGCACAACCGCATGGAGGTGCACCACTGCTGCGCTGAGCCGTGGCGGGTGACGCTGGTCGATACGGGCGAGGCAACTAGTACCGGCGGGCGGCTCAAGCGTGTTGCTCGCTACCTGGAAGGGGAAGCGGCGTTTTGCTTTACCTACGGTGATGGGTTGGCCGACATCGACCTCTCTGCCGAAATTGTCTTTCACCGCCAGCACGGCAAGTGGGCAACGGTTGCTGCGGTACAGCCCCCTGGCCGCTACGGGGCATTGCTGCTTCAGGACGACCGGGTTTTAGGCTTTCAGGAAAAGCCCCCTGGGGATGGCGCCTGGATCAACGGCGGGTTCTTCGTCCTCTCCCCGCCGGTTCTCGATCTCATCGCGGGCGATGAGACCAGTTGGGAAGCTGAAGTGCTGCCACAGCTCGCCGCCGCCGATGAACTGCGTGCCTATCTCCACCGCGGCTTTTGGCAGCCGATGGATACGCTACGCGACAAGAACCAGTTGGAAGCGCTTTGGCAATCGGGCCGTGCCCCGTGGAAGGTGTGGACGTGATCAACGCCCGCTTCTGGCGCGGCCGGCGCGTCTTTCTGACTGGCCACACCGGTTTCAAAGGGGGATGGCTGGCGCTGTGGCTTACTGAACTGGGGGCCAAAGTATATGGTTACGCCTTACCACCGCCCACCGAACCGAATCTCTTTACCCTTGTCGGGCTAGAGAAGCGCCTTGCCGCCAGCACTATCGCCGACATTCGCGACGCTAAGGAGCTCAAAGAGGCCATCACAGCGGCGCAACCCGAAATCGTGCTGCACCTGGCGGCACAGCCGCTTGTGCGCCGCTCCTACGCCGAGCCGCTCGAAACCTTTGCTGTCAATCTGATGGGAACCGTCAACCTCTTTGAAGCGGTGCGCAGCACGCCTGGCGTCAAGGCGGTGGTCAATGTCACCACCGATAAATGCTACGAAAACCGCGAATGGATCTGGCCCTACCGGGAAAACGAGCCGCTGGGCGGCCACGACCCCTATTCGGCCAGCAAAGCGTGCGCAGAACTCGCCACCGCTGCTTATCGCCGCTCATTCCTTGCCGCCGCGGGGGTGCATGTGGCCAGCGCCCGCGCTGGCAACGTCATCGGTGGCGGAGACTGGTCGCCGGATCGGCTGCTGCCCGATTTTCTGCGCGCGCTTGAGGCTAGCCAGCCGCTCCTCGTCCGTTCCCCACAGGCCATTCGCCCCTGGCAACACGTACTTGAACCCTTGGCGGGCTATCTCCTACTGGCCGAGAAACTCTTCACCATCGGCGAAGATTTCGCTGAAGCCTGGAACTTCGGCCCTGCCGAAGAAGACACCCAACCGGTGCAGTGGCTGGTGGAATCGTTGTGCCAGCGGTTTCCCGGCGCCCGATGGCAGTGCGACCCTACACCGCACCCCCATGAAGCCGCCACGCTGAAACTCGATAGCGCCAAAGCGCGTGCTCGCCTTGGCTGGCGGCCGCGTTGGCGGCTGCAGCGCGCGCTGCAAGCCACGCTTGATTGGCACCTGGCGTGGAAAGAGGGCCGCGACATGACCGAATTCACCCTTTGTCAGATCAACGACTACGTGACTTCGGAGCACAGCGCATGAGCAGTCGCTTCGAGATCCTCACCACCCCTATTGCCGACCTGCATCTTCTGCAGCGCAAACCCAACAGCGACGAACGGGGTTTTTTTGAGCGCCTGTTCTGCATCGAAGATTTGCAAGCCATCCTCTCTGGCCGGCAGATCGTCCAGATCAACCATTCCTACACTGCTCGACGCGGCGCAGCGCGGGGATTGCACTTTCAACGCCGGCCTCATGCCGAAATGAAGTTTGTCCAGTGTCTGCGCGGCGAAGTGTTCGATGTGGCCGTCGATCTGCGTCGCGGCTCACCCACCTTTCTGAAGTGGCACGGCGAGATCTTAAGTGACAAGAACCACCGCACCCTTGTCATTCCCGAAGGATTCGCCCACGGCTTTCAGGCACTGACCGATGAGTGCGTGCTGTTATACTTACACACCGCGCCCTACTGCCCGACCGCTGAAGGGGGCTTGCATCTACTCGATCCACGGCTGGGAATCACCTGGCCCCTCCCAGTGACGCAGCTCTCCCCGCACGATGCTGCGTTACCCCTCCTAGCTGACGACTTCACCGGGGTTGAATGATGAAGTGCCGTCACTGTGCTGCGCCGCTCAATCTGCCCCTCATCGACTTGGGCACCGCACCGCCTTCGAACGCCTACTTGACCAAAGAGCAGTTGCACGCCCCCGAAACCTGGTACCCCTTGCGCGTGCTGGTATGTACAGCGTGTTGGCTTGCCCAGACCGAAGACTTCGCCCGCGCCGAGGAGTTGTTCGACGCGGGTTACGCCTACTTCAGCGGCTTTTCCACCACCTGGCTCGCCCACTGCGAGCGCTACGTCGCTGAAGTGGTCGCGCGCTTTCACCTTGACAGCAACAGCCATGTCGTCGAGGTAGCAGCTAACGACGGGTCGCTACTGCAGTATGTGATGGCGCGCGGCATTCCCTCCACCGGCATCGAACCCACCGCCAGCACCGCTGCCGCCGCGCGCGCCAAGGGCATCCCCATCGTCGAAGATTTCTTCGGCATGCGTCTGGCGAAAGCGCTCGCAGCAGAAGGCAAGCAGGCCGACCTGATGGTCGCCAACAACGTGCTTGCCCATGTCCCAAACATCAACGACTTCGTCGCCGGCTTTGCCCACCTCCTTAAGCCGAAAGGGGTGGCCACCTTCGAATTTCCCCACCTGATGCGGCTGGTGGAAGGTAACCAGTTCGACACCATCTACCATGAGCACTTCTCGTATCTGTCGCTTACCACCGTCTGCCGCATCTTTGCCGCGGCGGGTCTTTCGGTCTTTGATGTCGAGGAGCTGCCCACCCACGGTGGCAGCCTGCGCGTCTTTGCCCAGCGCGCCGATACGGGCCGCCAGCCGCGCCAGGAGCGCGTCGATGCGCTGCTGCAGCGCGAATCCGACGCGGGCATGTTGTCCGCCTCCTGGTATCAAGGATTCCAGGCCCGGTCAGAGCGCATAAAGAACGAGCTCCTTCAATTTTTGCTCGAGCAAAAGCGCGCCGGCAAGAAGGTCGTTGCCTACGGCGCTGCTGCCAAGGGCAACACGCTCCTTAACTTTGCTGGCGTCAAGCCCGACCTGATCCCCTTTGTCGTCGACCGTAACCCCGCCAAACAAGGCAAATACCTGCCTGGCAGCCGCATCCCGATCGTTAGCGAGGAACGGTTGAAAGAAGCAAAACCGGATTACGTTATCATTTTGCCGTGGAACCTGCGCACAGAAGTGATGGGGCCGCTCGAATACATTCGGGGATGGGGCGGACGGTTTGTAACGGTTATCCCGGAGCTAACAGTCGAATGAAACCGCGTATTCCCTACACCAAACCATCGATTACCGAAAAGGAGATCGCCTACGCCACCGACGCGGCGGCGCACGGCTGGGGAGAACGTTGCTATGAATACATTGAACGCTTCGAGAACCTATTTAAAGCGTATCTGGGTGTGGAGTTTGCTATCGCCACTTCGAGCGCGACCGGTGCCTTGCACATGGGGCTTGCCGCATTGGGGATCGGCCCAGGTGATGAAGTGATCCTTGCCGACACCAACTGGATTGCCACGGCAGCCCCAATCGTCCATCTTGGGGCCACACCGGTTTTCGTGGATATCCTTCCCGACAGTTGGTGCATCGATCCCGAGCAGGCCGAGCAGGCAATCACACCGCGCACACGCGCGATCATTGCCACACACCTTTATGGCAACCTCTGCGACATGGACCGGCTGCTTGCCATCGGCGAAAGGCATGGTATTCCCATCATCGAGGATGCGGCCGAGGCGATTGGCTCGGTTTACCATGGCCGACGAGCCGGGTCGATGGGCCGCTTCGGCGTCTTCTCCTTTCATGGCACGAAGACCCTGACCACCGGTGAAGGGGGGATGTTCGTCACCAACGACCCCGACCTTTATGAACGTGTCCTTACTCTGAGCAACCACGGCCGGCGGCGCGGTCAGACCCGTCAGTTCTGGCCAGAGGTGGTGGGTTTCAAATACAAGATGTCCAACATCCAGGCCGCGATCGGGTGCGCACAGATTGAGCGGATCGACGAACTCGTGGGCCGGAAAAGAGAAATTTTTGATTACTACAAAGAGAAGCTGGCCTTGCTGCCTGGCGTGAGCATGAACCCTGAACCGCCGGGAACAGTAAACGGCTTCTGGATGCCGACCGTGGTCTTCTCCAAGGAGTCGGGCGTCACGCGGGAAAGGCTCGTTGCGGCATTCAAAGAAGCCAACATCGATGCACGGGTCTTCTTCTGGCCGCTCTCAAGTCTGCCGATGTTCCCGCCGCGCCCAGATAACCACGTTGCGCGGGACATACCGGGCCGGGCCTTCAATCTGCCCAGCTACCATGATTTAGGCGAATCGCAACAAGATAAAGTAATTTCCGTTATCAAAGAGATCGCGGCAAGGAATTGAGGATGTCCCAATCACGGAGGTGCCCATGAAAGTCTATCTGCTCGGAGCGGCCAATCCGGAAACGATCCGCATGATTATGGCTGTGCAAAGATCAGTACCCAATATCGAATTTCCTGGTTTTCTTGACAATGACCCAACCAAAAAGAATACGGAATTTTACGGCTATCCTATACTCGGAGGGATTGATCTTGTACCAGAACTAGTCAACAAAAGCAAGTCAGACGAAGTCGGCTTTGTAAATTTAATCACGGGGAACATGATTGCTCGTTATGAGACATCGAAAGCAATTGTTGCCGCCGGAGGACGTCTGGTAAATTTTATTCACCCCTCTGTGGAACTGTCCATGAGTCGCTGGGGCACGGGGAACTACATTCAGGAAGGCGTAATCGTTCAGGCAGGCGTCACTGTTGGCGACAACTGCAGCATTCACATGGGTGCACTGATCGGTCACGAAACAATCATAGGCAACACCGTGTTCATCGCCCATGCGGTAAGTGTATCAGGATGTTGTGAAATCGGCGACGGAACTTTTATTGGTACCAATGCCACTCTGTTGCCGCGAATCAAGGTAGGGAAATGGGCAGTCATTGGCGCAGGTGCGGTAGTCAATCGCGATGTTCCGGATTACGCTGTTGTAGTCGGTAATCCTGCTCGAGTTATCAAACGCAACGAAGTGCAATACAGCGATGGAAGGGTTTATTGATGGCAACATTTATGCGGCACTCGGATAACAAAGCGTTTCAGTTGGAGAAGGATGAGGCCATATACAAGCTCAGCAAATCGAGCACGATGCATGAGCTAACGAGAAGTTGGATCAATCAGGCTGCCGCGTTTCGCTATACTTATTTGTTTTCCTGGTTGGATCGACCGATCATTCAATTCCCCCAAGACATCGTCGCAATGCAGGAGCTGATCTGGCAAGTCAAGCCGGACCTCATCATTGAAACCGGAATTGCCCACGGTGGTTCCCTCATCTTTAGCGCTTCGATGCTGACCCTCCTCGATGTCTGCGAAGCGATTGAGGAGGGCCAACCCTACGATCCGGCTGCTTCCCGCCGCAAAGTAGTGGGAATCGACATCGAGATTCGCCCCCACAACCGCGCAGCGATCGAGCGGCATCCCCTCTATCCGCGCATTCAGATGATCGAGGGTTCAAGCATCGACCCGGCGGTAGTCGATCAAGTCTGGGCTATTGCCAAAAAGCATCAAAAAATTTTGGTCTGCCTCGACTCCAACCACACCCACGATCATGTGTTGGCTGAGCTGCAGGCGTATGCGCCTTTGGTGAGTGTTGGCAGCTACTGCGTCGTCTTCGACACGGTCATCGAGGACATGCCCGCCGGGAGTTTCCCTGATCGACCGTGGGACAAGGGAAACAACCCCAAGACCGCGGTGTGGGCTTTTCTGAAAGATCACCCTGAGTTTGAGATCGACAAGAGCATCCAGCACAAGCTGCTGATCACAGTGGCGCCGGATGGGTACTTAAAAAAGACAAAATAATAAACTGCAAAATTACCAATGAAATACCAATTAAAAAAGGAGATAAACATGGATGAAATTGTAAAAGTTACAGTAGGAATGCTAACCTTTAACCAGGAAGACTATGTCAAAGAAGCGATCGAAAGCGTATTTTCACAGTCATATCCGATAGATGAATTTATAATCAGCGACGACTGTTCTACTGACGAAACATGGGAAATAATACAAAAAACTGTTGCTGACTGCCAGGCCAGACCAAATAATGTTAAACGCTGTATCGTTCGCCGGAACGAAAAAAACATCGGCTTCATCAACCATTTTAACCTTATACTCAGCATTACATCAAATATAATTTTTATTGAGAATTGGGGAGACGACATCTCATTGCCAGATCGAGTTAAAACTATTGTGACCGATTATATCAATGCTGGCAAACCACACTATTATCTTTGTCACTCACCAGTTCAATTAATTCATAACGGAGAAATATGGATCCCGCCAGTAATTGAATACAATTTAAGCATAGAAGACATGACCATAAATTTTGCACTTCACATCGGAGCAACCCAAGCCTTTACAACGGCGCTCTTCAGAGATTTTGGACCAATCAGATTCAGCAATACTTACGATGATCTAATACTCGGCTTTCGCGCTGCACTAGCGGGAAACTATCGCTACATTGACACTCCCTTGCTTAAATACCGGAAAGAGGGAATAAGCATAAAAGAAAAAACACCTGACCAGAAAATTTCCCTTGAAAAAGATACTTTACTACAACGAGCAATCGATGCCCTCCAATTTGGCCGAATGGATCTTCTTAACCTAATTCACGACCTCTATCGCCTACTGAAACACGTATCAAACTACATCCAAACAAAGATTGAAAGTAAAAAACCAAAAATTGGAATTTTAACACGATTCAGCATAACCAACCCCATGTTTTGCTTAAGATTATATTTCCCACTAAAGCTTCTTGAGAGATATTTTGATATAACCATCATTGATTCTGATCAACCAAAAGATCTTGACAATTTTGATCTTTTTATTATCCACAGAGATTACCCGAGAGCTAACACAAAAAGAAATATTGAAGAGATATTAAAAACAAAGAAACCAGTAATTTATGAAATTGATGATAACATTTTTGGTTTAGAACCTGCTCACGTAGAATACGAATATCATTTCCGTTCTATTCCGTTTATTAAACAATTGCTGGACAACTCTTCAGTCAAAGTTATTTGCTCTTCAGATCATCTCAAGGACTCACTAGCAAAAACGTTTAACAAACTTCAGTATTTTGTTTTTTCGAACTACCTTCCTTTATCACTAATACCAGATCCTCCGCAAAGAAAATCTAAAGAAAAAATCAGAATCGGTTTTGCCGGAACAATTAGTCATAGTCACGATTTAGCAATTATTGAATCTGCGCTGTTGCGCATTGCTCATCGTTATGGCAACAAAGTCGAAATTGTGTTGTGGGGAGCCGCCACTGAAAATCTGCGCGCCTGCGATCAAGTACTCATCATTCGAACTTCCGTTTCCTATTGGCGCTATTTGCAACGATTAAATGATCTTGAGATAGATATTGGCCTTATTCCGCTAGCAGACAACGAATTTAACAGATGCAAAACTGATATTAAATGGGTTGAATATAGCGCCCTGGGAATTCCAGCGGTCATTTCTGATATTTCGGTTTATCACGAGGCAAAATCAAGCGGTCTTGGGGTCATTGTTTCAAACGACCCTGCCGCATGGTACGACGCTATTGTCGACCTAATTGAAAATCCTGAAAAAAGATATTCCATCGGACAAGCTGCGCGAGAATATATCCTTAAAAACAGAATAATCGAAAAACATGTTCATAAATATGCATCGATATTAAATCAGGTTTTAGAACACCATTTATGTCCCGATCAGCCTGAAAATCTGGATCTCACCCCGATCTATCCACCTAGTGAAGAGGAGCTTGCCATCCCAGAGGATCACTACCAACCATGGCGCAAACGGCGCTCGCTGCAGGAAGCCGACGCCGAGATCCTTGCAGAGCGAATGCTTAAGTGGCAGTACAAACCATTGATTACCCTTATTAGTTTTGCCCGAAAAAAAGACTTTCCTGATCTTGCAATTACTTCTGACGCCTTACAACACCAGCTCTATCGCAATTGGCGCTGGATTGTCGTCTCTGACCAACCAGCGCCCGATCCGATTTTTACCGAGACTGACTTTCTTGGATGGTTGCAGGTTGCCACTTTAGACTCTCCCGAGGCATGCGCTGAAATCATCAATGCACTTCTTCCTGACCATTGCGGCGACTTCTTTGCCGTTTTGCCAGCTGGTTTTCTTCTTGATGTTCATGCGCTTTTGCTCGTTGCTGACCAGTTCATCATGAACCCTCATGTCGCAACTGTCTATTGCGACCATGATTACTTCGCCAATGAAAAACGCATCTCTCCCCATTTTAAGCCCGACTTTGATCTAGATCTTCTTCTTGCCACCGACTATATTTCCCCAACTGTTTGGTTCCGAACCTCTGACGTTCAAGCCTTAGGTGGAGTCCGCCCCTATCCTAATGCTGAGATTTATGATCTTTTGCTGCGACTCTGCGAAACAAAATCAGTTGCGCACATCTGTGAACCATTAGTATCACTCCCTCATTCTACAAGCAGTCAATTCGGTGTTTCAGACGCTTCGGAGGAAGTTGCGCTTGTTCGACGTCAAGTCCTTGAAGACCATCTAATAAGAAGAAACATGGATTTAAAAATAAGATCGGGGATTCTTCCTGGAACTTGGCGATTAGAATCAGCTATTCCGCTGCCCAAAGCAAGTGTGATCGTTCCAATAGGCGACGTTTTTCATCTAACTGCCGCTCTGCTTGAGTCCATACTTATTTATACCAATTATCCAGACTGGGAATTGATTCTTGTCGACCACGCCACGACAGATCCGGACATTGCTTTGCTGTTGTCTGAAATCAAAACGCAGTACCCAAACGTCTGTGTCGTACGTGATGATGGCCCTTACTCTCTGCCTCGCCTTTTGACGCTCGGTGCTGCCCATGCCAAAGGAGAGGTGCTTACCTTTCTTCATCAAGATTGTGAAGTGCGCGAACCCTATTGGCTAGAAAGGCTTGTCCGCGAGGTGCTCCGTCCTGAAGTTGGTGTCGTTGGTCCTTTGGTGGTCCGGCCTGAACTTGGTGAGATTGAATCAGCTGGTCTCTGGTTAGGGGGAGCTGCTGAAACATGGACAAGCCATCGGCCAGCCTTTCATGGAGCCCACTTAAATGAGATCGGTTACCTTGGTCAGTTGCGGCTGCCGCACCAAGTAAGTGCAGTCTCATCAGTAGGTTTAACCACCCGGCGGGAACTTTTTCTTCATCTGAACGGATTTGATACTGCTTTTTCAAGCAGCGACTTTGAGATCGATTATTGTCTCCGCGTGCGCGCTGCTGGACTTCGTGTCCTTGTCCAACCCCTCTCTCGTCTCATCCATCACGGAGGAGCTGTTATCCCTCGTATATTGACCGAACCGCTTGCTCAGCTTGCTCATCTGGAACAAAAAAAGCGGGACGCGCAGACTCTTTTTTCCCGCTGGGGAGAAAAGATTGCAGTCGACCCATTTTCCCCAGTCCACTTTGATTATGGAGTCACCCAACCCAGAATTGACCTTCTATTCCCGCTTTCTTGGCAGCGACACCACAAGGAGCGCCTTAAGGTTCTTGGCTTTCCCGTTCCTGGGGGAAGCGGCCAGTACCGAGTGCGGCAACCGTTACGCGGTCTTATTGAGGCTGGCTGGCTCCAAGCCGAGTATGTCCCTGAACATGCGCCACGCATCCCCTCGGTAGCAGAGCTGCTCAAGATCAAACCCGACACCGTGCTATTGCATCAACGCCTGGGTCCCGCGTTTGAGGAGCGAATTTCGGCCTGGCGCAAGGTTCACCCCCAAATGCGCCTTGTCTTTGGCATGGATGATCGACTCGATGCTGTGCCGCGTAAAAGCAGTCTTTTCGAACTCGCCCGCCGTAGCAACAAGGATGCCCGAGCCAAGCTGCGCCGTATGCTTGCTCTTACTGATGCAGCGGTAGTCAGCACCCCTCCCTTAGCTGACCTTCTGAGCGAACTGCGCCCGGATTTGCCAATCTACGTCATTCCGAACGCCTTGCCGCGCGAACTCTGGGAACCACACTTCCAGCTTCGTCCCGTAAACCGTCGCCGTCCCCGCGTCGGTTGGGTCGGCGCAATGCAGCACCGCGGCGACCTTGAGCTGCTTATTCCGGTGATCGAAGCAACACGTGATGAGGTTGACTGGGTCTTCATGGGCATGTGGTTGCCAGAATTTGAGCATCTGGTTGCTGAGAAACACGGGTGGGTCGATTTTGAAAATTACCCTGAGCGACTCTCCAGCCTTAACCTGGATTTGGCTCTGGCGCCGCTAGAGACAAATGAATTCAACGAAGCCAAAAGTAACCTACGGCTTCTGGAATATGGCGCCTTTGCCTACCCGGTGATCTGCACCGACATCACCCCCTACCGGGAAAACAATCCACCGGTAACCCGGCTGCCCAACGACCCGGCATTGTGGATCGAGGCGATTCGCAGTAAACTAGCTGACCGCGACGCGCTGTGGCAGGAGGGACAGCAACTTCGGCAGTGGGTCTTCCGCCACTACCTTCTGGAACACACTTTGCCTGCCTGGAATGCCGCTCTGATCGGAAGCGAAGATGGCCAGTAATAAACCCCCCGCGCAGATCGCCAAAGAGACGCTCATCAAACTGGCTGCAGCCCGTCTGCCGCCAACCCCAGATCACTACACGCGCCAGTACTGCGAACTGGCTGGCATCCCTGAACCAGTGCCACCGCGCCTGCAGCGGCTACTTGATCTGGGCTGGGGCGACCTTCTCCGGCGCCTGATCGCCGCCTGGGAGCTTCCTCATCGCGACTGGACTACCGAGATGAAACGGCACTCTCTTGAGCGAGTGCTGGCAACCAAAAACCCCGAGCGGCTCTTTGAGCGGCTTGACCGGCTGGTTGAAGCTTGGAAACGCGCCCCAACCGAAACGGCAGAAGAAGAGGCGCCCTTAGCCGCTGACGAGCGGAGTGTAGCCCCTTTCTCATCCTCAGAAAAGAGTAGCTCCGACATCGAGCCCCCTCTACCACGACCCAGCACAACAAGCGACCAAGAGGCGCTTATCGCTGAGCTCCGCCACCTGTTAGCCGTTTTACTTCAAAACATCGAACTACTCGTCCCCGACGAACATTGGGTTCGTGGCCAGGTAGCGCTTCTTGCTGAGTGGCTCCGCAAGGAGGATGCGAGCGATCAACTCGCCCTTCTGCGCGAAGCCGAGGGGCGGATCGCCGACATTCTGGAGCGCCAGCAACAGATCGTTGCCGCACGGCGCGAAGCCGAAACGCAGCTGAAAGCGCTGCTGGCCCATTTTCTTGACGAGATGGCCGCGGTCACCTCGCTCTCTGGCGACTACCAACAGGCGCTGGAGCAAGCAGCCGACACAATCGAGGCGGCGCGTGAAATCACCGAGGTAACGCCGCTGCTGCGCGCCTTGGTCGACCAGACTCGGACAATGCACGAGCGGATTGCCCAGTCGCACCACGAGCTTACCCAAGCCAAAGCCCAAGCCGAGGCGGCCAACGCCCGTATCCAGGCGCTAGAAGCGCAACTAGCCGAGTTAAGCGCTCAAGTTAGCAGCGACCCCCTCACGGGGTTACTCAACCGTCGAGGCTTTCAGGCTACCTTTGAACGCGAACAGCAGCGCATCAAACGCCACCCCGCCCCGCTTGCGCTTGCGATTCTGGATCTGGACAACTTCAAAAAGCTCAACGATACCCTAGGGCACCAAGCTGGTGACGAAGCACTGAAGTACCTAGCCACCATGGCGCGTACCCACCTGCGCGCACAGGATGTGGTCGGCCGCTATGGTGGGGAAGAGTTCGTCGTGCTTTTGCCCGATACCGATGCTGAGACTGCTGCTGAAGTGATCCGCCGTTTGCAACGGGCGCTTACCCGCGACCTCTTTTTCGTCGACGAGCGGCATCTCGTTATCACCTTCAGCGCAGGAGTGACCCAGGTTGCTGCCGCGGAGACGTTGGACCAGGCCATTGCCCGCGCCGACGCTGCCCTCTACGAGGCAAAACGGGCGGGCAAAAACCGGGTTTTTGTTCGTTTGCCCTAAAGTTTTTGCTACTCATGCCGTTAACACACCTGCAACTTCCAGTAACCCTTGCGAAAGGAGAACGCCATGTCTGTCATCAACACCAATGTCATGAGCCTGAACGCCCAGCGCAACCTGTATAAGAGCGGGGTTGATCTGCAAACCGCGATGCAGCGGTTAAGTTCTGGGCTGCGCATCAATACGGCCAAGGACGACGCGGCGGGGCTGGCGATTTCAGAACGGATGACCTCGGGGATCCGGGGCATGACCGTAGCAGTGCGTAACGCCAACGACGCGATCTCAATGACCCAAGTGACCGAAGGGGCGTTGGATCAAATCACTAATATCCTACAGCGGATGCGTGATCTGGCGGTACAGTCCTCGAACGCCACCAACTCCCAAGGGGATCGTGACGCCCTGCAAAAAGAGTTTCGCCAGCTGCAGCTTGAGATCGAGCGCATTGGCCGCGACACCGAATTCAACGGGGTCAAGGTGCTGTCGGCAGCTACCGGCGCAAGCGGAGCCTCTTTCGTCTTCCAGGTGGGGGCCAACTTCTCGGGGACGACGACTGCAAGCGGGTTTGATACCAACGGCACCTATACGGCGGGGGCTGCGTCCAGCGTTACCGCATCAGACAAGATCGCCATCGATGCACTGAATATCTTCGACGGAACCCAGTCGGCGATTGCGGGAAGTTCAGGGGCCACCAGCACCACCTACACCATCACTGGGGTGTCTCAGGCCTTGAGTGCCATCTCGGCGATCGACAACGCCCTGAAGGAGGTCAACGACATTCGCGCCAACCTTGGGGCGGTGCAGTCGCGCTTTCAGTCAACAATCAACAACTTGCAGGTGTCGATCGAAAACCTTTCGGCTTCGCGCAGCCGGATCCGGGATGCAGACTTTGCGCAAGAGACCGCGGCGCTTTCGCGCGCGCAGATCTTGCAGCAAGCGGGCATCGCGATGCTGGCGCAAGCCAACGCCGCGCCGCAAAACGTGCTGAGCCTGCTGCGCTAAGTCCGCGCACGCAGAGTGACCCTGTAGGGCGGCCGCGTCAGCAAAGGTACGCGCGTCGCCTGTGTCCCATGAGGAGAGGACGATGAGTATCGCTCCGGTCACTGCCTCCCCGATCACCCCGACAACCGCGGCAGCGGCAACTGTCCGTCCAAACATCGCTCACTCGCCAACAGTAAGCGCAGAGCGGCAAGGGGTGGAGATAAGCTCTGTAGGCCAAACACCGCAGCCGTTTGCCAACGCTACGCAGCTTGCCCCTGAAGTAGACGATGCAACCAGGCAGTCAGAGGCAACTGCAAGCAAGCTAGACCGGCGCACCGTGGAGGAAGCAACAGCCAAGGTGCAGAAGGCAGTGACGGCAATGAACAGCAGCCTGCAGTTCCAGGTGGACAAAGAAACCGACAAGCTGGTGATCAAGGTGGTCGATACCACCACCAAGGAGGTGATCAAACAGATCCCGCCGCAGGAGATCCTGGAGATCGCCAAAGCACTTGACAAACTGCAAGGCTTGCTAGTACGCGAGAAGGCGTAACGGCAACGACAAAGGAGGTCAATCATGGCTATCACTGCTACCGGAATGGGCTCCGGATTAGACATCCGCGGGCTGGTCAGCCAGATGATGCAGATCGAGCGGCAACCGCTCCAACGACTGGAAAAACGGCAAACGGAGCTCAACAACCAGATATCGGCCTTTGGCCAGATGAAATCGGCGCTTGGGGAGCTGCAAAAGGCGCTGGAAGCACTCAAGAACGGCGATACCTTTACTGCTGCCAAAACCACCGTAGCTTCTGGGGCTGGCTTTACTGCCACCGCCAAAGCAGGGGCAGCAGTGGGAAGCTACGACATCTCAGTGCAGCAGCTGGCCCAGCAGCAGCGCGTTGCCACCAGCGCCACCACCCAGTTCGACCCCTCTGGCGGCGGCACCTTGGATATTACCGTTGGCAGCAACACCGTCTCGCTTAACGTTGCTTCTGGCACAACACTCCAGCAACTGCGTGATCAGATCAATGCTGCTAATGCCGGCGTGACCGCCTCGATCATCAACAACGGGTCAGTAAACCAACTGGTGATCTCCAGCAAAGAGACGGGTGCGGCCAACGCCTTCACCCTTACCGGAACAGGGGCTCTTGCTGGTCTAACCTTTAGCGACCCCAATACCCTACCAACCAACAGCAGCAGCACGCTCTACCGCGTACAAAGCGCCCAGGATGCCCAACTCACCGTCAACGGGGTTTCGGTCACCCGCAGCAAGAATACAATCAGCGATGTCATCGACAATGTCACACTTACCTTAACCGCAGTGACCTCATCGCCTAAGACTCTGACCGTAGAGCGCGATTTGGCGCCCGCCAAAGCCGCCATCCAAAAGCTGGCTGAGAGCTATAATGCTGTGATGCAAAAGATCGATACCCTCTCTGGGTACGACGCTGCGGCCAAAAAAGCGGGCGATCTCTACGGCGATGCCACACTGCGCGGACTGCGCAACCAGCTTCGGCAAGTACTTGGCCAGGACCTTACCGGGGTGGGTGACTACGCCCGCCTTTCCGACTTTGGCGTTGAGTTTGACGCCACTGGGCGGATGAAGATCAACGACAAGAAGCTCACCACTGCACTGGAAAACAACGGAGCAGCGATCGCCTCCTTCTTTGGCGGAGTGGGAAGCACCGACGGATTGGCCACCAAAGGGATCACCCTTACCGATAGCTATACCCAAAGCTCCGGTTTGCTTGACCTGCGCGTCAAAGGGTTGCAACAGTCGGTGAAACTTCTTGACAAACAGAAAGAAGTATTGGAAAATCGGTTTAGCCGCATCGAAGCGATGTACTATCGGCAGTTTAACGCGATGGACAGCATCGTGGGTCAAATGAATGCCACCAGCACATACTTGACCCAGCAATTGGGGCGCTTCTCCAATAAGTCGTAATGATCGGGAGTTCTCATGCTCAATCGCCGCAGTGGTGTTTCCGCTTACCAGCAAGTCGATCTGGAGACCGCCGTGCAGACCGCTGAGCCCCACCAGCTGATTCTGATGCTCTTTGACGGCGCACTGCTGGCGATTGCCCAAGCAGAAGTGGCCATTGAGCAGCGCAACATCCCGCAGCGCAGCGCGGCAATCAACAAGGCGATCGCCATCGTGATCGAAGGGCTAAAAGGGTCGCTCGATGTCAAGGCAGGCGGTGAGCTGGGCGAACGGCTCGCTGCGCTCTACGACTACATCGCCGAGCGGCTGATGCACGCCAACGCCCTCAACAGCGCTGCCCCGCTGGCAGAGGCGGCGACTCTTTTGCGCACCATCCGCGATGCCTGGGCCGAAATGCCCGAAGAGGCCCGGCGCAAAACCTACTCCCCCACCGACTCCCCATGAATCCCGCCACCCTTCCTCCCCACCGTGCGCTGCAAAACCAGTGTGAAGCGCTGCTTGCTGCAATCGAGCGCAACGCCTGGGAGGAGGCGGAAGAGATCGCAGCAGGGTTACTCCCTCTGGTTGCTGCCGACCAGGATGTCCCCCATGCTGCTTCTGAGCGACTGGAAGCACTGGTTACTGCCCAAGAGGCGCTGGAACGGGCCAAAGCCCATATCATCCCCGCCTACCATAGCCTAGCCCGGCTTTTGCGCGCCTGGAAGCGTCTCCCCCCTGAAACACCATGATTCCGCCCGACGTGGCGGCGCGTGTCCGCCTCCTCACTCAGGAGTTTCTGGCCGAACAGCAACCCGCGGTGCGGACAGAAGCGATCCATCGCCTCACGCCCGTCGCTGCAATCGGCCGCGAGTTCCCTTCTGCGCTAGAGGAGGGGGCCCTTTTCCGTGCGACGATCCAGCGGCCGCTACCCAACGGCACCTTCCTGGCGCTCGTTGCCGGTCAGGAGATGACGCTGGCGATGGATCGCTCGCTCAAAAGCGGCGATACGCTGGAGCTGGTCGTTGTCCGGCGCGAGGGGAACCAGATCTTGGCCCGGGAAGCCACTGCGCCGAGCGCCCCAACGTCACCCTCTTCGACTACTGGTCAACCGGCAGCGCAGACACAGTGGTCGCCCACAGCGGGGTTGTTGCGGCAACTGATCCGCAGTGCCATGCCAACTGAACCGCTGCCCGTGCCGCTCGCCAAGGCTCCTCCTCCCGCTCCTCTCGCCACCACCTCCTCTGCAGCGGCTTCGACAGCCGCTTCTGCCGCTGCTGCCTCTCCCTCCGCAACAGCAGCCTCCTCTGCTCCGCCTACTGCCCAGCCACTTTCTCCCGCTTCCGCCGCGCCGACTACTTCCACCACCTCCCCACTGTCCACCCCCTCTACTTCAACGACTGCCTCGCCGACGCCGGGTGCGAGCGGTTCCCCTTTTGGTTCTGCGCCCGCCCCTTTTGGCCCTACTGCGACCCGCGAAAACCCTTCTGCCCAGCGCCTTCCCCCCTACCTGGCCGTGCGCGCGGCGTTAGCTGCCACTGATCATCAGCTCATCCAGCGCGCTGCCCCGCTTACCGCACAGCAACTTGCCGATACGCTGCGCACGTCGGGTCTCTTTTACGAAGCCCATCTCGCCCAATGGGTCAATGGTCGTTACCCCTTTGAAGAACTGCTCCGCGAACCGCAGGCGTCGCCGCGCGAAGCCACCTCAGCTGCTGCCGGGCGAACCGCTGCTGGCGGCATCGTCGCGCTTTTGCAGCGCCTCTTTGGTTTAGCCACCTCGGAGCCAACGCAACCGCCCCGGTGGCCGATGGGCCAAGGAGAGTCTTCTGCATCGCCCCCCCCTACTCAAGTCACTTCTACCCGTCCGGTCACCGAGGGAGCCCAGACACCGTCAAACAGCGCAGCAGCTCCTGGTGTCCCGACCACGTCAAGCGGTGAGCCAACTTCGGCTGGGCCGATTCCCGAGCGTCTCCTCCCCATCGTGCAGCGCCAACTCGATGCCTTGGCGCAGGGTCGTATCGACCTCCTCTTTGCACCGTGGCCAGGAGCGACGGCGCGATGGACCGTCGATGCCCCCGATGACGACCCGAGCCATTCCCAGGGCAAACCCGGAAAATCGCAGGAGCGGCCATGGCAGTCACGTTTGACGGTAACCTCCGAGCTACTTGGGCCGATCACCTTCTGGCTGTCGGTTGCACCGCAAGGAGTCACTGTGGCCGTAGCGGCAGCCGAGCCGGCAACCGAACAGTTGTTGCGTCAGCGAATGCATGAGCTCCTTGACCACTTTGCCGCCGACGCCCTGCCGCTTACCCAGCTTGAGTGGCGCCCGTTCCCAACGGAGGAGGCAGGATGAGTGACGGCGAAAATATCCGCCCGACCACGCCGCCTGCCGCAGCGGTGGCTCTGCGCTACGAAAAGGGGGACGATGCACCACGGGTGGTAGCCAAAGGGCGGGGGTTACTTGCGCAGATGATCATTGAAAAAGCCAAAGCGGCTGGCGTCTATGTACACGAATCGCCAGAATTGGTGAAACTACTCATCGGGCTTGAGCTCGATGAACGAATCCCTCCACAACTCTACGTGGCTGTAGCTGAACTGCTTGCCTGGGTCTACCGCATCGAGGAAGAGGCGCGTCGGCAACGCAAAATGTGATATAAATCGCCTATTGCAGTTGGTGACAATGCACGATGGCTGCCCCTGCTCCTGCCGCTTCCGCCCAAACGCTGCGGGTGGTCGATTTTGACCACTACAGCGAACACATCGTAACCCACCCCAAAGAGATCGAGTATCTCTTGCGCAGCCTTTGGCAACACCGCACCGTGCTTGGCCTCTTTGCCGAACAGCGCTACCTCACCACTACTCAGATCATCGGGTTAGAGGGCAATCGCCTCTACCTGGACCCCAGTCGCGATGAAGGAGTCAACCAGCGGGCAATTGGCCATGCCGCCGTCTGTCAAGGGAAACTCGACGGTATCCTCACCCAATTTGCCCTGCCCTTTCTGACCCCTACGCACTGGCAAGGGGCGCGGGCGTTCGAAGCACCGTGGCCCACCGGAATCCTGCGGCTGCAGCGGCGGGAATATTTCCGCGTCCACGTTCCGCTTTCGCACAATGTTGTCTGCAAGGTCAACACCGCAACGCCCGGCTCTCCCCCACAGCTTGTCCCGTTTAGGGTACTCGATGTCAGCAACGGGGGACTCGCGATCATGGTGCCGCCAGCCTCACTCAAGCTCACACCTGGGCAGATCTTCTACGATTCGCAACTGGTGATTCCAACGACGGAACCGATTGCGGTAACGCTCGAGATACGCAACGTCTTTCACATTACCAACCGGTTGGGCCAATACGTGGAAAGGGTTGGCTGCCGGTTTGTCAACCTTAGCCCGGCAGTGGAGAAGGCGCTTCAGCGCTACATCTTTACCGTCCAGCGCGAGATGCGCCTGCACCAGCAGGAGCGGTAAGTGTTTACACCGGCATGTTCATGATGTCCTGATAGGCAGTCACCAGCCGATTGCGCACCTGCACCATCTGGTTAAAAGACAGCGACGCCTTTTCTAGATCGATCATTACATCGGAAAGATTAACGTTGGGGTCCCCGGCAACGAACCGTTCCGCCTGCGCTTTGGCTTCTGCGGATTGTTTGCTCACCTCCTTCAGTGCCGCATCGAGTACCTGGGCAAAGTCGGTGGTGGCGCCCGCCGTTGCGGGCGGTTCGCTGACGGAACCTCCTTTAGCAAGCGCTTTAGCCTGCTCCATCTGCGCCAGGAGCTGATTGATCGCTGCAACATCCATCATCACTCTCCTTCTACTCCAGGGACAGTATAGCCCGCTTCCCGGTATTTGCGCAAGCGGTAACGCAACGTCCGTTCGGGAATTCCCAGCCGCTCGGCAGCGCGCTTGCGCGATCCCCCCTCTTCGGCAAGTACCCGCAAAATCCGTTCCCGCTCCCAGTCGCGCAGCGGCATTCCTTCCCCTGCCGATTCCTGCGCTTTGAAAGCCTGTGCCGATCGCTCACGATCAGGGTGATCAGCAACAGCAGGCAGACAGCTCCGCAGGGTGGCTGCATCGATCGTCGGCCCAGGAGCGAGAATCATCGCCCGTTGCATCGTGTTGTAGAGTTCCCGAACGTTTCCTGGCCAGGAGTAAGTCAGCAAAATCTGTTCCGCCTCTTCGGTCAGCACAGCAGCGGGACGGCGCCACTCACGCGCCTGTTGGGCCAAAAAGTAGCGGGCAAGCGGCAAAATGTCGCCTGGGCGGTCGCGCAGCGCCGGGATGGCCAGCGGAAAAACGTTGAGGCGGTAAAAGAGGTCTTGCCGAAAACGCCCGGCAGCCACCTCTTCGGCTAGGTTGCGGTTGGTGGTGGCAATCACCCGCACATCGAGCGCGATCGCCCTTTTGCCACCCAGCCGCTCCACTTCGCGCTCTTGCAGCACCCGCAGCAGCTTTGCTTGCAGCGGCAGGGCCATTTCGGAGATCTCATCAAGGAGAATCGTCCCTCCCTGCGCCTGTTCGAATTTGCCCGGCTGGCCCGTGGCCGCCCCGGTAAACGCCCCCTTCTCGTAACCAAACAGGGTCGCCTCCAGCAGTGCTTCAGGAATCGCGGCGCAGTTAAGGGCAACGAATGGCCCCTCCCTGCGTGGGGAATGGCGATGGATCCACCGGGCATAGACCTCCTTGCCGACCCCCGATTCGCCGGTCAGGAGCACCGTGGCATCGGTTCCAGCAACCCGCTCGGCAAGCGCCACCGTCGCCAGGCTTCGCGAATCGACAGCAAGAGGCGCCTCGTCCCCGTCGACGCTGGTTCGGGCATAGCGGCCGATGACGGCAAGGAGCTGGTCGCGGGAAAAGGGCTTGAGAAGGAATTCGCAGGCACCGCCGCGCATCGCCGCCACCGCTGCCGGCACATCCCCATAAGCGGTCATGATTGCCACCGGCAGATGCGGCAACTTTTGCCGGATCTCGGCAAGCAGCGTCAAACCATCCATCGGCGCCATCCTGAGGTCGGTCAGGACCAGCGCTACTGCCTCGCGCGCAAGTAGCGCAAGCGCCTCTGGCCCCGAGGCGGCGGTGCGCACAGCGTAACCTTGGCTGGCAAGGGTCAGCTCCAGTGCCTCGCGCAGGTCGGCATCATCTTCGACGACGAGGATCGGAAGGGTATCAGCCATCGTCTTTTCGCCCACAAGGTAAAAAAACGGTAAAGGTAGCCCCTGCCCCTAAGGACGATGCTACCCGAATGATCCCGCCGTGGGCGCGAACGACCTCGTGCGCAATCGCCAGGCCAAGCCCCGTCCCCTCAGGACGCGTGGTAAAGAAGGGGGTAAAGAGGCGGGTCTGCGCGCTCGGATCGATCCCCGGCCCGCGATCGGCAACGGTGATCTCCCACGCCCCATCGACCACTCGGGCCCCCAACCCCACCCATGCTTCTGGTTGCCCTTGCTGCACGGCCAAGGCATTGTCGATTAGATTACCGATCGCCCCGACAAGTGCCCCCTCGTCGCCTAGCACGGGAGGAGCATCGGCTGGCGGAGCAGCCAGGCACTCAAGGTGCGCTCCCTGCGCCTCAGCAAGCGGTGCAGCATGGTTCCAGAGTTGGGTAAAGAGGTGATCGAGCGCAACTGGCCCACGTACTGAGACGCCGCCGCGGGCAAAGAGGAGCATGTCGGCGATAAGCCGCTCCATGCGCTGTAACCGCCCCTTGATTTTGGCCACGAGTGGCAGGCGCGTCTCCTCGGACAAGTGAGGAAGCTCCAGATGGTCGAGAAAGAGGAGCGCGGCGGCAAGTGGTGTGCGCAACTGATGGGCTAAACCAGCTACCAGCTCGCCCATTGCCGCCAGCCGCTCCTGCCGCGCAACTGCCTCGCGCAACGCTGCCGCTTCAGTCACATCCTGCACCACGGCGATTCGTCCGCCCTGATCGGGCAGCTGCGACCAAGTGAGGGTCACCCGCCGCGGTTCGGCCTGGCCAGTCACCAGCAGTTCGTTGGGTGTACCGCTCGGCACCAGGGTGGCGGCAAAGGTTGCCCACGGCTGGCCAGGCGCCACTGCCGCGCCAAACCAGGCGAGTGCGGCACTGTTTGCTTCGCTGATTATTCCTTCTTCATTGACGACAACCACGGCCACCGGCAGCGCCCGCAGCAACACCTCCATCCGCTCGGTCAGCCGGGCAGCACGTACCTCGAGCTGGCCGTAGGCGTGGGTAAGCGCTTCCGCCGCCTCCTGGAACTGGGCAAAGGCCGCAGCCAGTTGTTCAGGGGTGAGCAGAGCGGCGCTGGGCCGGGTCAAATCGATCGGTTCGGTTGCCATGGCTTCTCATTCTAGCTGAAGTGCTCAACAAGGCAACGGCAACAATTGCCGACCCATTTTGCCGCTTTTTTCCTCATTACCCATCGCACCAGGGGCGATAATGGCACTGTGGGATCAGAGGATAGCGAAGAATCATGGCTGAAGGAACTGCAACGCTCGACACCTCAACCGCGGCAACGGCTGCAGCGCCGGAAGAAACCGCTACCAGCGCAAAACCGTGGCAACCGCTGCTTGATCGCTTGGCCGCCTGGACGCCGCAGCAGAGGCTGGCGGCCGGCGCAGCGCTTGCTTTGGCGGTTGCTCTGCTCGTTGGTGTTTGGCTGTGGTCAAAACCGGACGACAAAGCCGTCCTCTTTGCCAACCTCGACTCACAAAATGGGGGGGTGATCGTTGAAGAGTTGAAAAAACGGAACATCCCCTACGAAATCGCCCAAGGGGGAAGCACGATCATGGTTCCGGCCGCTAAGGTGCACGAACTGCGCCTGCAGCTTGCGGCCCAGGGACTTCCCAAAGGGGGAACGGTCGGTTTCGAACTCCTCGATGGCCAGAAGATCGGCATCACCCAATTTGCCGAGCAGGTCAACTACCAGCGGGCACTCGAGGGGGAGCTCGCCCGGTCGATCGCGACCCTGGGGGCAGTGGCCCAGGCTCGGGTCCATCTGGCGATTCCGAAACGGACGAGTTTTCTGCGCGACCAGCAGAAACCCACCGCCTCGGTGGTGCTGCACCTCAAACCTGGCCGGTTCCTCGATGAGACCCAGATCGCTGGCATCCGCCACCTGGTTGCCTCCAGCATCCCGAACATGGATCCCGCCGACGTGTCACTCGTCGACCAAAATGGCAAGCTGCTGACCCAGACCCCCGATCTGCTCAATCAGACCCTCAACGCTAAACAGCTTGCCTACCGCCAGGAGATGGAGCAGCGCTACCGCGAACGGGTCGAAGCGCTGCTCGCACCGGTGGTTGGCAAACCCAACTTCCGCGCCGAAGTCTCGCTTGAGCTCGACTTCGACCGCATCGAACGGACCGCCGAAAGCTACCGCCCCAACCCGGCTCCCAACCAGGCAATCCGCAGCCAGCAGATACACGAGAAGTTCGGCGATGAAGCGCTGCCCCAGGGGGTGCCCGGGGCGCTGACCAATCAGCCCCCCGTTCCGGCCACAGCGCCGATCACCAACCCCGAGGTCCCCTCCTCTGGCGTGGCGACCATTGGCCGGCGCGAACGGGCAGCGACAATCAACTACGAACTAGACCGCACCATCGAACATATCCAGAAGGCGCAAGGGGCGATCAAGAAGCTGGCTGTGGCGGTGGTGATCAACCAGAAACGGGAGAAAACCAAAGAGGGGGAACTGGTGATCCCTTCCAACGAAGAGTTGCAGCAACTTGAACTGCTGGTTAAGAGCGCACTAGGCTTCGATGCCAGTCGCGGTGATACCATTACCGTGCGCGGCGCGCTTTTTGCCGAAGTCGACGAACGCCCGAAGGGACCATGGTGGAAGCTCATTCTGGAAGACGCTGAGATGGTCGAGATCGTGCGCGAACTCCTCCGCTTCCTGACCGTAGTCATTGCGCTGACCCTGATCTACTTCGGGGTAATCCGCCCGTTGCTGCGTGCGGTAACCCCAGCCAAGGAGGCAGCGACGCCCGAAGGGGGCTCTGGTCCAACTGGGGGCACTGACCAAGCGGGTGCTCACCTCGCGGGTAGGGGAGAAACGCCCGGCTTGACCGGCGCGGAAATGGGGGAACCTGCCGGCGAGATGCCCGATGCCCTGGTGCACCTCACCAGCCTTACCCCTGCTGATCCCTTCGATGAGAAACTGGCTACACTTCGTGAATTGACTCAGAGTAATCCAAAACTGATGGCTAACCTCATCAAGGAGTGGATCGGCGCACAGGAGAAGAAGTGATGGTGGCCGGAAACGACAACAAAGCGGCGCTGGAAAAGGCGGCAACGCTCTTGGTTACCCTGGGTCCAGCCGAAGCAGCCGCCGTTCTCAAACACCTTGGTCCGCGCGAAGTGCAGTCGCTCGGGATGGTAATGGCCTCCCTCCCCCCAAAACCGCGCGAAGAGGTTGAAGCGCTCCTTGATGAAGCAATCGACCACTTCAAGAAAGGGGCGCCGATCGAACCCGACCCCGAGCAGATCCGCCAGATGCTCACGCAGGCGCTGGGCGACGACAAGGCAAGCCACATTCTGGGTAAAATCTTGCAAGGGTCGGACACCGGGGCTATCGAGAGCCTCAAATGGCTCGATCCCGGCACAGCCGCCGACCTGATCAAGAACGAACACCCGCAGATCATTGCCACCATCTTGGTGCACCTCGACTACGACTTTGCCGGTGAGATCCTCAAACGCTTCCCGGAGCGGCTACGTAACGACGTGATTCTTCGCATCGCCACGCTGGAAGGGGTCCAACCCCAAGCGCTCAAGGAACTCAATGAAGCCCTTTCTGAGCTTCTGGCCAACGCCTCCTCCGGCGCCAAGGGGAAAACTGCGGGGGGCGTTCGCCATGTGGCCGAGATCCTCAACTTTGTCGGCGCGCAGATCGAAACCGAAGTGCTCGACGCCGTGCGCGAATATGACCCCGACCTGGCCCAGCGGATCATGGACGAGATGTTTGTCTTTGACAACCTGCTCGATATGGATGACCGCAGCATTCAGACGCTGCTGCGCGAAATCCCCAACGACCAGTTGGTACTGGCCCTCAAGGGAGCCTCTCCTGAACTGCGCGAGAAGATCTTCAAGAACATGTCGCAGCGCGCTGCCGAGATGTTGCGCGAAGACCTGGAGAGCCGTGGCCCGGTGCGGGTCTCCGAGGTCGAAGCGGCCCAGAAGGAGATCCTCAAGGTGGTCCGCCGTTTAGCAGAAGAGGGGCAGATCATGCTCCCCAGCAAAGGTGGAGACGAAGGGTTCATCTAAACTGCCATGCCGATCGAACGCCACCAGGCCAGCGGCCTCTTTCCTCCACTGACCCTCCCCTCTTTCGACGAAGTGGCGCAGCAGCCGCCTGGCGAACCTGCGCAAGCCACATCGGACGAAGCTGAGCTACCCACAGCTTCCGAACTCGAAGCCGTCTGGGAGGCCGCGCGCCACGACGGCTACGCCGCTGGATACGCGGCGGGAAAAGAGGAGGGGTTTGCTGCTGGCCACGCCGAGGGGTACGCGCAGGGATTCGCGGAAGGGAAAGCGGCCGGCGAAACCGCCGGTTATGCCGAAGGGTTCGATCGGGGCCAAGAAGAGGGCCGCGCAGAGGGAGCGGCGGCGGCAAAGAGCGAATGGGAGCCGCGCTTGCGCGAACAGCTGGCAGCAGCAAGCGAACTGGTTACTGCACTCAAGGAACAGTTCCAGGCGCTTCCACAGCGGTTAGCCGAACCGGTCGCCACACTTGCCATCGAGATTGCCCGCGCAGTGCTGGAAAACGAGCTCGCCACCCATCCGAAAACCGTCGTTGCCGTTGCCGAAGCGGCGCTGCGCACTGCCTTGGAGCAGCCAGCCACCCTGCGCGCCCACCCGGACGACGCGGCGTTTTTGACCGAAGCACTGAGCGGTAATGCTGGAATCACGATCGTCGCCGACCCCCAACTATGCCGCGGATCGGTGGTCATCGAGGGCGAGAATTTCCTTGTCGACGCCACCCTCCCCAGCCGTTGGCGCCGTGTCGTCGGCCGCATCGCCCCGCAAGCCGCTAATTGGAGCCTGCCTGATGACGCACCTCCCGCCGCTCACTGACCCACTCACCCGGATGCTTGCTACCCTCACCGACGAGGTGCGCCGCACCCCAGCCATCGCCCAAGCAGGACGCCTAACCCGGGTTAATGGGTTGATCCTGGAGGCGCGCGGTCTGCGCCTGCCAGTTGGGGCAACCTGCCGCATTACCACCAGCGAAGGAATGACCGCCGAAGCGGAAGTGGTCGGTTTTGACAACGACACCCTCTTTCTCATGCCCACTGAACCGCTCTACGGCGCCACACCGGGGGCTGCGGTCTTTGCCGCCGATCCGCCACCGTTGCCCTTACGCGTCGACGCTGCTCTCCACCCCGCCCGGCGGCGCACCGACCGCGCCAAACACCTGCCAGTTGGCCCTGGCCTTTTTGGCCGGGTCGTCGACGGCAACGGTCGTCCGCTCGATGGAAGAGGGCCGCTTTTTGACGTCGTGCCCCGCTCGCTTGCTGCCCGGCCCATCAACCCACTGGAACGGACGCCGATTAGCGAACCGATCGACGTTGGCATTCGGGCAATTAACGGGCTACTTACTGTCGGCAGTGGCCAGCGGATCGGCCTCTTTGCCGGAACTGGTGTTGGGAAGTCGGTACTGCTGGGGATGATGGCCCGCTACACCACAGCCGATGTTGTCGTTGTCGGTCTCATTGGCGAACGGGGGCGCGAAGTCAGGGAGTTCATCGAAGAGATCCTCGGCAAAGAGGGGCTTTCCCGTTCGGTCGTCGTCGCCGCCCCGGCCGATGCCAATCCGCTGCTGCGGCTGCAAGGGGCAACCTACGCTACGGCAATTGCCGAATCGTTCCGCGAGGCGGGAAAACGGGTCTTGCTCATCATGGATTCGCTCACCCGCTTTGCCATGGCCCAGCGCGAGATTGCGCTGTCAATTGGCGAACCCCCGGTCACCAAGGGTTATCCGGCGTCGGTCTTTGCCAAACTCCCAGCGCTTGTCGAACGGGCGGGTCAAGGAAGGCAGGGGGAAGGGTCGATCACCGCTTTTTATACGGTGCTCACCGAAGGCGACGACCTGCAAGATCCGGTTGCCGACGCAGCGCGTGGGATCCTCGACGGCCACATTGTACTTTCTCGCGCTCTTGCCGATGAGGGGCACTACCCGGCCATTGCCATCGACCAATCGATCTCGCGCGTCATGCCGCAAGTGGTCAGCGCCGACCACCTTAAACTGGCCACCCGCTTCAAGCGGCTCTGGTCCCGCTACCGCAATGCCCGCGACCTTCTCTCCGTAGGGGCCTACCAAAGGGGAAATGACCCAGAGCTGGATGAAGCCATCAGCCGACACCCAGCCATGGCGCGATTCTTACAGCAGGGCATCCGCGAAAAAGCCTCATTTACCGAAACCTTGACCCAACTGGCTGAGGTGCTGGCATGACATCGCGGCAAACCCTAACCACCATGCTTGCCCTGCTCACCGATGCGGAGAACAAGGCAGCCAAAAAGTTGGGCGAAGCGACCCAGAGACTGGCCGCTGAGGAGGAGAAACGGGCGATGCTTGAACAGTTCCGCAATGAATATCAGGAGAAGCTGCGGCAGGCTCTTGCCGAAGAGAAACCCCCAGCACTCATTGCCAACCACCAGCAGTTTCTGAGCCGCCTGGACGAGGCGGTGGCCATCCAGCAGACGGTCTGTGCACAGGCTGCCGCTCAGCGCGACCAGGCGCAGCAGGCGTGGCTTGCGGCGATGGGCAAACGCAAGGCCTTCGATCTGCTGCTTGCCAAGGAGAAGGAGCGTGCAGCCAAAGCCGAAGCGAAAGCGGCACAAAAATTGCTCGATGAATGGGCAAGTCAGCACCATCTTCGCCATACCACACAGGAGGACTGATCCCATGATGACGCACCCCTCTTCCCCTGCTGCCCTGCCCGTTGTTCCTCCCCTACCGGCAGGCAACGACAGCAGTGCTGCGGCCGAACCCGAAGGCGCAGACCATTTCGACCGGTTGCTCCTAGGGGCTCAACAAAACGCGACAACCCCACCCAAACCGACAACGGCTGGTCCCTTGACCAGTAAGGATCGCCCCTTACCCGGTCAGACGGGACAAGCGGCTGTCTCTTCCCCGGAAGCAGAGCGCGCAGCACTGGCTGAGCAGATTGCCCAGTGGTTGGTCCAGTGGCTTGCGCAGCACCAAACCGGGCAACAGGTGGCGACGAATGGCAAGACCGCAGCCGCAGTTGAAAACAGCGCCACGGCGGTAGCGGCCTCTGGTACAGTGAGCGATGGAGGTGCTGCTACTGGAAACCTTGCCGGATTGCCGGCAGCGCTTGTTGCTACCCTGAACCAGATCGCCGCCCACTCCGATGAAATAAGCAGATTCGACCAAAAGGTCGCTGCGCTGCTTGCGCAGGGCAAAGCCAGCGAACTAACCCAGGCGCTCTCTCGGCTTGCCCGGAACGACCGCACAAGCGGATTGGGCCAAGCACTCACTGCGCTGACGGCAGAGGCCACCGCGAAGGATCAGCCGGCACTGCCGGAGGCAGTCGCCAAGTGGCTGCAGCCGCTGGGCGTCCAGAAGGTAGCCTTCAGAGGTGAGAGCGCAGCGGGCAATACCCAGCAAGCCGCGTGGCAAAAGCTTCTTGCTGAATGGTCGGATCGCCGTCCGGTCGACGCGGCCGCGGTGACTACCCCACCGCTTGCTCATGAGGCCCCAACAGCGCCGAATACAAAGGCACCGCTTGTTGGCAACCTGCTGCGTATCCCGCCAGACGGCGCTACCCAAAGCGGCAAAAGCGAACCGCTGTCAGCAACCGTTCCCCTCTCCCTTACCAACTCCGACGGTCGGTTGGCGCCGGCAACCGCCCACCCCTCTGCGGAACCGCTCACCACGCTTAATGGTACCAATCATGGTGGGGAAGCCGCACTACTCCTTCAGGGTGCCGCCGCCCCATCTCGGCCGCCTGTCGAAACGATCCAGACCCCTGTCACGCAGACCGCCCAGTGGACCGCCGAGACAGCGGAGCGGATCGTCTGGCACGCCGGTCGCGCCCACGAAAAGGTCGAACTGCAGCTCACCCCGCCCCATCTTGGCAAGATCGAGGTGACCTTGCAACTGGCCAACGACCAACTCACCGCCCAATTCGTCGCTGCCAGCCAAGCCACCCGCGATGCGCTCGACCAGGCGATGCCGCGGTTACGAGAGCTATTGCAGCAAGCTGGGATTGAACTTGGACAGACCTTTGTCGGTAACCAAGGCCCTGGGGGCGAACGCCAGCCACCCCAGCCGCAGCAAGATTCGCTGGCTGCCTGGTTCGACGAACGTGAGGCCGACCCCGCCGTCAGCGCGGCCGAAAACCCTGGCGCAGAGCGTCGTACCGCGCACGATGGGCTGGAGGCATGGGCATGAAGAGAATTTACCACCCGATCGCCTCGTTTTTTTGCCTTTGAAGTGCGCGATAATCGCCCTATCATGGCGTAACCGAATAGGAGAGACCCACTATGGCCAAAGAGGCAGCCAAAGAGGAGACGAACCAGGAAGCAGCGCCTGCCAAGTCGGGCAAAGGAAAACTTCTGGTCATCCTCCTCATCGTCCTGATCGTGCTCCTTCTTGCCGCCGTTGGGCTCCTTGGGTTTTTGCTCCTTAAGAAGAAGGGCGGCGGCGATGGCCATAACGAGCCCAAGGCGGCAGAGGCCCATGCCCCATCCCTAGCAGCGCTGGCACCTGCTGCTCCCCCGCCGGTAGTCATCGACCCTGGCAAACCGCCCGTATTCGTTGCCCTTGACCCGATCGTTGTTAACCTCGCCCCAGGGGAGGGGGAGCGGTACCTGCAGGTGGCGATCGTGCTGCGGATTGCCGACCAGAAGTTTGACGCCGCCCTTAAGCAGTTCATGCCCGAGATTCAGCACCGCGTGAACCTTCTGCTTTCGAGCAAACTTCCTTCGGAGCTGGCCACTGCCAAAGGGCGCGAGGTTCTAGCAATGGATCTCCGCGATACCATCAACGAGGTACTCGGCTACCCCCCGCGTCCGCGCGACCAGCAGCAGCTCGGTCCCTCTGGCCCGGTGCAAGCTGTGCTCTTTCGCTCCTTCATCATCCAGTAACCGAATCGATTACCAGGTCGGCCATGGAAAGCTCATCCGAATTTCTCTCGCAGGAAGAGGTCGACGCGCTGCTGCGCGGGGTCACCGGCGAAGAGGATGAGCCGCAGCCCGAGCAGGAGGAGGAAGGAGGGGTTCGCCCCTATAACCTGGCCACACAGGAACGAATCGTTCGTGGGCGCATGCCCACGATGGAGCTGATCAACGAACGCTTTGCCCGCTACCTGCGCGTTGGCCTCTTTAACTTCGTTCGCCGCAACATTGAAGTCTCTGTTGGTGCCCTTCATGTCCAGAAGTACAGCGAATTCATCCGCAACCTGGTGATCCCCACCAACCTTAACCTGGTGCAGGCCAAACCCTTTCGCGGCAACGGCCTAATTGTGATGGAGCCAAACCTAATCTTTCTGATCGTCGATATTCTCTTTGGCGGCGACGGCCGGTTCCACACCCGCATCGAAGGGCGCGACTTCAGCCCCACTGAACAGCGGATCATCCTGGGACTGCTCAATACCATTTTTGCTGACTACGAACGGGCGTGGGCGCCGGTCTTCAAAATCCAGCTTGGTTATGTCCGCTCGGAGATGAACCCCCAGTTTGCCAGCATCGCCACCCCTTCAGAGATCGTTGTCGCTTCGCAGTTTGTCCTCGACTTAGGGGTTGGGCAAGCAAACATCTACATCTGCTGGCCCTACTCAATGCTTGAGCCAGTGCGCGATCTCCTCTACTCGACGATGCAAAGCGACCAGATGACCCATGACAGTCGCTGGACGCGCAATTTGGCCCGGCGGATGGCTGAAGCAGAGGTTAGTCTCAACGCTGTGCTTGGCCGCGGAAAGCTCACCTTGGGCGACCTCGTCGATCTGCGCGTAGGCGATGTCATCCCGATCGAAATTCCTGAGCTCATCACTGTCTATAGCGACGGCATCCCGGTGATCCGCGGTCACTACGGCATCCGCAACCGCCACTATGCCGTGAAGATCCACCACTTCGTTGCCGAAGAGGAGCCGCCTGACGAACCGATCAATGGCACCACAGAAAGCAGCGACAAGGAAAGCGCACAGGAGGAATAGCCGATGGTTGACACCCCGGAAGAGAAAGAGAACGTCTCGGCTGATGACTGGGAAGCAGCGATGAACGAACAAGCCGCGGCCGAAGGCGAAGGCAGCGGCGTCGACGAATCGGCGTTGGCCGACGAGTGGGCCGCCGCGCTTGCTGAACAGGAACAGGGAAGGGGCGACAGCGGGCACGCTTCTGACGACAACCCCTATGGCGCCAAACCGGCCAAGAACCTCTTTCCCGACTTTGGCGAAGGGAACCAGAAAGTAGATAACCTCTCTGATTTTCAGATGATCATGGACATCCCGGTCCAGATCACGGTGGAACTGGGCCGGACCAAAATGCCGATTCGCAACCTCCTGCAGCTTGCCCACGGTTCGGTCATTGAACTGGACGGGCTAGCCGGTGAACCGATGGATGTCCTGGTCAATGGCACGCTGATCGCCCAAGGGGAGGTCGTGGTCGTCAACGATAAATTCGGCATCCGCCTTACCGACATCATCACGCCGGCAGAGCGGATGCGCAAACTGCGTGGCAGCAGCTAAGGAAACGCTGAAGAATTGTCGCGCAGCCGCTGATTGAGCGTTTCCTTAACTCGTACCCAGGAGCAAGCGGTTCACCCGCTTGACGAAACCGGCTGGATCAGCAAGCGTCCCCCCCTCGGCCAAGAGCGCCTCGTCAAAGAGGAGTTCGGCCCATTCACCAAGCGCCGCATCATCGGCGGCAGCCAGCCGGGCGAAGAGAGGGTGGTCGACGTTCACTTCGAGCACCGGCGTCACCGTCGGCGTCTGCTGGCCGGCAGCCTGTAGGATCCGCTGCAGGTTCAGGGTCATCCCCCCCTCATCGACCACCAGGCAGGCGGGCGATTCGACCAAACGCGCCGAGGGGCGAACCGCCTTAACTCGTCCGGTGAGGGCTTCAGCCAAGCGCTTGAGCGTCGCCTCATGGGTCTTGGCCGCCTCTTCGGTTGCACGCTTCTGCTGCTCGTCAACAAGCTCGGGGAATTCGTCGCTGCGCGTGATATTGACCAGCGCCTTGCCTTGGTACTCAGGCAGATGGGCCGTCCACCACTCGTCGATCCGGTCGGTAAGAAGCAGCACCTCGATCCCCATCTTGCGAAAGCGCTCAAGGTGCGGAGCATTCCGGGCGGCAACGAGCGATTCGGCTGTCAGGTAGTAGATGCTCTTCTGCCCCTCCTTCATGCGGCCAATGTAGTCATCGAGCGAAACGCTTGCCTCATTGCCTTCGCTTGCTGTGGAGACGAACAGCAGCAGCGCCGCAATTCGCTCGCGGTTGCTTGCATCTTCCCCGATCCCTTCCTTTACCACCCGACCAAACTCGCGCCAGAATTGGGCGTACTTCTCTGGTTCATTCTTGGCTAACTGCTCAAGCAACCCGAGCACCCGCTTGGTGATGCCGCCGCGGATGGCATCGAGCACTTTTGCCTCCTGCAGCATTTCGCGCGAGACATTGAGCGGCAGGTCTGCCGCATCGACGATACCGCGCACAAAGCGCAGATAATGGGGCAGCAGCCGCTCGGCATCTTCCATGATGAAGACCCGTTTGACATAGAGCTTTACCCCATGACGCGGCTTGGCGTCCCATAGGTCAAACGGAGCGCGTTTTGGCAAGTAAAGAAGGAGCGTGTACTCGTGCTTTCCTTCTACTTTGGCGTGGGTCCAGGCAAGGGGTTCGTCAAAGTCATGGGCCACGTGCTTGTAGAAGTTGCGGTACTCCTCGTCGCTGATTTCGCTTTTGGCACGCGCCCAGAGAGCTGTCCCTTGGTTGATCTGCTCCCATTCGTCGGTGCGGCGGTAACTGCTTGTCTCCTGATCCCACTCCTCTTTGGGCATCAGGATCGGCCACAGGATATGGTCAGAATATTTGCGGATCAGCTCGGCAAGACGCCAGCGCGACAGAAAGTCGTGCGCCGACGCTTTCAGGTGCAGCACCACCTCGGTGCCACGCTCTGGTCGCGGACAAGGGGCAACGGTAAAGCTTGCCGCGGTGTCGTCGGCAAGCGAACAGGACCACTCCACCCCCTCTTCGGCAGGCAGCCCCGCTTTGCGCGTGCGCACCACCACCCGGTCAGCGACAATAAAGGCGGAATAGAACCCCACCCCAAATTGGCCAATGAGCAGCGAATCCTTCTGTGCTTCGCCTGAGAGGTTGCGCAAGAAAGCCTTAGTGCCGGAGCGGGCGATTGTACCCAGATTCTCGACGACTTCCGCTTCACTCATCCCGATGCCGTTATCGCGCACCGTGATCGTCTTGGCCTCTTTATCGTAGTCGACCCAGATCTTCAGCTCACCATCACCGTTGTAGAGGGCGGGGTTGAGCGTTGCTTCAAAGCGCAGCTTGTCGCAGGCATCCGAGGCGTTTGAAATCAGCTCGCGCAAGAAAATCTCCGGATGGGAGTAGAGCGAATGGATCACCAGGTGCAATAGTTCCCGCACCTCTGCCTGAAACGGCAACGTCTTGCCTGCATCACTCATGCCCGATCACTCCTTTCTTTCCTCATCACGAACTTACTCATATCGAACCGAGACGATCTCCACCAGACGTACCCCGCTGGGCGTTGGCACCCGCACCTCCTCCCCCGCGGCGCGCTTGAGCAGCGCCTGGGCAAGCGGCGACTGCCAACTGATCCGCCCCTTCCCCGGGTCGGCCTCGTCGACGCCGACGATCTGCCACACCTCCTCTTTTTCGCTGACCACGTCGTAGAGGGTGACCGTAGCACCAAAAAAGACGCGGTCGGTGGGGGGGCGCTGCCGCGGATCGACCACTTCAGCTGCCTCCAGCCGCTTAGTCAGGTAGCGGATCCGCCGATCGATCTCGCGCAACCGCCGTTTGCCGTAGAGATAATCGCCATTTTCCGAGCGGTCGCCGTTGCTAGCCGCCCAGGCAACCACCTCGACCAGCCGTGGCCGTTCCACCTTGACCAGGAATTCGAACTCTTCGCGCAGGGCGCGATACCCGGCCGGGGTCAGGTAGTTGGGCACACCGGCTTGCAAAGCGGCAGGCGCGCCGTCGTCGTTGCTGGGGTTGCTACTTTTGCTCCGCATCACCCTGCTCTCTCCTCTCGATTGGCCAGGCCAAAGTAACCACTACCGGTTGATGGTCACTGGCCGCGGTAGCGCTCCACACCTCAAGCGAACCAACAGCGCCAGATAGCGACGGTGACACCCAGACATAATCGCAGCAGTAGGGGTGGTCGGGCCACGGTGCGCCATGGAGCCCCACCGTTGGGTCGTGCGGCTTCTCCCCGTGCGCTACCACCCAGGCGTCGCGCCACTTGCCGCTATCGGCCAGCAGGCGATATTCTGGGGATTGCGGGGCAAAATTCAAGTCCCCAAGGAGCACCGCTGGCTCCGGCTCGGCCAGCGCCACCAGCGCCTCGACCTGGGCCAGTCGCTGCCGGGGGCAATAGTACTCGAGATGGGTGCCGAGAACCCGCAACGGGTGACCAGCCACCTCAACGGTCACCGCGCAGACGGTGCGTGGTATCCACTCGCTGCTGGTTGCCGGCGGCGCAGGTAGCGCAATCGGCTGCCACGAGCGTATCGGATAGCGGCTTCCTACCCAGTTGCCGAAACGGGTCCGCCGCCCATCAGCGCTTGGCCTATCGATCCCCGGCGCGTAGCAGCTCTGAAACTGCGGCAACCGGGCAGCGAGAATCGCCACCTGGTCGCTGTCGTCGTTGTCAGGAAGCTCTGGATAGTGTTGCGCCACCTCCTGCAGCACCACGATGTCGGGATCGACCGCAGTGATCTCGTCGACGATCCGCGACCAGTCAACCCGGCAATCGGCGCCGCGCCCCCACTGTACGTTCCAACTCATTATCGTAACGACCATTTTTGGCTCCGCCATTTTCTATATATAGCGCATATCATATTCAATACTCACTACCCATAGTGTTATTCGGGTTGACTTCCCTGCTCTAGCACGCTAGACTATCTCTTATCCACTGGTTCCATTGTGCAAGGAAGCAACTGCAATGTCCACCCCCGTCACACAGCCGAATGCCACGGTAGCCAACCTGCCGCCGCAGGAGATCTCCCTGGAAGTCCTACTTGAAAAGTATGCCAAAGACGGCGAATCGTCGCTCGCTGAGGTGCGCCAGCGGGTTGCCCGGGCGCTTGCTTCTGTCGAGAAAGAGAAAGAGCGCAAGCATTGGGAAGCGCGTTTCCTCTGGGCCCAGGAGAACGGTTTCATCCCCGCTGGACGGATCAACAGTGCTGCTGGCACCAACCTGCAAGCCACCCTGATCAACTGTTTTGTCCAACCGATCGGGGACTCGGTCACCGAGATGGAAGATGGCTATCCTGGCATCTACACGGCGCTGGCACAAGCTGCCGAAACCATGCGCCGCGGGGGCGGAGTCGGTTACGACTTCTCGCGGATCCGTCCGCGCGGCGCCCGCGTCAAGGGGACACAATCGAACGCCTCCGGCCCGGTCTCCTACATGCGCGTCTTTGACCGGTCGTGCGAAACGGTCGAATCGGCTGGCGCACGGCGCGGTGCTCAGATGGGGGTGTTGCGCTGCGATCACCCCGACATCGAGGAGTTCATCCACGCCAAAGATCAAGGGGATCTGACCAACTTCAACATCTCGGTAGGGGTAACCGACGCCTTCATGGAGGCAGTGCTGGCTGATCGTGAAGTCGAGCTGGTGCATAAAGCCGAACCGGGCGATGAGTACCTCGCCCAAGGGGCCTACCAGCGCAGTGATGGCCTGTGGGTCTATCGCCGTGTCCGTGCCCGTGATCTATGGGATCAGATCATGAAGAGCACCTACGACCACGCCGAGCCCGGGGTGCTCTTTCTCGACCGGATGAATGCTGACAATAACCTTTATTACTGCGAACGGATCGAAGCAACCAACCCCTGCGCTGAACAGCCCCTGCCGCCCTACGGCTGCTGCGACCTCGGCTCGATTAACCTCACCTGTTTCGTGCGCGAACCATTTACGGAACGGGCCCACTTCGACTTCGCCACCTTCGAAGCAGTAGCCGCGGTGGCCATCCGTATGCTCGACAACGTGCTTGATGTCACCCACTGGCCGTTGCCGGAACAGCACCGCGAGGCGATGAGCAAGCGGCGCGTTGGGCTCGGTTTTACCGGGCTTGGCGACGCCCTGATCATGCTGCGGCTGCGCTACGACAGCGACGCGGCCCGAGCGATGGCTGCCGAAATTGCCCGGGTCATGCGCGACGCTGCCTATCTGGCCAGTGTTGAACTGGCCAAGGAGCGCGGAGCCTTCCCGCTCTTTGACGCCGATCTCTATCTCTCTGGCGGCAACTTCGCTTCGCGTCTTCCTGAGTCGATCAAAGCCAAGATCCGCAAACACGGCATCCGCAACTCACACCTTTTGTCAATCGCGCCCACAGGGACGATCTCGCTTGCCTTTGCCGACAACGCCAGCAACGGCATCGAGCCCCCCTTCTCTTACACCTACACGCGGCGCAAGCGTCAGGCAGACGGCACCTTCAAGGAGTACGCGGTAGAAGACCACGCCTGGCGCCTCTACAAACATCTAGGCGGCAACGTTGATCAGCTGCCCGATTACTTTATCTCGGCGCTGGAGATCTCTGCCAAAGACCATGCGGCGATGGTCGCCGCAGTTGCCCCTTACATCGACACCTCGATCTCCAAAACCGTCAATGTCCCAGAGGACTACCCTTTCGACGATTTCCAAGACCTCTATCTGGTGGCGTGGAAGTCGGGCCTAAAGGGTCTTGCCACCTACCGGCCCAACTCGGTTCTTGGCGCAGTCCTTACGGTAGATAAACCCAAGGAAGAGAGCGCCTCATCGGCAGAATCGACCGAGGCAATCGCCTTTGCCGACGCCAACCGGCGGCTATCGCTTGCTAAACTCCCAGCACCTGTGCTCGCCAGCCTGCGCTGGCCTGGTCGGCCGGAACTGCCTGATGGCAATCCCGCCTGGTGCTACATGCTCAACACCCCAGAAGGGGAGTTTGCGCTGTTTGTCGGCCATATCGAACAGGAGCAGGGGGCCTTTCCGTTTGAAGTGTGGGTCAATGGCGCCAACCAGCCGCGTGGGCTGGGGGCAGTGGCCAAGACGCTCTCGATGGACATGCGCGCCAACGACCGCGCCTGGCTCAAGATGAAGCTCGACACCCTGGCCACGCTCACCAGCGACAAGAGTTTCGAGATGGCCTTTCCACCGCACGGCGAGAAGCGGCGCTTCCCCAGTGTCGTTGCCGCCTTTGCCGAAGTGATTCGCTACCGCTGCGAAAAGCTCGGCGCCTTTACCGAACTTGAGGCCGGAGAAGGTCTCTTTGGCAGCCACACCCCGGTAGTCGACACCCTCTTTTCCCGCTTTGAGCCGCGCACGGGAACCGACGGGACGCTCTCTTGGACCGTTGACGTCCAGAACCCGACCACAGGGGACGATTTCGTCTTAGGTCTCAAGGAGATCACGCTGCCTGCCCCGGACGGCCAAGGGATGGTTACCCGTCCCTATGCGGTATGGCTTGCGGGGAACTACCCGCGGGCGCTCGATGGCCTAACCCGCATTTTGTCGCTTGACATGCGGGTGATCGACCCGGCATGGATCGGGATGAAGCTCAGAAAACTGCTCAACTACCCTGAGCCGCTCGGGGACTTCATCGCTTTTGTCCCCGGTGCGCGCAAACAGGCCAACTACCCAAGCACCGTCTCGTACGTCGCGCAGCTCATTATCCACCGCTACGCGATGCTGGGCATCTTGGACGAGCGGGGCTACCCGATCCAGGAGATGGGGCTGATGCAGCAGCCGTACCGCGACGATGAGCCGCAGCTGGTCCACGGCAAGCGGTGCCCGGAGTGCGGCAACCAAACGATGATCCGCAAGGATGGTTGCGACTTCTGTACTGCGTGCGGCGCCGTGGGGGCGTGCGGCTGAGCAGATCAGCAAACGCCGTGCGGGATGGCCCAGGGTCAGCTCAGTGCCTGGATTACCCGCGCGGTTACCTCCTCTACCGGCCCAGCGCCGTCTACCCGCACCACCCGCGGGGCGGCTGGGTCGCTGCTTGCCGACCATTTGGTGTAGTAGTCGATGAGCGGCTTGGTCTGCTCATGATAGACGCGCAGACGCTGCCGCACCGTCTCCTCGCGGTCGTCGTCGCGCTGCACGAGCGGCTCACCGGTTACATCATCGATACCAGGCACCTTAGGGGGGTGGTACTTGACGTGGTAGGTCCGCCCCGAAGCGGGATGGACGAGCCGACCGCTCATCCGGTCGACGATCTCCTCATCCGGTACCTCGAAAACGAGCACATAGTCAAGTGGGATCGTGTCGGCGCGTAACGCTTTGGCCTGTGCCAACGTGCGCGGAAAACCGTCGAAGAGATACCCCTTCTGGCAGTCGGGCGCCTGCAGCCGCTCGCGCACCAACCCGATGATGATCTCATCAGAGACAAGCCCACCGGCATCCATTACCTGCTTGGCGGCTAACCCGAGCGGCGTACCGGCCTTCACGGCGGCCCGGAGCATGTCGCCGGTGGAAATTTGCGGAATCCCGAAATGGCGGCAAATCGCCTGGGCTTGGGTTCCCTTGCCTGCCCCTGGGGGGCCCAACAGAATCAAACGCATGAAAGCTCCCGCAAACTTAGGTCAAATGGTAGTAAAAACGGTTCGAACCCGGTCTAGGTCGGCCACTGTATCGACACCAGCAGGTGGCGCCTCGGGCCACAGATGCACAAAGATCCGCTCGCCATACCAGAGGGCGCGCAGCTGTTCCAACTGTTCGGCACCCTCCCACGGCGTCACCGGCCAGGCGACGAAACGGCGCAGAAAACCGACCCGGTACGCGTAGAGTCCAAGATGGCGCCAGACGGGGACCGGGGGTGGCGCACCGGGGTCGAGTTCGGCAGCGACCACGTCACGCAGCCACGGTATCGGCGCTCGCGAGAAGTAGGCCGCAAAACCGGCCGCGTTGCACACCACCTTGACGGCGTTCGGATCGCGCCATTCAGCAACAGTGGCTACCGGCACCGCCGCGGTGGCCATCGCCGCCTCGGGCCTTTGGGCAAGGGCCTGAGCCACCTCCTGCACCAACGCCGCTGGCAGAAGCGGCTCATCTCCTTGCCAATTAACGACAATCGTCTCATCTGGCCAACCAAGCGTTGCTGCTACTTCGGCCAGCCGGTCGGTTCCGGAGGGGTGCGTTGGGCTCGTCAGGATCGCCGAACCCCCCGCGGCCGTGACCACCTCGGCAATCGCCGCGGTATCGGTAGCGACCCACACCGAGGCTGCCCCGGCACGCGCCGCCGCCTCCCAAACCCGAACGACCAGCGGTTTGCCAGCGACATCGACAAGGGGTTTTTCCGGCAACCGGGTTGAACTAAGCCGCGCCGGGATCACGATATGAAAGGGGGAAAGCACCGCCAGCCGCTCCTTTTCTAGATAGGAGCAGACATGGAGCTGGCCTTGAGGGTAGCGAGCTCCTGGTCGCTAACCGGTTGTGCCTCATCGACGAGCATCACGGCAATACCATCGCGAATCGGGAAGGCGAGTCGATCGAAGGGACAGACGAGCGCCGCAGGATCCCGCCGCACAAGGAGCTTTCCCTTACAGAGGGGACACACCAGAATATCAAGGAGTTGCGGATCCACCCAGGCTCCTAACCAAAGCAATCAACGATTCCGGCAACCGCGCTTCGACGATGAGCACAAAGTCGTGCGGGCCGGCCCACTGCGCGCATTTTACTGCATCCTTGGCTGTAAAGAGCCGCCACCCCCCCAAAGGAACGGGCGGCAGATCCTCTTGGCGAAAGGGGTGGTGGTCGGGAAAGGGGTAGGGAATCACCTGCGCTCCCAGCGCCGCAAGGGTTGCAAAGAAGCGCTCGGGAGCGGCAATGCCGGCCACAGCAGCAACTGGCCGCGCAGCAAGAAGGCCTAACGGCAACCAATTCCCCTTACTGCCACCACTCTGACGCCACGCGGCGAGCGGCACAAGGCCAACCGGTTCGATAGCTAGCGCCCAGGTCGGCGGGATCTTCTCCCCGGCAACCCACTGGCCAACCCAGTTCCGCGCCGCGGAATCGTTGGCAGCGCCGCGCACCAGCACCGCGCTTGCCTCGCCTAAGCGCGCAAGGGGCTCGCGTAACGGTCCAGCCGGCAAGAGCCAGCCGTTGCCCAACTGCTGCGGGTCGACGATCACCACTTCGGCCACCCGCGGCAGGCGATGGTGCTGCAGGCCGTCGTCGGCAACGATCACCTGCGGGGCTGGGGAGCGGGTAAGCAGCAGCGCCGCTGCTGCTGAGCGGTCCGCCCCAACGGCCACTGGCAGGCCGGTGGTCTGCGTAAGGAGCGTCGGCTCATCCCCATCGGCCAACGGGTCGTTGCCGGTCACCAGCCGCACCCCACCCCTCTGGCGGCCATAGCCACGGCTGATGATCCCCACCCGCACCCCCGTTGCGGCCAACGCCCGGGCAAGCGCGGCGACCACTGGCGTTTTACCGCTGCCGCCAACGGTCAGGTTACCGACCACTACCACTGGAACTGGCAGCCGAGCGCGCCGCCATCTCCCCCACGCGCGGTGGAGCACGAAAAAGAGTCGATAAAGAAGCGAGAGGGGCCAAAGCACCCGGGCACGCAGCGAGCGATGCCGCCACCAGCGAGGAGCTTCCCTCATCGAGCAACCGTTTCCACGGCGAAGGTCACCTGCGGCAGTCCCGCCGCCTGCGCGGCGCGCAGCGCGTCGATTACCCGCTGGTGGGTAGTAGCGGCATCAGCCTCGATCACCACAACAGGCCGCTCGTTGGCCGGAACGCGGCGTACCAGCGCGGCCCGGATCGCCTCGCTATCGCCTCCTGGCACCGGCTCCCCATCGATGGAGACCGACCCGTCACGGGCAATCACCAGATGGAGCGTATTAGGCGGCAGCTCACTTTCCCGGGTATCGCTATCAGGGAGATCGATCGCCATTTGGCCAACGGGCGAAAAGGTGGTGGTAACCGACAGGAAGATGAGGATCACCAGCACCACATCAATGAGCGGCACCAGGCTCAGTTCAACCTCATCGGGGCGCGATTTCGGCGGGAAGCGCACAGTTACGCTCCGGGCTCGATCCGTTCACCGTGGGCGACCTCGATCAGCCGCACCGCAGCCTGCTCCATCTCGACGATCAGATCATCGACGTAGGCCCGGTAGTGTCGCCAGAAGATGGTTGCTGGAATGGCGATGATCAGGCCAAAACCGGTGGTATAAAGCGCCACCGAAATGCCGTGGGCCAGCTGTTGCGGATTGGCCACGGCGCCTTGGGCAGCAAAGATTTCGATCATCCCGACGATCGTCCCAAACAGCCCAAGGAGCGGCGCGATGACCGCGATCGTCCCCAGCGTGGTGAGGTAGCGCTGCAACTCATGGGCCACCACCCGTCCCTCGTCTTCGATCGCCTCCTTCATCACTTCGCGACTGGCAGAGTAGTTGCGCAGACCAGCCGCCAGAACACGCCCCAGCGGAGAATGTACCGCCAGTTCCTGGGCCAACTGCTGCGGCAGCTGCCCCTGCCGGAGCCGCTCTAGCACTACCGGCAGCAGACCAGGCGGGTTGATTTTGGAGCGCTTAAGCGCCACCGCCCGTTCGATCACGATCGCCAAACCAACCACCGAAGCAACAATCAGTGGCCACATTGGCCAGGAGAGAAGAGTTGCCGTTGCCACGATCCCATGTCCTTTGCTTTTTGGCTATTGTGCCAGAAAGTCTGGTTCTGCCGCTATACTCATGACCATTGCTCCAGCTAGCCGCCGCGATGACCGAAACAATCGTCACTGTCAGTGCGCTTGCTGCCGCCGTGCATGAGTTGATCGCTACCGCCTACCCAGCGCCAATCTGGGTGCGCGGGGAGGTCAGCAATGTTAGCCGATCGGCCAATGGCCACGTCTATTTCACCCTCAAGGAGGGGGCTGCGGGCATCTCGTGCACGTTGTGGCGCTACCGAGCGCAGCGGATCACCCTCCCTAAGGAGGGAGATGCCGTCGAAGTATTCGCCACCCTCGCCGTCTATGAGCCGCGCGGCCAGTTCCAGTTGGATGTGCAGGCAATCCGCGCTGCTGGGTCAGGCGCCTGGTACCAGCGCTTCCTGGCCGTCAAAGCCAAACTTGAGGCCGAGGGGCTTTTCGACCCCCAGCGCAAACGGCCGCTACCTCGCTATCCGCGGCGCATCGCTGTGGTTACCAGCCCGCAGGCCGATGCCCTCCACGATTTAATGAAGACTCTGAGCGCCAAGGCACCGATGATCCTTTGCGTGCTCTTTCCTGCGTTCGTCCAGGGAAGTGATGCCCCGCAGTCGCTAGCGGATGCGCTCGCTGCTGTTGCCCAAAATGCCCACCGGTTGCGGCTTGAAGCGGTGCTGGTGATCCGCGGCGGTGGAGCTGCCGAGGACCTGGCCGCCTTTAACGAGGAGATCGTCGCGCGGGCGATTGCCGCCCAACCGATCCCGGTGGTTACCGGAATTGGCCACGAGACCGATACGACGATCGCTGACTTCGTCGCCGATGTGCGCGCCCACACCCCAACCGGAGCCGCTGAACGGATTGCCGAAGGATGGAGCCAGGCCGTGCCGCTCGTGCTCCGGCTTGCAGAACGGTTACAACGCGCGTTCGCCCACCAGTGGCAGCGCGACATGCTGCGCTTTGACCATCTGGTGCATCGTCTGCAGCGGGCAACCCCGCAGCGGCTGATCGACCGCGAGCAACAGCGACTTGCCGTTGCCGCGCGCGACTTGACGCTGCAGGCGCGCGCCCGGTTCCAAGAGGCGCAACGGCGGCTTGAGCAGCTCTCTGCCCGGCTATACCATCCCCGGCAGCTCTTAAAGAAGCGCCAAGAGCGGCTGCTTCTTGTTGCCCAACGGCTGCCCCACCCGCTGCGGCTGATTGCCCCCTTCCATCAGCGGCTTACCCACCTTGAAGGTCGGCTGCAGCGGGCCCGTCCGACGCTGGCGCCATTGCGAGAGGCGTTGGCGCGGCGCGAAGCGCAACTGGCGGCCTTGTCGCCGCTGGCGGTACTTGCCCGCGGCTATGCCCTCGTCTGCGCTGCGGATGGACAGGTGGTTGGTCGAGCCGCCGCTCTTAGGCCACCTCAGCCGGTGGTCATCCGCTTTGTCGATGGCAGCGCCGCAGCAGAGGTGCATAAGCTCAGAAACCTTTGGCACTCCTCTGAACCAGGAGGAATGCCATGCAAGTGCAACACATCGGCTACCGCATCCGGGGGTTCTACCGGGTAGCGGCTTTGGGGTATCTTTGGGACATGAC
>Ga0308414_1000129_pt1 | contig 44047 bp, 36 predicted proteins | sample HotsprSampleOS50_FD_205667 | JGI IMG/M metagenome (GOLD analysis project Ga0308414, IMG submission 205667) | Hot spring phototrophic mat microbial communities from Octopus Spring, Yellowstone National Park, Wyoming, United States - 20090730_OS50 ... | reverse complement strand
TGGCACAAGTGGAGGACACCGGCGCCTATCTCATGGAGCGTCTAGAGGAGATCAACAGCCCGCTAATTAGAGAGGTGCGCGGGCGCGGCTTAATGGTAGGGTTGGAGCTTGAAGTGGAAGCTGCACCCCTGATAACGGAGGGCTACAAGCGCGGTCTGCTGCTGGTCAACGCTGGCGAGAAAGTGCTGCGGTTTATTCCGCCGCTGATTGTTCAGAAGGCGCAGGTTGACACCTTGATCGCCCACCTAACCGACATGCTGAGGGAGTTGGAGCGTGGTTGAAATCGTGTCTTCCATTGAGGCCGTGGCCGGTTTCAAAGCGGCTGGCGTGCACTGCGGCCTCAAGAAAGATGACCGGCTCGATCTGGCGCTGATCGTCAGTGACTGCTCGTGCGCTGCCGCTGGGGTGTTCACCACTAATCAACTGCAAGCAGCGCCCGTGCGCTATGATCAGAAACTGCTGCGCCGCGGCAGCGCTTCGGTTCGCGCTGTGATTGTCAACACCGGGAGCGCAAACGCCTGTACCGGCCCCCAGGGAGACGAAAACGCGCGCGCCACGGCACAGTATGTGGCTGAGCGAGTGGGGTGCACAGCGGATGAGGTGCTGGTGCTTTCGACCGGTGTTATCGGCACGCAGCTACCAATGGACAAAATCCGTGCCGGTATCGCGCAGGCCGCCGGCGCGCTCGGCGATAACTGGCAGGCCGCTGCGCAGGCGATCATGACGACGGACACGCGGCCAAAGCTGGCGTCGGTAACGGTGACCGATGCTGGCGGCGTGTACCAGATCGCGGGGATTACCAAAGGCGCAGGCATGATCGCGCCGAATATGGCGACGATGCTGGGCGTGATCGTCACCGACGCTGCCCTCTCGCCGTCTCAGGCCCAAGCCGCACTGTCGGCCGGCGTTGCAGTAAGTTACAACCAAATCGTGGTGGACGGAGACATGAGTCCTAACGACACGGTGCTTCTACTGGCGAACGGCGCCAGCGGCGTAAAGCCGGATGTGGACGTGTTTCAACAGGCACTGACAGCGCTGTGCGAACGCCTAGCACAGGCGATCGTGCGCGACGGTGAAGGCGCAACCAAGTTCATTGCACTTGAGGTGCGCCGGGCCAGTGACGACGCAGCCGCCCGGAAGATCGCTCACACAATCGCTACATCGGCGCTGGTCAAAACCGCCTTCTATGGCAGCGATGCCAACTGGGGGCGTATCATCGCAGCGGCGGGGCGGTCTGGCGTGCCGTTCGATCCATCGCGTGCGCAGCTGCAGATGGCTTCGGCAGTCAATGGGCGCAGGCAGGCAGTGCTGTTGTTTAACGCCGGTGTGCCAGCGGATTATTCGGAAGCGCTGGCGGCGGCGATCATCGGCGCGCCTGACGTGCAGGTGACGCTTGACTGCGGCCTGGGCAGCGGTGAAGCGACGGTGTGGACGTGCGACCTGAGCCACGACTATGTGACGATTAATGGAGCTTACCGGACGTGACGGGAGGGAACATGCGCGGTGTGCTCGCCCTGGAAGATGGGCGCCTGTTTCCCGGCGTCGGCTTTGGTGCGCAGGGCGTTCGAGCCGGTGAAATCGTGTTCAACACGTCTATGACAGGCTACCAGGAAATCCTGACCGACCCGTCGTATTACGGCCAGATTGTGGCAATGACAGTGACGCACGTCGGCAACACCGGCGTGAACCCAGAAGATGTGGAATCGGACAGAGCATGGGTGTCGGGGTTTGTAGTGCGGGCGCTCAGCCCGGTGGTGAGCAGCTGGCGTGAGCGCGGCACGCTGGATGAGTATCTCAAGGCGGAGGGGGTGATCGGCTTGACTGAAGTGGCAACGCGCGCGCTGGTGCGTCACATTCGCCAGCGCGGCGTAATGCGCGCCGTGATCGCGCACGGGCCACCAGCTAGTGACCCGCAGGCGCTGGTCGAGATGGCGCGGCGCGCCCCAGACATGGCCGGCGCTAACTTGGTAGACAGCGTGACGTGTGACGAGCCGTACAACTGGACGGAGCGCAGTGACCCGCAGTGGTATCGCGACCATCGCTACGATCCGGAAGGGCCTTTAGTAGTGGCCTATGACTTCGGCATTAAGCGTAACATTCTGCGGCTGATGACCGACCGCGGACTGCGCGTGACCGTTGTGCCGGCGCGCACGCCCGCCGCCGAGGTGCTGGCGATGAAGCCAGCGGGGGTGTTTCTGAGCAACGGGCCGGGAGACCCGGCAGCAGTGACGTATGCTATCGAAAATGTGCGCGCGCTGTTGGGCAAGACACCGATATTTGGCATCTGCCTAGGCCACCAGATTATTGGTTTGGCGTTGGGCGGCAAAACTGAGAAGATGCGCTTTGGGCATCGGGGTGGCAACCAGCCGGTGAAGAACCTGCTCACCGGCGTGGTGGAGATCAGCAGCCACAACCACGGTTTCGCCGTCACGCCGGACAGCGATCTGGGGGGCGCTGAGATTACGCACATCAACCTGAACGATAACACTGTCGAGGGCCTGCGCCACGAGGGGATGGGCGTGTTCAGCGTACAGTATCACCCGGAAGCGTCGCCTGGCCCGCACGACTCCCTGTACTTGTTTGATGCGTTTGTGGAACGGGTGCATAATAGCGGTGAAGGTAAGCGGTAAAGCGATCATATGTTTCGCTTGAGAAAGATAACGATCTCGTCGAATACCTGATGCCCCCACGTACAGATATCAATACGATCATGGTGATAGGCTCCGGGCCGATTGTGATTGGCCAAGGATGCGAGTTCGATTACAGCGGCGTGCAGGCTTGCAAGGCGCTGCGCAGCCACGGCTACCGCATTGTGCTGGTGAACTCCAACCCGGCCACGATCATGACGGATCCGGAGTTTGCCGATGCAACTTATATTGAACCGCTGACGCCTGACATCTGTGAGCGCATCATTGAGGCGGAGAAGCCAGACGCTATCCTGCCAACTGTCGGCGGCCAGACGGCGCTCAACTTGGCGCTGGCCCTGCGCAACCAGGGCGTCCTGGAAAAGCACAATGTCGAGCTGATTGGCGCGTCTATTTCGAGCATTGAGCTAGCAGAGGATCGCCAGCTGTTCAAAGACGCGATGACAGAGATCGGGCTGAAATCGCCGCCGAGCGAAGTGGTGGGCAGTGTCGAGCAGGCGCTGCGCGCAGCTGAAACGCTGGGGTATCCAGTGCTGGTGCGCCCATCGTTTACGCTGGGCGGCAGCGGGGGCGGTATAGCGTACTCGCCCGACGAACTGCGCTTGATCGCTGAACGCGGCATCAAGCTCAGCCCAGTAAACGAAGTGCTGATTGACATGAGCCTGCTGGGCTGGAAAGAATACGAGCTTGAGGTCATGCGCGACAACAGCGGCAATTTTGTTGTCGTGTGTTCGATTGAAAACCTCGACCCGATGGGGGTGCACACCGGCGACAGCATTACTGTGGCGCCAGCCCAGACGCTGACAGACAGGGAGCTGCAGCGCCTGCGCGACATGGCGCGGGCGGTGCTTGACCGCGTTGGGCTGGCGACGGGCGGCGCGAACGTGCAGTTCGCCATTAATCCTGCTGACGGCGAGGTATACGTTATTGAGATGAATCCGCGCGTGTCGCGGTCGTCGGCGCTGGCGAGCAAAGCCACTGGTTTCCCAATCGCCAAAATTGCAGCGCTGCTGGCGGTGGGTTTCCGCTTAGACGAAATCCCTAACGACATCACCCGTGTGACGCCTGCCAGCTTTGAGCCGTCGCTGGATTATGTGGTTGTCAAAATCCCGCGCTGGAACTTCGAGAAATTCAGCGGTGTTGATCCAGTGCTGGGGCCGCAGATGAAAGCGGTAGGCGAGGTGATGGCTATCGGGCGCACGTTTCCGGAAGCGCTGCAAAAAGGTGTGCGCGCGCTGGATATCGGCGTAGCTGGGTTTGGAGCCAAGCTGGACGATGTGCCGCCGGAGGCGCTGAGCGTGCCCACGGCGCAGCGGCTGTTCCAGGTAGCAGCGGCCATGTTCCGCAACATACCATCTGAGCAGATCGCGAACAATACACGCTTCGATCCCTGGTTTGTGCGGCAGATGATTGACACGATGCGCATTCAGCAGACCATCATCAGCAAGAAGCTGACGCTTGATCGGCTGGATCAGGCTGACTTCAACAAGCTGAAGCGCTACGGCTATGGCGATGCACATATCGCTCAGCTTGTTGGCGTTGATGAGCGGGCAGTGCGCGAACGGCGCAAATCATTTGGGGTTGTGCCGAATTACTACCGGGTTGACACATGCGCGGCTGAGTTCGAGGCGCACACACCGTATCTCTACTCCACATACGAAGAGGACGATGAAGCCCACCCGACGGCGCGGCGCAAGGTAATGGTGCTGGGCGGCGGCCCGAACCGCATCGGCCAGGGCATCGAGTTCGATTACTGCTGTGTGCACGCCTGCTTTGCGCTCAAAGAACTGGGCTTTGAGACGATCATGGTCAACTGCAACCCGGAGACCGTGAGCACGGATTATGACACAGCCGACCGACTGTACTTCGAGCCGCTGACTGCCGAAGATGTGCTGAACGTCATTGAGAAGGAGCGACCTGACGGTGTGCTGGTGCAGTTTGGCGGGCAGACGCCGCTCAACATTGCGGCGGCGCTGCACGAGGCCGGCGCACCGATCTGGGGGACGTCAGTCGAAACAATTGATCTGGCAGAGGATCGGGAGCGGTTTGGCGCGCTGCTGCGCCGTTTAAACATCACTCAGCCGGAAGGTGCGACGGTGCTCACGCGGGCAGAGGCCTTGGAAGCCGCTCAACGCATCGGCTATCCCGTGCTGGTGCGCCCCAGCTATGTGCTGGGCGGGCGCGGCATGGCGATAGCGTTTGACGACGCTATGCTGAGCGCATGGCTGGACAGCAGCGTTGAGTGGACAGGGCATCCGGTGTTGATTGACCAGTTCCTCGACGACGCCTTTGAAGTGGATGTGGATGCGCTGTGCGATGGCAGTTACGTCACGATCGGCGGCATTATGCAGCACATTGAAGAGGCGGGCGTGCACAGCGGCGACTCAGCGTGCGTGCTGCCACCGTACAAGATCAGCATGTATCACATCGAGATTATCCGCGAGCACACGCGGCGCATTGGGCTGGCGCTGGGCGTGAAGGGGCTTTTCAATATTCAATTTGCTATCAAGGACGACGTGGTCTACGTGCTGGAGGTTAACCCGCGCGCCAGCCGCACTGTGCCATTTGTGAGCAAGGCGACAGGCCACCCGCTGGTGCGCTACGCTGCGCAGATTGCCGCCGGACGCACGCTGGCAGAGATCGGTTTTCTGGAAGAGCCGCCGGTTGATGGCTTCTTTGTCAAGGAAGCCGTGCTGCCCTGGCAGAAGTTCCCTGGCGTGGACGCACGTTTGGGGCCGGAGATGCGCTCCACCGGTGAAGTGATGGGCCACGCAGCCAGCTTCGGTCACGCTTTTGCCAAGGCGCAGATCGCAGCAGGTTCGCCGCTGCCGCAGGAGGGCGCGGTGTTTATCAGCGTGAATGACTACGATAAAGGCGCTGTTGTCAAGATTGCGCGCGATCTGCACGCGCTTGGTTTTCGCCTGGTGGCAACCCGCGGCACAGCCCAAATGCTGGCGCTGGTAGGCATTCCGGCTCAAACGGTGAACAAAGTCAGCGACGGTTCGCCGCATATTGTAGACGCCATCCGGGCAGGTGAGATCGCGCTGATCATCAACACGCCGCGCGGCGGACAGGCCCACTACGACGGCAGCCTGATTCGCGGCGCAGCCCACCAGTACGGCGTGCCGATTGTCACGACGCTGAGCGCGGCAGTGGCATCGGTGCAGGGCATCCGCGCGCTGCGCCAGAAACCGCTGAGTGTGCGCAGCCTGCAGATGCATCACCAGTTGAGTTAACCGGTGTTTTCAGCGCGGCTGACAGCCATCTTGCATTCTGTGCAATACGGTGACTCAGGGCGCGCAGTTCGTCGCGCTGTTTTTTTTGCCTGCTGTTACCCTAAAGCCTGACGTTGAACTCTGCGCCGATTGCATCGCTGGGGCTGGGCGTGGTCATGCTGTGTGGGTCATTCTGCCTCTTCGCCAGCGCCAGATCATTAGAATCAGGCCGGCACCTGCCGCCAGCAGCCAGATTGTGCGGCGGCGTGGACGAGAACCAAGTGAGCGTCGGTTAGAGTTAGAAATGGACAGCAGCGAGTGCCAATCTGGCACGAGCGCTGGATCAGGCGGGCTGTAGTGCGCCCGCCATAAAGCGAGATAGGCTGCTGCTTCTGCCTCCCACCTTGCGTTGTCCCACCCAAGCTCATCCTGACAGATGTGTCTGATACGCGGCAGCAGCGCTGCGCCGCCCTCAGGCAGCAGCAGGCCCAGGCGCACACGGCGCAGCAGCAGATCGTCCAGATGGCACACGCCTTCGGCGCGGGCTGCCCAGCGCAGTTCAGCCCACAGCGTTTGCGTGCCTGGGACTGTTTCGAGTTCCCCCGGCCGAGCCGCGGCAACCAGCGCCGGCGCATTCACGCCATAGCGCCCCAACAGACGACGGCGCGCAGCCTGGCTCAGTTCCTCCCCACCGGTTAGTTGTGCTGGGGCTGGAGCCAGCGGCGGGGCAGGTTCGTCAACAAGCGACGCCTGTGGAAACGCCTGTATGATCTCGCGCAGGGCTTGAAGCGCCGTGGCCCGGAACGTGGTCAGCTTGCCGCCTGTCACAGTGAGCAGGCCGTTTTCATGCCAGATAACATGTTCTCTTGACTCGTGAGACGGGTCTTCTTTGCCCGTTCCGATAACCGGCCGCACACCGGCAAACGTGGAGACAATATCCTCTGTCGTTACAGCGCTGCCTGGGAACTGGTGCGCAACGGCTGCCAGCAGATATGCAGCTTCTTCCGGACTGATACGTGGTTCAGTGTTCAGCGGCTGGTCGTGGTCGAGATCGGTCGTGCCCACCAGTGTAACGCCCTCCCACGGAAGGACGAACACAGGTCGTCCGTCTAGTGGATGCGAGAAAGCGACAGCCTGGGCAACCGGCAGACGCCAGCTGGGCAGTATCAGATGGCTGCCGCGCAGGGGACGTATGCGCGCTGGCATTTGAAGCTGGCCGCGCAGGCAGTCAGCCCAGGCGCCAGTGGCGTTGATCACTGCCCGCGCGCGAACATCTGCTGTGCGGCCATGAATTTGATCGTGCAGGCGCGCGCCGGCTGCCTTGCCGTCTTCAAGCAGTAACAACTCGTCTGCGCGCACATAATTGAGCGCGCGTCCGCCGCTGGCTACCGCTTCTTGCAGAAGCCTCAGCACCAGCCGCGCGTCGTCAGTCTGGGCGTCATTGTATCCGAACCCGCCTGCCAGCCGATCTAAACGTATGAGCGGCGCGAGCATGCGAAAATCTTCAGCCTGATAGTGGCGGTGCGTCCACTGGCCGGCCATCAGGTCGTAGAGCGACAAGCCCGCGCTGTACGTAAGACGTCCCGGTTTGCTGCCGCGCTCTGTCGCCAAGAGGAAACCCAACGGCTCAACCAAGCCCGGCGCGCAGTTAAGAAGCTGCTCACGCTCCCGCACAGAAGTCCAGGTCATCCGCACCTGGCCGGATGCCAGATAGCGCAGGCCGCCGTGCACCAGCTTCGAGGAACGGCTGGATGTGCCCCAAGCGAAATCCCGCTGTTCCACCAGCAGCGCGCGCAGACCAGCCCTGGTTGCCTCACGCAGGATACCAGCGCCAGTGATGCCGCCGCCGATAACCAAGACATCCCATTCCTGGTTTATTTGCGACCAGATGACCTCGCGCCAGCCGCGTTCCCACATAACCTAGCCTGCTGAGAGCAATTTGCCGGGGTTCATGATGCCGGAGGGATCGAGCTGCGCGACTGCGCCTTGCAGCGCTGCAAGGCCCGGCGCACCTTTCTCGGCTGCGAGATAAGCAATGTGATCTGTGCCCACACCGTGCTGGTGGCTGATTGTGCCGCCGTTCATGACAATCGCTGCGCTGGCCGCGTTCTTGAATGCAGCCCACAACGCCACCGTCGCATCTGGCTCAGCCTTGAGGGGAAAGATCAGCGTGGTGTAGAGGCTGGCTCCGTGCCGGTAGACATGCGATACATGCGTGAAGATGTGCGCAGGCACGTTGTGTTCTTCAGCCGCTGTTTGAAGCGCTCTCTCAATGGCATTTAGGGCTGTGGGCAGGCGATCCCATGAAACAGCGGTTTCCAGCGTATCTACGGCGTAGCCTGCATCCCACAACGTGTTGCGCAGATACGGCGTGCGGAAACGCAGCCGCTTCCACTGCCGGCCCAGATAACTACTTGGGATGGTCACGCCGCCGTGATGCCGTGCCACAGAAAGAGCGGCGCGCAGCGCGCGCCGCACCTGCTTGTGACTGCCTGTGGCGCCCAGCATCAGCATGCACTTGTCTTGTCCCACGCCGCGCATGGCCAGCAGCCGTTCCAACAAGGCGGCTGCGCGCCGGTGACCGGCCAGGCGAAGAGTTGTTTCGGTTTCGGCGGCTGTGCTCAGCCGAAGCATGGAGAGCTGCAGACGGTCCTGCACCATCTGGCGAACGGCTCGCAGGCCGCGAGCGAAGTCCGCAAAAAACACTGCTTCGAATACTTCACGCTGCGGCAGCGGCGAGATGCGGACAACGGCTGACGTAATGATCCCCAAACGTCCCTCCGATCCCAGGACGAGATGGCGCAGGTCTGGCCCGGCAGCCGAAGCAGGGAAGGGGGGCAGCTCAAATGTCCCTAACGGAGTCTCTAACGCGCCGCCAGCGAACAAATCCTCGATGCGGCCGTACAGCAGCGACTGCTGGCCGCTCGAACGAGCTGCGATCCAACCGCCCAGGGTGGAATAGTCGAACGACTGGGGGAAGTGACCGAGCGTGTAGCCGCGCGCTCGCAAATGGGCTTCTAGGTCTGGCCCGGTGACGCCAGCGCCGAAGGTGGCCAGTCGGCTGGTTTCATCCAGGCTGTGCAGCGCGTTCATACGGCTCATGTTGACCGTGAGCACTGGCCGATCGCTTGGCAGCGGGTTAATGTGACCCACAACGCTGGTGCCGCCGCCATAAGGGATGACACTGGCCCCTATGTGCTGGGCATACTGAAGCAGGCTGCGCACATCCTCGGGGGTTAGCGGATAGGCAACACCGTCTGGAAATGGCGCCGGCTGGCCGCTGCGGAGGGCAACCCAGTCTGGCAGGCTTTGACCGCGCGCATGGCGCGCCCGGCTCTCAGGGTCCTTGGTGACAAGCGGATGGTCAGACAGGCGCGACTGTGGGACACCCGCGATTACGCGATCGAAGGCTGCATCGTTGGGTGGTTTCTGTCGGCCCAGCCGCTCGACCAGGTAAGCCAAAGCACTTGCTGGCAGAGGATAGTTTACTGTGGTGTCGCCCCATCCGTTCCAGCGGCGCATCTTACACCTGTTCGGCGCTAACGCTGGCTTGCTGCCACAGCGCGATACTCTGGCGCATGACCGACCGGGTCGCATTTTCCGCAGCTGCTGCGTCGCCCTGTGCCGCTGTGTCAGCAAGCGCGGTGTAGTAAGCGCTGGATGACGCGCGGCCTTCAGGCAGGCTGAAATAAAGCACTGCGAGCTGTTGGTAGAAGCTGGCGAAAGTGTTCAGAATGAGGGCGTAAACAGGGTTGCCAGAAGAAACGGCCAGTGTTTTCTGAAGCGTCCAGTCGAAGCGAGCGTAGGCCTCTGCGGACTCGCCTAGGCGATCGTGCCCGGCAAGCGCGGCGCAGACGCTGGCTGGTGCGCGTTCGACAGCAAGGCGCGTGTAAGTGGGAGCGAGATCGAGGCGCACCTGCAGAAGGTTGGGCACGAAATTGGGCGGCAGGTGCTGGCTGCAGCGCACAATACCGCTGAGCACATTCAGGCCGCCGTCTACCCAGAAATCAGTCACCAACGTGGATTTGCCTTGATGCACCACTATCCAGCCGTCACGTTCCAGCCGGCGCAGCGCCTCGCGCAGCGTCGGCCTTGTGACGCCGAGCAGGACAGCCAGCTCACGCTCGGCGGGCAGAGCTGAGCCGGGCACAAAGCGCCCTTCAAGAATGGCGAGGATGATGGCTTCCTCGGCGCAGTCAACTGGTCTCTGAGGGGTATTGTGCTGCATCAAAGGTCCCCCGCGTGCGATCAAATCCGGCGCTTAAGAACTGGTCTGACCAGTTACATAGAGCATTACATAACCTGCGCACGGTGTCAAGACATGTGAGTCGAACCTTAACACGGCTGTTGCTGTTTGATGCGTGGGTTGTGCTAGAAGCGTGCAGCGGGAGAAGGTGGGCTGGGTCAGGGATGGTAATCGTGCAGGATTGAGCCGCCAATGAACTCGCGCAGCAGCGATGTATCCGGAATCATGGCGATCTGTTCAGGGGTGAAGGGCTGTACCCAGCTCAAGAACGACAGCAGCCGGTTGGCTTCGATGTGCGCCGGCGTGCCAGGTCGTGCCTGAAGCAGCAGCGGTTCTACCAGCGGGCGCAGAGCCGCCAGCTCGTAAACCAGCGCTGAATTGAACATTGAGTCCGCGTTTTCCTGGAATGGAAAGATGTTCCGCTTCTCCCCGCGGCGAACGCTCTGCCAGCGCAGCAGCGTGTCGGTCACTGTGTAGCCGCGCAGGCGGGCATCCCGCACGATGCGCCGCAGCAGACGCACATCGGTAGTAGGCACGCGGTTGTGCGCGTCAATGTTGAGCTGAGTGAGCGCAGACACGTACACACGGTGGACCATGTCAGCGGGAAAGCTGGGCAGCAGCGCCGGGTTGAGGCCGTGTATGCCCTCGATAATGATGATCTGGTTGTGTTGAAGCTGAACATTGGTGCCAGTTTCGCTCTTGCCACTGAGAAAGTTGAACCGCGGCAGTGTCACCGGCCGACCAGAGACTAATTCGAATAGGTGTTGGTTGAACAGCTCCAGATTGACCGCTGCCAGCGCCTCGAAGTCGTATTCCCCGTTCTCGTCCCTCGGCGTTTTGTCGCGGTCAACGAAATAATTGTCTAGTTCGACGGTGAATGGGCGCAGCCCATGTGCCAGAAGTTGGATTGCCAGACGCTTGGAGAAAGTTGTCTTGCCGGACGCTGAGGGGCCGGAAATCAGGACGAGGCGCGTGTTATGTTCTTTGTATTTATCGCAGATTTCGCGCGCAATGAACGCGACACGCTGCTCGTGCAGCGCTTCTGCCACTAGGATAAGCTCGTTCACGCGGTTCTCGCGCACAATGCGGTTGAGGCGGCCGACATCCTCCACGCCCATACGCCGCAGCCAGTCGTCTGCCTCGCGAAAAACCTGCGTCAGCTTGCCATGAGCCGCCATATCGCCGAGGTGAACCGGGTTTTCCTGGCGCGGATACTGAAGGATAAAACCGGGCGGCGCTGGCAGCAGACGGAAGTACTGCAGGCAGCCCGTCGCCGGGACCATATAACCGTAGTAATAGTCGTCGCGCCCGCGCAGCGTGTAGATGGTGAGTTCGTTGCGCGTGCGCTGTTCCAGCAGGCGCACCTTGTCGGTGTCGCCGCGCGCCTCGAACAGGGCCACAGCTTTGTCAAGCGGCAGGGTGCGTTTGCTGATAGGTGAGTTGTCTTCAACGATGCTGCGCATGTGCGTGTAGAGCCGCACCATTTCGTCTCTGGTCAGCGGGCTGCTGTCCAGCATCTTGCAGTAGAAGCCGCCGTCCGGGACGGCGTAGCTCACTGCCACTTTTCTGCCGGGCCACAATTCATCAACCGCGGTAGCCAACAGCATAACCAATGAACGGCGGTAGATGCGGCCGCCGTCGCTGCTGGCAAGCGATACCGGCACAAGCGTGGCATCGCGTGTGACTGGGTGGGACAGCTCACGCAAGCGTCCATCGAGCACGCCGGCCATCAGTGGATAGGGGAATCGCTGGGGGTTGATGCGCGCAGCGGCGCCCAGGAACTGTTCGACCGTTGTGCCAACCGGCCCCTCCAGCACCAGCCCGTCGTCTAATGTGACACGGATCGCTGTGCGGGGCTGCGAAACCGTGATCTGCGGGTATTCTGCCGTCATGCGTTAATGGTTACCTAATGCTGGTAAGTGCTATAATCGCTGTAACGTCCTGGTAGTGTACAATGAAACTGGCGCCAGATGAACCACAATTCAGATACGGACGAAACCGGCCCGCTTGAAGCAGTTGACGCCGACAGCGCCAGCAGCGATACCATGATTCTGCCAGGCGGTCGTCTGCTGCGCCGCATGGTAGACCGCGCCGCTTCCGGCGATGACACACTGGTGGGGCAGAAAGGCGATGTCACCTTGGTTATCCGCGGTATGACTGAAGTCATTCCTCTGCGCGCGAAAACGTCAGTCATTCTGGGCCGGGTGGATCACCGCAGCCCTGCGCGGCCTGATGTAGACCTGAGCCGCTTCGGCGCTGCAGAGCGCGGCGTCTCCCGCCAGCACGCTCGTCTCGAAATTGTTGACGATCACTTGTTTGTCGTTGATCTGGGGAGTTCGAACGGCACATTTTACCGCATGCAGCGGCTGCAGCCGCACCAGCCCTGTATGCTTAAGCGCGGCGACGAGATCATTCTAGGGCGTTTAGCTATGCAGGTGATGTTCGAATGACGCCGCTGCAGCGCGTTTCCGATTGATGCCCCAGCCCTACGAGCGTTACCTTGAAGAAGTCCTGATTGATGAGGCGCGTCTGCAGGCCCGCGTTCGCGAGCTGGGCGTGCACATCTCTGAGGACTACGCTGCCTGTGCTGATCTGCTTCTGATCTGTATTCTCAAGGGCGGTGTGATGTTTCTCACCGATCTCATGCGCCATATCACTGTGCCGCACGAGATTGATTTCCTGGCCGTGTCGAGCTATGGCCGGGGTGCGCGTGAGTCGTCCGGAAGTGTGCGTATAGACATGGACCTCACAGTGCAGGTACAGAACCGCCATCTGCTGATTGTTGAAGACATCATTGACAGCGGCCACACGCTGCGCTTTGTAATTGACGTGCTGCTAGCGCGCAAGCCAGCCAGCCTGCGCCTGTGCACGCTGCTGGACAAGCGGTCGCGCCGCACTGTGGATATCCCGATTGACTATACGGGGTTTGAAATCGAAGACAAATTTGTGTTCGGCTATGGCCTCGACCTGGACGAGAAGTTCCGCAACCTCCCCTTCATCGGCGTGGTTCGACTGGACGCGCTGCCTGATGGGCGGTGACCTGACTCCGCGCCAGCCCTACCGTCCCCTGCGCTGGCCCGAAGTTGTCTATGATCTGCGCGCTTTGCTCACCGAGAGCAGCGAGCCAGTCTATGTTGTGGGCGGCGCGGTGCGCGATGCGCTGCTGCACCGTCCGCTGCACGACCTCGACCTGATCGTGCCGCTGGGTGGCATCGGTCTGGCGCGCCGCATTGCTGACCGTCTGGGTGGGGATTTCTTCCCGCTGGACGTGGATCGCGATGTTGGGCGGACGATCTTGAACACGGCGGACTTGGGGCGTTTTACTGTGGACGTGGCATGTTTTCGCGGTTCGGATTTGCGGGCTGACCTGGCTGACCGCGATTTTACTATCAACGCGCTGGCCGCAGACCTGCTGGCCGATCCCCACCTGCTGATTGACCCGCTTGGCGGCGAGGCTGACGCACGCGAAAAAGTGATTCGCCGCTGTGGGCCGCAGTCGCTGGCAAATGACCCGGTGCGCTGCCTGCGCGCAGTGCGGTTGAGCGCCCAGTTAGGCATGCGAATCGAGCGTGAAACGGTGCACGACATACGCCGCTGGTCGCCTGGGCTGGCCGCTGTCTCGCCAGAGCGTGTGCGCGATGAGCTGTTCCGTTTGCTGGCTCTGCCCAAGGCAGGGGCCGGGCTGCGGGCTGCCGCTGCGCTGGGGATGGTAACACCGATTCTGCCGGAGGCTGACCCAGCGAGCACTTCCTGGCAGCGCGCGCTGGCCGCTGTAGATTATCTGGCTGCGATTGTGGCTTCCACCAGCGCCAGCCGCTCCGACAATCTCACTGCCTCATTCGGGCTGGGCATGCTGATCATGCAGCTTGATCGCTTCCGTGAACGGCTGGCGGAACACCTGGCGGCGAGCTGGCCGAATGAACGCTCACATCAGGCGCTGCTGGCGCTGGCAGTTTTGTTCAACGCGACAGGCTCAGCGGCAATACACAACGATCGTGCGGCGCAGCTTCGCCTAAGCAACAGCGAAGGAGAGCGGCTGGCGCGGGTTGTGCGCGGGATGGGCAACCTGCTTGCTCTAGACGCAGACGACAGACGCGCTCTGCATCGTTTCTGGCGCGAGGCAGGCCCGGCAGGGGTGGATATGTGTCTGCTGGCGGCCGCAGACTATCTCGCTTATGCCGGTAACGCGCTTGATCAGAATGCATGGCTGGCCGTTGTTGACAAGCTGTGCGCGCTGCTGAACGTTTTTTTTAATCGTTATAGGGAGATTGTGGAACCGCCGCCAGTTATTGATGGCAGAACCTTGATGAATGTCTTGGGATTGTCTTCAGGGCCAGAAGTCGGCGCGCTGCTGGCTGAAATCAGGGAAGCGCAAGCGGCAGGAGAGGTACAAACGCAGGAGGACGCCCTGCGGCTGGCACACGCGCGCCTGAGACGCTTCTGAAGGAACTCGCTAAAGGGACTCGAACAGCTCGTTCAAGCGCAGGTGCGCATCCTCGATCGGCACTTCAAAGTGAACACTCAGCTCGGTCGGCGTGCGCGCGCCGCCGCTAAGGGCCATGACCATATGCGCTGGCATGATGAGCATGCGGGCGAAAGCCTGCATCTGTGCCTCTTCCTGCACCATTTCCGGCACGTGCCGCTGTATTCCCCACGCGCTCGCCGCAATCTCGCGGGCCAGCAGGCGTGCAAGCGACATACGCGGTGCGTATGGCCCGCGCGCGTTCACAAAGCCGAGCGAAATGTTGCGCGGGTTGACCTCGCGCCACATATCAGGGCGTGGGTGCTGCAGCATGCTCTCAATTGGAACAGGAGGCGTTCTGATATCAAAGGTTTCGAGCAGCTCATGAACAACGGCTTCCAGAGGCGGCAGCGCATTCACTGTGCATCAACCCTTCTGGGTAGGGATGTGGGTAGTGAGTCGTGAGCTTGAAAGAACCACAGCAGCGTTTTGCCATAGCGCCGTTCGTCGTAGGGACTGAGGTGTTTAAAAGCTGCTGGCTTTTGTTCAGATGGATCAATCTGCACAATCACCGTCTTTCCTGGCGGTATCCACGCTGGGTTTGCATCAAGCGCGGCTAGCGTTTGCAGCCAGAGGCCCTTGTACTGCGGGGGCGCAATATAGATAAAGTCAAACGCTTCAGCGGCGGGCTGCTGCAGCAGGTGCAGCACATCTGCCCGGCGCACGATCGCGCGATCGGCCAGTCCTGTTAGTTTGAGGTTTTCGTGTATAGTTTGTACAGCCAGCCTGTCCAGTTCAACGAAGACGGCGCGCGCCGCGCCGCGGCTCAACGCTTCAATGCCAACGCTGCCCGTGCCGGCATAGAGATCGAGAAAGCGCGCGCCGATGATGTCTCTGCCGATGATGCTGAAACACGCTTCCTTAACACGATCCATTACCGGACGGGTGGAGTCGCCGGGAACCATCTTCAGGCGGCGCCCCCGGGCAGTGCCGGCAATCACGCGCACAGGCATGTGCTAGCTAGCCCTCGCTGCCTTCCACAACGCCGCGCACGGCGCGGATGTTTGATTGGGGAGTGGTCACCATGATGACGCAGCCAGTGGAGAGGATAAAGCGGCGGCCGCCGGTCTGGTGGATGGCATCTCGGGCGGCTTCGCGCACAGAAGACGGTGTGCCGTTGTGCAAGTGCTGCCAGCGCGACAGACCGCCGCAGACCGCGCCTGCGAACAGTGACTTGCCCTGCGCAAGGTCTGGTTCGGTGTCGCGATCGTGCCAGTTGATGGCCTGAACCGGCAGGTCAGCCATCAGTTTAAACATTGGCGCGCTGCCATGCAGATGCATCAGGTTGAACCACCATTTTTCTGGCAGTGTGTCGAGTATCTTGCGATCATAGGGGAGGCCAAACGCGCGGTACTCGTCCTCGGCCATGACATCGTAGCTGGCGTGCTGAACAGCGTAGAACAATCCAGCAATTGGCATACGGCGCAGCGCGTCAATGAAACGCAGTGTGGTCTCGGTGAGGATGTTGAGGCCGGTGTGAAGGCGCTCTGGCCGTGTGCGCATGTGGCGAATGAGCAGCTCTTCACCGGCCATGTGTTTGGCTTGGGCAAGCGGATTAAAAACCGTCGCTATGACAGGCACAGTTCCACCCAGAGCGCTGGTAATCAGCTGCAGCGCCTCCAGGTGGCGACCGAGAGCGCCGCGCAGTGGATCAAGCGGGCGCAGTTCTGTCCAGTCGAGCGAGCGGGAAATAACACGCCGGGTATAGCTGCGCGTGCCTTCAAGGTTGCCTTCCCACAGGTCCTGCACACCATAGTCAGCCACACTGTAACTGCTGGCTGGGGTTACTTTCACGAAATCCCAATCGAACTGCTGCTGAAAATCAACGACAGCGCGCGCCAAGTCAGCAGCGCGTTCGTCATCTCCTGGCCAATGACGCCACAGTGCTGCTGGCACACGATCGGTTGCCTCGCCGGCAATTGTCTTTTCCAGGCGTTCGCGTTTGTCCATAGCGGTCACAGCGGCGGCGCTTTAAAAAGCGCTGCAGCGTTGTCTCCTTCCGTTGGCTGCCGGCTTGCTTATATATCCGCAGTCTGAGCGGACTTGGGCGATACTTCGCTAAGCCGCTGGTTGGTCATGCGGATAAGCATCGTAAAACGGTCGTCCTCAGGCGTTTTTAGATTGTCGTGTGGATGCGCTTCAGCGCGCGTGCGCTCATACTCTTTACGAGCCTGTTCAACAAGCGCCAGACTTTTACGGAACGACACTGCGGCAGCTTCGGCCTGACCAAGCGCCTTCTGCGCCAGCCCAAGGCCGTAGTTCGCGTCAATGTCGTCAGGGTTCTTGTTGAGAATGGACTCGAATTCGGCCAATGCTGCGTCGTAGCGCTTATCTCTCAAGTAAGTCCAGGCTTGGCCAATACGTTCAGTGACCGAACCTCTGTCTGCCATGACATCTGCTCCTGTGGAAAACAACTGCAAGAAATTGTACTGGCGCTGCCGCGTTCTCACAAGCGGGGCGCATTCACAACGCGGGCGAACACAGGCAGGGTGAGCGCCTGACCGCGCGGGTTTCCTGCGCTGTCAAAAAAAGAAAGACGGTTGGTGAGGTCGCACACTGGTTTGCACGCGAAAACCTCGACGATAATCTGGTAGTCGTCGGGCGGCAAATCGGGATCGAGGGGGATAATGTACGTATCGGCAACGTACTGGTAGGGCTGCCAGCGGCGGGTCGGAAAGCCGCCCGGAGAATGCCGGGTTGTTTGGTATCTCAGCGTGCCCCGTGTCACATCCTGTAAACTTACCCGAACCTGATAGTTCTCTGTGAGAAAGCGCAGCGCTCGCCAATAGAGGGTCAGCTCAATGTGATCGCCCGGACGATAGGTAGGTTGGTCCAGCCTGAATGCAATCGCTTCCAGGCCAGCGTCAGTGCGGTCGCGCAGAGCGGAGGCGCCGTCGAGTTTGTAGCCTGGGCGGGCGTGAAGCGTCAACGGCGAGAAGGGCGCAGCGAACGCCAGCAGGATCAGCGCGAACGCGGCTGTGCTGACAGCCAACAGGCGCGCCTCTTCGACGGGCAGCAGTGCGCTCTCTTTGTAGTCCGCCTGAGCGCGGCGCGCTCTGAACCACACCAGCCCGGCAAGAATGGTCAAAGCGCTCAGGCTAATCAGCCAGCCATACTGCCGGGGTGGGGTTGGACCGAGTGTCAGCATCACCTCACCGTTCATGGCCGGAACCTGCAACTGCATGAGGTTTGTGGCTGGGTCAGCCGATAGAGGCAGAGGAGTCGCGCCTGACCACGCCTGCCAGCCGGGGAAGTAGGCCATCAGCAAATCGAGGCGCTGAGGCGCGTCCGTGCTGACCTGCAGCCGGACAGTGTGCGTGCCGTTCTGGATGACACTGGCCTGCAGGCCGCTGGCGCGCACAACCCGGTTGAGGACATCGGCTGATGTGCGGCTGGTCAGCGCCCGTGAAAGCGTAGATGGCAGCGGCGCGCCTTGTGGCAGAACGGCGCTGCTTGCGTTCTGCTGCTCATACAGGATCTGAGCGGTTGGCGTAAGATCGTGGTCGGACGCCGGCCAGCGCGCAACCAGCCACACCGGGGCTGAGGCTGCGAACAGGGCCGTCAGGAGAACCGGCGCGAACAATCGTTGTGCGCGCAGTGGCAGCAGTCCGGCGAGCAGCGCAGTTCCGCCACCTGCAGCGGCTGCGCATAGTGCTGTGCCGCCGATCAGCCAAGTCTGTGCTGGGAACGCCAGTGTGCTAAGCGCGGCCAGCACGCATCCGGCAGCGAAAAACAGCGCGAGAAAAGACGCTGCACGGCGCGCCAAGAACCCTGAAGCTGTGCCCACGATCGCGGCTGTTACAGCCAGCCGACCAAGTGAAAACCGCGGGGCCGGCGCAAGCTCCGCTAAATCAACCGGCGGCAGCGGCTGGAAAAGTTCTTTAAGCGATGCCCGCAGTGGAGCAGTCTGCGCAGAGGTCTGCCATGTCACGATATCGCGCTCAGCCAGGGCTGGCAGCCAGTAAAAGGCGGCCATGGCAAGGCCCAGCGCCATGCTTGATCCGAGCAGCACCCACGGGACCCGGCTGCGCTGCGCTGCCTGTTCATGGAGGGCAAGCGCCGCTGCGAGCGACAGGCCGACGGCAGCCAGGGGAGGGTGTGTGAGCAGGAGCGCCCACGTGCCCAAGGCGACCAGTGCCAAGTCGTGCGCGGCAGCGCGTGCCAGCAGGCGATCAACACGCCAGAGCAGCGCGGCCAGAAGCGCGATTCCAATTACAGTTGGCAAGTCGCCGAGAATGTAGGGTGCTGTGTGGCCGAAATAAGGGCTGAACACGAACAGGGCGGCTGCCACAAGCCCAGACCGCGCACCTATATGACGACTCACCAAACCGTATGTTCCAGTTCCCGCGAGGCAGAATGCCACAGCATACAGTATGCGCACCGCTGTGACTGCGCTGTTGGTGAACAGAACTTCGATGAGCGCTGCTGCGTATGGCGGCCCAGGTGGGTAATAGTGCGGGATTGGCGCGCCATAGCCCTGTTGGGCGTAAGCTGACCAGCGCGGGTAAAGCCGCCCTTCTTGAAGCGCGGCCGCGTAGTCGGCTGCCAGGAAAGCGTAATTCTCGCTGGCGCCAGTGCGGGGCAGGCCAGGCTGGATTAGAAAAGGCCAGGCAGCCAACAGGCTGAGCGCCAGCGCCAGCAAAAGGCCCCAATCCCAACCGCGCTGCGCCTGTCGCATCCAACGCGGCAGGTCTTCGAACGGTATCGCGGGAGCGTGTTCCATGGCTGCTATTTTACTTGATTTACCCCCATGGCGATGATATGCTCAGGCTCGTTCGAGTGGAGAGCAATGGACAATGTGACTGTTCGCGCTGCTGGTTCGCACGATCTCCCAGCTCTGGCAGCGCTGTGGCATGAACGCATGACGCTGCTGCTGCAGTTCGACCGGCGGTTCGCGCTGGCGCCAGACGCGCGCGAGCAGTGGGCCGAAGCAGCAGCGCGCTGGCTTGCGACCCCAGAGTGCTTGATTGTCGCCGCTGAACGTAAAGCTGATGCTGCACTGGTTGGTTACGCAATTGGCTGGATCGAGCGCGCGCCGTTAGGCCTACTGCCGGCGCAGATGGGCTGCATCAGTGACATGCATATCGCAGCGCACAGCCATCAGAGCGGCTTAGGCCGCCGTCTGCTGGACAGCCTGCGCACATGGTTTAGACAGCAGGGAGTTGAGTCGCTGACTATTCGCGCGGCGCGCAGGCTGCCGGTGGAGCAGGCGTTTTGGCGCGCGCTGGGCGCAACAGAATGGGTTGATGTAATGTGGATGAAGCTGTGATACGACTGGCTACCGTGAGCGACGTGCCAGCCATCAGCCGGTTGTGGGAGAAACTGGTCGCGTATCACCAGGCGCTTGGCCAGGATATGCCAGCTGCAGTGCCTGACGGGGCAGCGCGCTACGGCCGCAGCCTGGCGGATCGCCTGGACGACAACCACACGCGCGTGCTGGTTGCCGAAGTGGACGGGCAGGTGGTGGGATACGTGCTGGGTGTAGTTGTTGACCTGATGCCAGAGATATTTGAGCACCACGCCGGCGGCTTCCTGGCGGACATTTTTGTGGAAGAATCGTATCGTGGCCGTGGATTGGGCCGGGCGCTGGTGCGGGCGCTGGAAGATTGGTTTCGGCACAACGGGCTGCGTTACTTTGAGTGGCATGTGGCGTCCAGCAATAAGAGCGCATTGGCTTTTTGGGAGGCGATGGGTGGCCACAGTTTCATGGTGCGGATGCGAGCGTACATTGAGCCGAAGAAACCGGATGGCGCGAGATGACTGAGCTGTTATATCAATTAGACAGCTACATTAAGGATTTCGACGCTGTAGTTACGGCGGTTGACCCTGACCAACGTGCGGTGTACCTTGACCGTACGGCTTTCTACCCTGGCGGCGGCGGGCAGCCGTGCGACTTCGGTGTGCTGGTCAGCGACAGCCGCAGATATGCAGTCAGCCAGGTGGCGCGCGGCAATGCTCACATTATCGCCGGCGACGAACTGCCCGCCGTGGGAGAGACAGTGCGCGCGTCGGTTGACTGGACCCGCCGCTACCAGCTCATGCGGACGCACACAGCGCTTCACATCCTGTGCGGTGTCGTGTGGCGGGATTACGGCGCCAGCGTGACCGGCGGCAACATGGAACCCCTCAAAGGGCGCATGGACTTCGAGTTTGAGCGGCTGCAAAAGGACCTAGTGGGCGAGATCGAGGCGCGCATCAACGCTGAAGTGGCTGCCGCCCGCGATGTCATCGTGCGCATACTGGCGCGCGAAGAGGCGTTCAAGATTCCCGACCTGATCCGCACAAAGATTAATCTGCTGCCGGAAGGGATTGCTGAAGTGCGGACAGTTGAGCTAGTAGGGCTGGACCTGCAGGCCGATGGCGGGACGCACGTCGCAAACACGCGCGAAGTGGGCCGCATCCACATCACGGATTACAAGAGCAAAGGGGGCATCAACAAACGCATCTACATTGAGCTGGACGAGTAATCTCTAATGCGCCGTCTTCATCCCTTATCGCCAAATGAGCGGTTCGTTGCCAGTGGTGAGCATGCTGCGCAGCATGGCGGTGTTGTTGAGAGATGGAGCGTTCATGAACAGATGGGCGGAGCGCTGTTGATCCGTATGGATCGTGACAGCCGCCCTGTTGACGGACGCAGCTTGCTGGCCGAGATGTGGTATTCAATGGAAGGCAGCGCCGAGCGACTCAGCCTGCGCGCCTACGGCGGTCCCCAAGATGCGTTCCGGCTGGCGCGTGTAGACGCTGCAATCTTTGCTGGCAGCGCAGAAGTCGGCTACAGCGTTGATGAGAAGCCGCGGCAGGATGTCGTTCTGCCGCTTTCACACCCGGCGGCGGTGTGTCCTGATGGCACTGTCTTTGGCGGGCTGGCTATCCACTGGGCAGTCCAGACTGAACGCCGCACTGTGCTCGTTGTACACGCCACCTATAATGATCCGTGTCCGTTTTGTGCAGCAGCTCTGACCGTCTCTGATCTACCTAAACACATTGAAACAGGCTCGATTGTTGTTGACGGCCGTGCCGTTTCGGGGCAGCGCTGGCGCTGGCCCAGCGCAGCGGGTTTTGAAGGCGATTGGTGGCTGGACGCGCACGGCGCTGTGCTGCGCTATGTGCGGCCGGATGGCAGCGCTCAGACACTGGCGCGCTATGCCCGTCGGGTGGAGCCTATCGAAAGATGATTGAGCGTTTTCGCCTCTTTTTGGGGCCGGCGCGCGTCCGTTCATTTCTGCTGCTTTTGGGCCTGACAGGCTTGCTCAGCCTGATGCTCAGCGCCCTGACCCCGCAGCCTGATTGGGCACCAGCGGCGCAAACGCTGCTCGCTCTAGCGTTCTTCGTAGGCGCTGCTGTGATTGTTGGCGGCCGGATGACCCGCGAGGAGCGGGCGCGCTGGTTTTCAATCCTTGGCCCGGCAGTGGGCGCAGTGGTGTTAGCGCTCACTGTGCTGCCCGATCTGGCGCTGCCGCTGGCAGGCGCAGCGGCTGGCTGGGTGGCTGCCGGTTTGATTCTGTTCCGGCGGCGCGCACCTCAGGCTTACATTGACGCCGTGAAGCACCTGCGCAAAGGCAGTTATGAGGCATCTGTGCGATGCCTGGATGGACTAATCAAAGAGGAGCCTGACAAGCCTGATTACTACAGACTGCGCGCCGAGGTATTCCGTCTGTGGGGCAAGCTGGACCGCGCCCGCCGCGACTATCAGCGTATGGCGGAGCTGGAACCAGCTTCAGCGGTGGCCTACAATGGGTTGGCTGAGGTGTTCCTGCAATCGGGCAAGTACGCTGAGGCGCGGAGCGCGGCGCTGAAGGCGTATGAACTCTCGCCAGATGAATGGGCAGCAGCCTACAACCTGGGTATGATTGAAGATCGGCTGGGTGAGGCTGACGCAGTGCTGAAGCATCTGGAACGGGCGCTGGCGCTCAAAGTGCCTGACGCGCGCCACCGGCTGCTGATCCACCTTTACTTGGCGCGGGCACATGCACGGTTGGGGGATTTTGAGGCGGCTGAAGCTGAGGTAGCGCAGATTCGGAAGCAGCGCAGCGGGTTAGAGGAGTGGCAGCGGCTTCTGGAGCACGAACAGGCAGCAACCCTGCGCGCTGTGCTGGCTGATGACGTAGCACTGGCTGAGCGGCTGGCCGCTGGCGAGACAAACGTCCGTGAGCTGGGACAGGTGAAATGACTGCAATGAACCGGCGTGTCTACTGGCTGGTGCTGTTTGGTGCGCTCGGCTTGGGGCTGGCTGGTTTGCTGGTATTTGCTGGTGGCTTGCTGGTTGAGGTGATATCGTCCTCAGATGCAGCTCGTGCTGGTCTGTCACCTGCTGTCCAGCTGGCGCTGGCCGGATTGTGCCTGGCGTCGGTGATGTTCCTGTTTCTCTTCGGGCTAATCGCATGGCTGCTGGCGCGGCAGTCGCGTGAACAGGGTTCGGGCTATGGTGAAGCGTATCGGTTGATCGAGTCGCTGCGTTTCCGCGACGCAATACCGCTGTTAGAGCGCTCGATTAAAGAGGGCAAGGAAACAGCTGAAGTGCTGATGCTGCTTACTAGTGCCTACGCTTATACCGGCCAGCTTGCCAAGGCGCAGGCCGCTGCTGACCGATCAGTGCAGCTGTTTCCCAATGACCCCGATGCTTACATTACGCTGGCGAACACATATCGCTTGCAGGCAGCATATGCAGAAGCATCGGAGGCGCTGCGCAAAGCGGCTGAACTGGCGCCCAGTCAACCCGCTGTTTGGGCTGAACTCGGTTTTCTGCAGCGCTTTGCTGGCGATGACACCGCGGCGCTGGCGTCTTTTGAGCAGGCAGCTATGCACGCCATGCCGTCAATGTACGGCGTGCGAGTGTACTATCACCTGACCCAGCTCTACCAAGCGCGCGGGGATGCCGCGGGAGCGGTGCGCACCAACGCCAAAATGATGAGCGCGCGCGATGGATTGGCCGCCTGGAAACCAGCCTTAGCTGCGTTGGATGGCACAGCTTACGGTCAGGCGCTGCGCTACGAAATCCTGGCGATCGAGCAAGCCCTGGCCGATGCTGACGCGGGAAACCTGGGGTAATCGGTGTCTCGTATCGCGGCACACATGCTGGCGCAGTTTCGCGCCTGGGAGCGGCCTGCACAGCTTGCGCTGATCATCGCCTTAGTGCTTATGGTGGTGGTGCTGGCGCTGGGCCGGATTGGGCCGGAAGAGGTGCGCGAACCCGCCCTGATCGGGCTGTTTGGGCTGCTGATCGCGGTTCAGGTCATTGTGCTGTGGGCCAAGCGAGGCCTGGTTAAGCCGTATACCGCCGCTCAGCGGCACTATCTGGCGGGTAACTTTGAGGCGGCCAGCGCCATTCTTGAACAGCTGCGTCAGGCCGGCAAAGCCGATTTCCGCGCTCTTACACTGCTCGGCAACACCTACCGTCAGCAGGGCGCGCTGGCGGAAAGCGCAGCTGCGCTGCGCGAAGCCCTGGCGCTGCAGCCAAATCACCATTTTCCCCTGTATGGTTTTGGGCGTACACTGCTTGTAATGGGGCGTTTCGCTGAGGCCGCGCGCGCTTTTGAAGATGCGCTTGAGGCTGGCGGGTCGCCCATCGGCCGGCTGGATGCCGCCGAAGCCTGTTTTCGCATGGGAGCTGAAGAGGCGGCGCGCAGCTATCTGGCTGGAGTAGAGATAACTGATGAGCCGCATCGCCGGCTGATGCAGGTCTATCTGCTGCACCAGCTGGGTATGAGCGAGCCGCCTGATGCGCCGCTCATACAGGCTGGCATCCTATACTGGGAAGCAAGCGCGGCCCGTTTCGCTGGTACACCGTATGGCGATATTCTGGCTGCCGATATCCGTTGGCTGCAGGCACGCCTAAAGGAGATGTAGCGCATGTCGGTTTTCTTGGGACGTGATGGCAATATTTCGATCTTTCGCGTAGCGCTGTTGGTTGCCCTTTTGGGCATCCTTTTTATCGGCGGAGCGCTGCTGTCATTCTTCATTGACCAGACCAGCCGCCAGTCGCCGCTGAACATTGAGCCTTATCCTGGCGCTGAACCGATGGGCGAAATCCCAAATGGCCCGACAGCGCGCAGTCTGATCTTTCGCGTGCGCGATGCCTCGCCAGAGCAGGTGGCAGAATACTATCAGCAGAAGCTGACAGAGTTCAGCGGCGCTGATGACCTGGAGTGCTCACGCATCCCGCGCGTAGGCGTCTATCCGGAGGCAGAAGGGCGCAATGACGTCGTCCCCTACCAGTTTATCTGCCATTTCGATCGCTCAGGATTTCGCGCAACACAGTACACCAAAGTCAAGATTCAACCGGGCATTTTCAGCGCAGTACCGGCGGAAAACACATTGGGTTACACGATGATCGAGCATGAGCAGCGTTGGCAGCCCTGAGCAGCCTGTCTCCCATTTGTGGCTGCTGGCGCTAGCGTTCGGCGTGTGCGGCCTGGTATGTGCAGCCACAGTGGGACTTCAGGCTGCCGCAACCCTGATGGCCATCGTTTTTCCGCCAGAGCCGCCAGTGCCTGAAGGCGCCATGCTGGTGGCCCACACTAATGCTGCGCACGGCGTAGATACCTGGCGATACCGGATAAACCTGCCGCCCTGTGACATAGTCGCTTTCTTTGAGGAGAGAGGCGGCAGGTGTGTTGTAAGGGACGGTTGGTGTGGGGGGGCAGACCCAGGTCTTGTGAACATAAGTGTTGCGCAGTGCAGCGGTGATATCGCGTTCTCAGTTTTTGCGCAGCGCTGGCAGGCGCGAATCTCGATAGGTTCGGATCAGAACGTAACAGGCCTTACGCTGTCGCGCGAAATATCGTGGATGGGGGCACTGCCGCCTGGGACGATGCCGCCTCTCTAATATTGCCACTACCGGAATTATTCAGCCTGGGCAATAATTGCGATCCTCAACGATGCAGCAGTGCAGCGGCAGTGAAACGTGTGCAGGAGGTGGTAACGTGGTGTCGAGACGTGTGCTCACACCGCGGTTCATTGCCAAGCTGATGGGTGATGGTAGCTGAATTATTTACCCCGACCATTCAACCCGTCAGATGGACAGTGGAGATCGTAGTATGTTCAAGGCAGTGAACCCGAAAGTTGATATCCAGAAGCTGGAGCGCGATCAGCTCAGTTTCTGGCGCTTGAACCGCATCTTTGAACGCACGATGGAAGAGCGCAAAGGCGGGCCGAGGTATGTGTTCTACGAAGGGCCGCCCACGGCCAACGGGCGCCCTGGCAGCCATCACGTGTTGGCCCGGTCGTTCAAGGATATGTTCCCACGCTACAAGACTATGCAGGGCTTTTACTCCCTGCGCCGCAGCGGGTGGGACACCCATGGCCTGCCAGTGGAGATTGAGGTCGAGAAAGAACTTGGCATCACCCACAAGCATGAGATCGAATCCTACGGCATTGCTGCCTTCAACGAGAAATGCAAGGCCAGCGTGCTGCGCTACATCGCTGACTGGGAGAAGCTCACCGAGCGCATGGCTTACTGGGCGGACCTAGACAACGCCTATGTCACGTTTACCAACGACTATATCCAGAGTGTGTGGTGGATTCTCAAGCAGCTCTGGAACAAAGGGCTGATCTACAAAGGGCTGAAGGTCGTGCCGTACTGCGCGCGCTGCGGCACGCCTTTGAGCACGCACGAGGTTTCGCTGGGCTACGAGATGGTCAAGGACCCCAGTGTGTACGTGCGCTTCCCACTACGCGACCGACCGGGCGTATATTTTCTCGCCTGGACAACCACGCCCTGGACGCTGCCAGGGAACGCAGCGCTGGCCGTTGCCGAGAACCTCGACTATGTCCAGGTCGAAGGCCCTGTGTTCCACGGGGAAGGCGTGGAGAACTTGATTCTGGCTGAGGAGCTGGTCGGGCGGGTCCTGATCAACGCTGACCAGTACCGCGTGGTCAAACGCTTCAAGGGCAAAGAGTTGGTTGGGGAACACTACCGCCCGCTCTACACTTTCTTGCCAGTGGATCGCGATTACGCCTACGTGGTTTCGGCCAGCTTTGTCAGCACGGAGGATGGCACAGGCATTGTCCATATCGCGCCGGCGTACGGCGCCGAAGATATGGAGGTGGGCAAAGCGCACGATCTGCCGGTGCTGCAGACAGTCGCGCCGGATGGCACGTTTGTTGAGGCTGTGACCGAATTCCGCGGTATGTGGGTGAAAGACGCGGATGCTGAAATCCGGCGCGACCTGCAGCAGCGCGGCCTGCTATATAAGGCCGAGCTGTACGAGCACAACTATCCATTCTGCTGGCGCTGCGGCACGCCGCTTCTGTATTATGCGCGCGACAGCTGGTTCATCCGCACGACGCAGTACCGCGACAAGCTGGTGGCGCTGAACAAGACGATTAACTGGGTGCCGGAGCACATCCGCGACGGGCGTTTCGGCAACTGGTTGGAGGATGTGAAGGACTGGTCGCTGGGGCGCGAGCGTTTCTGGGGCACGCCGCTGCCGGTGTGGGTAGATGACCAGACAGGCGACATGTTGTGCGTAGGCGGCGTTGATGAGCTGAGCCAGCTTGCCGGACGTGACCTGACAGGCCTGGACCTGCACCGGCCGTTTGTGGACGAAATCACGTTTCCTAACCCGAGCGGCAGGGGCGGCATCATGCGCCGCGTGCCGGAATTGATTGACGTGTGGTTCGACAGCGGCGCGATGCCGGTGGCGCAGTGGGGCTATCCTTACGCCAACCAGGCGCTGTTCGAGGAACAGTTCCCAGCAGATTACATCTGCGAAGCGGTGGATCAAACCCGCGGCTGGTTCTACAGCCTGCACGCCATCAGCACGTTGTTGTTCGAGCAGGTGTGCTTCAAGAATGTGATCTGCTTGGGGCACATACTTGACGCCGATGGGCAGAAGATGTCCAAGAGCAAGGGCAACATCGTGGACCCGTGGTCTGTGCTCGACACACACGGCGCCGATGCCTTTCGCTGGTATCTTTACACTTCTGGCCCGCCAGGCGAGCCGCGCCGTTTTTCCGCTGATCTGGTTGGCGAGGTGGTCAAGAAGTTCTGGTCCACGCTGTGGAACACCTACAGCTTTTTCGTCACCTACGCCAACCTGGACAACTGGACGCCGGCCAGCCCGCAGCCGCCTGTCGCTGAGCGCGACCCGCTCGACCGCTGGGTGCTGGCTGAGCTGCACCGGCTGGTGCGCGACGTCACCGAGGCATACGAGCATTACGATGTGCCAAACGCCACGCGCCCAGTGCAGGTGTTTGTTGAAGCCTTGAGCAACTGGTATGTGCGCCTCAGCCGCCGCCGTTTCTGGAAGAGCGAAAATGACGCTGACAAACTGGCTGCCTATGCCACGCTCTATGAGTGTCTGGTTACAGTGTCGAAGCTGATTGCGCCTGCGATGCCGTTCTTGAGCGAGGCGCTGTATCGCAATCTGGTGTCCGAAGTTGACCGAGACGCGCCGATCAGTGTGCACCTGGCCCGCTGGCCCGCGCACAACCCTGAACTAATTGATGAGAAAACGCTCGCCGAGATGGCTTTGGTGCAGCGGTTGGTCAGCCTGGGGCTGGCGGCTCGTATGACCGTCAAACAGCGCGTGCGCCAGCCGCTGCCGCGGGCAGAATTTGCCACGCGGGACGCTGCTGAAACGGCGGTTGTGGAACGTCTCGCGGAACTCATCCAGAGCGAACTGAACGTCAAATCAGTGGGTGTGATACGCGCCGACGACGCGCGCAGCCTGGTGAAAGTTGTGTACAGCCTTAATCCACTACCGCAGCTCCTTGGGAAGAAGTATGGCAAGGACTTCCGGCGGCTGCAGAGCGCGCTGCGCGACGGCGACCAAGCCTCTATCAAGCCCATAGCAGAGGCGCTGCTGCGCGGTGAAAACGCAGTGGTGACGCTGGACGGTGACACTTTTGAAGTGACACCCACTGAGGTTGAGGTCAAGACGCTGCGCGAAGTGACCGAAGGCTACGCGGTGGCTGAGGAGGCAGGATATGTGGCCGTGCTGGACACACGGCTGACGCCCGACCTCATCAACGAGGGTCTGGCCCGCGAGGTCGTCCGCCGGGTGCAGACGATGCGCCGTGACGCCGACTTCAACATCAATGACACCATTGCCATTAATTACGTGGCGAGTGAGCGTCTGGCTGCGGCTGTCGAGCAGTATGCTGATTATATCTGTGCCGAGACGCTCAGTGAGGCGCTGGTCCGGAATGCGCCAGGCGATGGTTTCTACACCGAGGAATTCGACATTGACGGTGAGAAGCTGGCGCTGGGCATCAAGCGGACTGGGCGTTAACTGGTTAAATTCGACAAATTCGCATTTGAGGCAGGCGTTGCGCAGACAGCCTGCCTCTTTTCTTGTCACAGGCTTCTGATCGCTTTTGGTGAGAAATCACTAAATAAACGGGCAGCTGTTGTGGTAAAGCGCTATAGTGTTGCCAAATTGGCCTGCCTACACTCAAGAGGTGTTGTGGGATGCTGCCAATGGCCGATAAGAACACAGTCACGATTCAGGCGCTGCTGCAGTTCGCGCTGCCGCTGGGAACAGCGCTGCTGGCAGGGCCTGTTGACACAACAATCAACTGGGCAGTGACAGTGCGCGCACAGCCGCCGGCTTTCCCGGAAATATATGGCGGAGAGCTGGTCTTGCTATCAATGGATTTACTGCGCGCTTACAACACCCGGCTGACGCTGGAAGAGGTTGTCAACAGCCTGGCTGACGTTGGCGTGCAGGCGGTTGCAGTGCGCGGTGAGGTTTCAGAGGACGTAATCGGCGCTGCGGCTGAGCGCGGTCTGAGCCTGCTGATGCTGCCGGAGCAGAGCAATCTGACGAGCGTCGAGCGGGCTGTAAACACGCTCATCGTGAACCAGGCGGCGCAGCTCACCCAGCGCGCCATAGAGATTCAGCGCCAGCTCACGCGTCTGGCAGCGGAGAACCGCGATCTAAACAGCCTGCTTCAGTTGATGGCGCGGGCAACTGCCAGACCCATTGTTGTTCACGATGACACTGGTGTGTTGATCGCGCAGGTTCACGCCGGCGTCAGCCGGCGCGGATCAGGGAGCCGCGCGCTGGTACAGGGGATGCCCTACGCCGCTTTTCAGAACTGGCTGAGCCACGATCCGCCAACTACCGAAGGAATGATCGTCGCCAGCCCTCTGGGCTACACGACCGTGCTCAAGGTTGAGAAACGGGTGGCAGGTTACCTGTCATTGGTAGCTGACGCCAACGATGGGCCGCTTGAGGATTTTGACCGTCTGGTGCTGACGTATGGCGCGGATGTTTGCGCGATTGAAATGGCCAAGAGCCGCGCGATTGCCTTCGCGGTTGAACAAACGCGCGGCGACTGGGTGCAGATGTGGCTGAGCAGCACGCCTGCAGACGATGATCTGATGTCGGCGCGCGCCCAGCAGGCTGGCTTCAACGTTGATGCGCTGTGTGTGGTTGCAGTTTTTCGCGCAGTGACGGCTATGGGGACTAGTTTGCCCCTGGAGTCACTGGTGCCGCTGGTACGCGATGACCTGGCGCGCCGGCATTTGAACGGCGCAGTGGGGCAGTACGTAGACGTGATCGTGGCGCTTTACCCGCTGGAGAGCGCGGGGCAGCTTGGCAGAGTGCGGCGCATTATCGAAGAGGTGCGCGCGCAGCTTTCGAGCCGTTCGCCCAGCGGGCTGGTGGCAGCGGGAATCAGCCGGCCTGCGTCCGGCCTGGCGGCCCTGCGCGAGGCTTATCGCGAGGCGAAGGATGCGATGAGCATCGCCAATGAACTGGGCGACCTCGAACAGGCAACGTTCTACGGGGACCTCAAGCTGTACCAACTGCTGCTGGCGCTGAAGGAACGCAATCTTGATCATCTGCGCCGGTTCTACATGACGACGCTCGGCCCGCTGGTGGAATACGACGAGCGCAAGCAGGCTGATCTGATCCGCACGTTGAACGGTTTCTTTCAGGCGAATGGCAACCTGGCCAAAGCCGCACAGGACCTTGACGTACACCGCAACACGCTTGTGTACCGTCTGGAGCGCATCAATGAGCTGACCGAGCTGGACCTGGATGACCCGGACAACAGGCTTATCCTGCATCTGGCGCTGAAAGTGCAGCGTGTACTAGCAACACTCTCTGGCAAGAGCGCGGGGCGCGCTTCGTGAACTTCCTGGAGCGATCAGTGACCGCTCCAGGATGCTGCTGAAACAGACGATGTAGTCCCTTAGGCGATAGTTGGCTCATCTGGAACAACCAGCGCCAGGATAAGGTAAAGCAGCAGTCCTGGGCCGCCGAACAGCGCTAAGGCGATGAACGCGATGCGAATCAGCGTAGAGTCGATACCCAGATAGGCCCCCAGCCCGCCACAGACACCCGTAAGCTGGCGATCAGTGCGTGAGCGGTATAGGCGTTTGGTCTCAGACCCAGACATTCTGGTTTCCCTTCAGTGCAGTGGTTTCAAAATCCCTGTAATGCATATACGCAGACAAACCGCCAGAGGTTACGCATTACGCCTCTGGCGGTTTGTTGGAAACGCGGGCGTGCGCTTTAATGGCGCGGCGACGACAGTTTGATAAAGTGATCCTGCGGGCGGTGAAGCAGGTTGTACAGGTGCTGAACTGCCTCCGGTTGGTTGTTATTCTCAAGCGTAGTGATGTAGATGCTGAGCAGTTCGCGCACGTTCTCAACGTCGTTTTCGTTTAGCGAGAACAGCTCGACGATCGAGCCGCTGGCGATACGCCGGCGGATGGCTTCGACAGTCAGGTTCATTTCTGGCTGGATGCGCTGGTAGATCACACCGCCAGTCATGCCAGCGCAGATCCATGGGCCGGGGTCGCCTAGGACGAGCGCGCGGCCCGCCGTCATGTATTCGAAAGCGTAGCCTTTGAGGTTGGCGCGCGCGCCGATACCGCCGAGATTGTCCTGGATTGGCTCGGTGACCTCGCCGCCGAAGATAACGTCGGCACCGCTGAGCCGAATACAGGCGCGGGTGTCTGCGTTGCCCTGGACAATGAACAAGCCGCCCTGAGCGCCATAGGCAAAACTCTTGCCTACCGAACCGTCCAAGCGCTTGCCATCGTGATTAAGGCCTTTGAGGATGCTCACCGTGCCGCCGCGCGCGCACTTCGCGACACCGTCCTGCGCGCCGCCTTCGACGACAATGTGGACTGGATCGTCCAGAAATGCTCCCAGACCATTACCCGGAATGGCAGAGTTGCTAAATGTGAGATGAACAGCCTCAATGTTGTCGCAGTTGGGGAAATCGTGCCGTTTAAGCGCGCCGCATAGGTGGGTGCCCAGCGCCCGGTCAGTCGCCATTACACGCTCGTCGTCGTAGGTCATCTCGGTATCCCCATCGCGGGCTGCGTCGGCGATTGCGGCTGTAATCTGCTTGCTGAGGGTGTTGCGCGGGCGCGTCAGATAGCGGCCGACACCAGGCTGAAGCTTGCTTTTCTGCAGCGGTGGCACGCGGCGGGTCAGCGGATCTAAATCCACCCGGTCGTGCATAGCATACTGTTCCAGCAGGTCCGCGCGCCCGACCAAGTCTTGCGTGCGCGCGAACCCCAGCTTAGCGGTCCACTTGCGGATGTCCTCCTGCAGCATGGTGAAGACTTTGCAGATGCCCTCCACTGAGGCGTCATAGTCGCGCGGTTCGAACGATTTGAGGCCCTTTAGCGCCGCTTCTTCACGGGTCTTGATATGCGTGGTAATGCCAACGTGACAGGTTCCCTCGTGGCACTTGCGGCAGATCGTGCAGCCGACAGCGACCATAGCCATTGTGCCGAAGCCCACGCGATTCGCGCCTAGACACAGCATCTTGACGACGTCGCGCCCGCTTTTCATGCCTCCATCGCACCACAACTCGACTTTTTCACGGAGGCCGCTTTCAATGAGCTGGCGGTGCGACAACCACAAACCAATCTCCGCCGGAAGGCCAACATAGCGCAGAGCATGCGCCCGTGCCGCGCCCGTTCCACCTTCGTAGCCGGTCAGGTTAATGATGTCGGCGCCGGCTTTGGCTACTCCAACGGCGATGATGCCCACGCCGGGAACGACCGGGATTTTCACAGAGACGCGGGCGTTGGGGTTGGCGGTCTTAAGCTCTTCAATGAGCTGCGCTAGGTCTTCGATTGAGTAGAGGTCGTGGTTGTTGCTCGGCGAGATCAAGTCTACGCCGGGTGTGGTGTTGCGGGCTGCTGCGACCTGCTCCGAGACTTTGTAGCCGGGTAGGTGGCCGCCTTCGCCGGGCTTGGCGCCCTGTCCGATCTTGATCTCAATCAGATTGCACGAGTTGAGGAACCCGATGTTGACGCCAAAGCGCGCCGACGCCACCTGCTGACCGCGGTGATGTGGGTACTTGCCCAGCATTTCTGGCAGCTCACCGCCTTCGCCGTTTACACAAAGGATATTGAGACGATAGGCAGCTTCAGCGTAGGCGCGATAGGCCAGCTCGCCCTGTGAGCCAAAGGACATCGCGCCAATCAATACGGGCATGGCATGCCCTTTGTAGGATGTGTCCACCTGTGCCGGGTCTATCTCATCAACGCCTTCGGTTTTCAGCCGCAGCAGATGGCGCAGGGCTATAGGTATGGTGTCTTCCAGGTTCAGCAGGGTCTCGGTATATTCCTCAAGCGTCAGTTCACCGTGAGCTACGGCCTCCACTTTCTTCCACATCTTGGGGTAAAAACGGTCGGGGTTTGCCAGCTTTCCAGCCTGTTCACCGCGAAACTCCGCAGCGCGCTCCTCGGCGTCCTTCTTGAGCGCCCCCCACGTCAGGCCGCGCGCTTCCGAGCCAAAGTAGTTGGGCGTTTCGAAATAAGATGCCACGCCGGATGCCAGGCCGACGGAGCTGAACGAGTGCCCATAGCCGCGCAGTTCGTGACAGCCGATTGTCGAAGTCACTTTCTGCAGGCCGGCAGTGAGAATGCGCACTGTTCGGCTCAGGTTCTCGACGATTTCAGTATTCGACAGCGGTTCCTTAGCTGCCCGCGGCGCGGCTTTGACGGCGACAGCGTAAATGGCATAAGGCACAACCGCGTTTGCCCCAAGGCTGATGCACAACGCCAAGTCGTGCAGATTGCGGAGCGCGCCGGAACGCACCACGATACCGGTCTGCCGCCGCAGGTTGGGCGTGTGTTCCGCCAACCGAAGGGCGCGATCCACAGCAGAAGTCACCAGCAGCGGATCCAGCCACAGGCGGCGGCCATCATAGACATCAGTGTCGTCCAGAATGATGCATTCAGCGCCATCGCGCACTGCGGACAGGGCGGCAGCCTGGATGCGATTGACAGCGTCCTCAAACGACTCATCTGGCTCTGCACACATCTGGAAGATCGCCAGGCGGTCGCCAAACGTCTCAACAAGTTCTTCCAGGGTGAGCGTGCCGTGCTGGCCGGCAACCACCTGCATGTCTTCGACCGTGCCCAGGTCGGGATGACCGCCAAGCAGGAGCGGTGTCTCCAGTTGAACGAGGATGCGGTTGGGATCTGCTGCTGCGCCAATGGCAGGCCTAGCGCCCACCAGCACCTGTGTAGAAAACTGGGCGCGCTCACGCTCGCGATCAATCGAAGGGTTGGTTACCACAGCAACTGTTTCTTTGAAGTAATCGGCGATGTTGACGCGCGTCAGGCTTATGGCAGCCAGCGGCCCATCCCAACCCAGCGAGCCGATCTGCTCCTTTTTCTCGTCAATCATGCTCTCTACCAGGCTGACGTGATAGCGTTCCCAGCCCAGCGCGCCCATTGTGGTGGTGTTGACGACGGGCGGCTGCACCTGCCAGGGGGCCGGGTGCGGCGCTGCGGGCGCTGTCGTGGAATGGCGCGGCCGTGGCTCAGCTTCGGCCAGCGCCACTGGCAGGGTTTCGCGGGCCATTTCTAAGTCGGCGCGGCTGGTGAAGTCCACAGGGAAGGGCTGCAGACGACCGCTGCTGGCGGGAGCAGGGGGGGGCGCATTCAGCGAGAGGATTCCACCGGTGATGTCGTCGGCGAAATGGATGCCGCGCTCACGGTAGCGGTTGAGCACATGGCGCTGAATAGCTGGGTAATCCAGCACGCGGATTGCCCGGCCTGGCTCGATAATCAGCGCGATTTTCTCACCAGGCGCCAGCGGTTTAGGGTCGGACGACATTGTATCCAGCGGGTACACGCCGCGCTCTGAGCTGACGAAGTACTCTTTCTCGGTGTCGCCAAACCACAGCGGACGAAGCCCCAGCGCGTCTACGCTGAACACACAGAGATCGCCCAAGCGGGCGACAACTGCTGCCGGCCCCTGAGCAAAGGGGCCGAACGTCCGCCGCAGGTGCTCGTACATGCGGTGAATCTCCGGCGCGTTCTCGACTAAGTCGTGCCGGTAGGGCGGGAAAACAAGCTCCATGGCCTCGATCAGGTCAAGATCGAAACGGCGGCACAGGGCCTCGACAACCCGATCCACATCCTGCGAGTCCGAGTTAGCCGGATCAAGGTTTATGCCGAGCATGGCAGCTTCGAGGCGGAAGCGCGAGATCGTGTTGAACTCGCCGTTGTGGCCAATGACGTTGAAGGGCTGAACGCGCTCGAAAATCGGATTGGTGTTGGTGCTGTAGCGGGCGTGGCCCAGCGTCACTGTTGATGCGTACTCGGGATCGCGCAGTTCGGGATAGTAGCGCCGCAGTATTTCGACAGTGCCCTGAACCTTGTAGACAACGCTGTGCGCCGAGAACGACGGGAAATGAACGCCAAGCTCGCGCTCCAAGCGAACGCGCAGCTCAAAGAGCGTGCGGTCAAGCGCGCTGGGAGCTACCTGGCCGCTCATACCAGCAATTTGCCAGAACACTGGCTCGTTTTTTTCTGCGCTGCGTCCCAGCATGTGTGAGTCAACGCTGCCGGCCTGCTCCAGCAGGACTTCCAGGCCTGCCTCGGAGATTTGCCGATAGATATAATCCACGAGATGGCTGGCGCGGTTGCGCGCATGCACCGGGATCATGAGATGCGCTACCCAGAAGCTGCGGCTGGCCGCCAGTGACGAGCGCAGCCCGGCAGCAGCCAACTTTTTCATCCAGAGCTGGCGCGGGATGTCGGTGAGGATGCCGACGCCGTCGCCTTCACCATCTATGTAACCGGTGCGATGGCCCATGCGCGCCAGAGCCTCGATGGTGCGTTTGACGTTGCCGTGAGTTGCTTCGCCGCCTTTGCGCACGGCGCAAATCAGCGCGCAGGCATCCCGCTCGTTGGTGTCAATCCAATGCAGATCAGGCTGGGGAACGTCGTCGGTGTACGGCTGCTGGAAGTCTAACATGGCGTTCCTCCCGATGCTCACGCGGACGATATCTTGCGAGGAGCAAGTATCTCATGCTCGTTCGCAACAATCTGCAAGAGATTTGTTCGCCTGTTATGATGCAAGCTGCATAACCAATTTGTAGTTCAGGTGCGACAAAGAAGCCCAAAAACGCCCATGAGCTGATACGGACATGGGCAAAATGTACAATTCAAATCGCTTTGCTTTTGTAATGACGCTGTTATTGAGTCAATTGAGGGTTAACAGCCGGCGAATTGTGAGCGCGAGATGAAGCGCCAGCCGTGTTTCGGGCCGGTTGAGATCGATCTCAGCGATCTCGTTGATGCGATTCATGCGGTACAGCAGTGTATTGCGATGCACGATGAGCATCTCTGCTGTCTGGCTCAGGTTGCCGTGGCAGGCAAAGAACGCTTCCAGTGTCTTGACCAGATCGGCATGCTGGCGCAGGTCATACTCCAGAAGTGCGCCCAAAGTCTTGTCGCAGAACGCCAGCAGTTTTTCGCGATCTGACAAGCTGAGGATCAGCTGATACACGCCGAGGTCGCCGATGTAAAGCGGCTGGTCGGTTTGCAGCCGGCGCGCCAGGTCGAGAGCTTGAACAGCGTCACGGTAGCTGGCGCGCCAGCCGGCGATGTCACGCGCCGGCTGACCCAAGCCGATGGCAACATGGGCCGATGGGTACTGGCGTTGAATCTCAGCGCTGATGGCACGCGCCAGTTTGAGGCTGGTGTCAATGGGCGCCTTTGCGTTGGTAGCATGGAAGATGAGCACCTCTTCCTCACGTTCGCGCTGCCACACGAGCGCATCAGCCCGCTGGCTGCTGACTACGGAGTTCACCAGCGTTTCCAAACGGCGCGTTGAAAAAGCAGTGTCACCCTGCCAGGCCATAACGATGGCGATGTGCACCTGTGACATGTCGTGCTCAAATCGTTCGCCCTGCCGGATGGCCTCCTGCTGGCTGACGTCCCCGATGAGCAGGCGGTCTAGGAAAGTGCCGCGCAGCCGTTTTTCGGTGTCGCTGACGGCCTTGGCCTTGGCCATCTCCAGCGCGCAGGCGGCTGCGCCGTGTTCAGCAACCAGCGTATCTACGTCGTCCAGCTCGTTGTCCCAGCCGATAATGGACAGGTAGCCGCGGCCGATGTCTTTAGTGACGATGGGGGCAACCAGACGCGCGATGCCCGGCGTTGGCAGCGACTGCATCAGCACCGGGTTGTCAATCTCAACGACACGGTGGCGGTCCTGCAGCTCGATTGGCAGGTTGTCGAGTTTGCGGAGAAACTGTTCGATGTCGTCCCACAGGGCCGCGAACTGCGGCTGCACTGAATTGTTGAGAATGCGCAGGCGTTTATCCTGCACAGCGATCGATTTGTTGGTCAGACGCGCCATCGCGTTGACTATCTCGGCCATCCCTTCGTTGCGTGAGGAAATTTGTGTGAGCTGACGGTAGATTTGGGTGCCGCGGCGTTCGATTTGCCCCTTGCGATCTACCAGTAGGCTGACTACAGCCTTTTCGACCAGGCGAATCCGGCTGCCGACCGGCAGCAGCAGGACAGGTATTCCATAAGCATTTGCCTCAGCCAGAGCAGCAGGCGAAGCCGCCTCGCACAGCACGACGGCTGCAGCGTGCATTTCGGAAGCCCAACGCACGACGTCGAGATCGCTGGTGACGCGCGCCTGTTTGTTGCTGGGCGCGGCGACCAGGATCATTTCACCCCGCTGAATGGTTTTGACGCTGGTGCTGTCTTCAGGGTAAATAACAGTAGTCCAGGTGACTGGCTGGTTGAGCATGCCATCACCGGCCACTACGCGCGTGCCAAGCGGAAGGGCGAGCTTGCGAACATCTTCAACTGTGACGCGTTCTGGCAGTTCGCTCATGGTCGTTATCGTTCAATGTGCACAAACTCAGCCGTTATGGAATAGCACATTTCGGCCCCACTGTCAAATGCGACCGGGCGCGCGGTGTTTACGTTTCGCCGACAAACGTGCCGTAGGCGATAACAGCCACCGTTACGAGCAGGGTCTCGAGCAGGAAGTTGTTCTGAGGCAAAACGTAGAACGCTAGAATGGCCAACACCAGCATCAGAATGCCGCCGATCCAGGTCACAGGGCTGACGCCCCAGCCCCTGACCGTTTGAAACAGGCCTGAGCCAAGCAGTACCAGCGCGCAGGCGGCTGGTATCAGCCAATTGGGCAGGTTTTCGATAGCGGTATCTGACGCCAGATAGACCATGGCAAAGATGAGAACAAGCAAACCCCAAGTCAGTCGTTCGACACGCGCCTCTCTGGGTCTTTTCGCACCTCTTCGGTCGAACATGTCACAGTCACGCTCTAGACACGGCGCTGTTATTTTAAATCATCTTAAATCATAGGTCGTTCAGGCCAATTGCACAACCGACACCCTCAGCTATAATGACCGACACACTACCGGCACACTGGCAGAAATGCGAGGGTAAGCGGCAGCAGATGTGGAGCAGGCGGTTTCCGGCATATGTGATGGTATTGGTTGCTGTGGCAGCCTCAGCCTGCGCCAGCGCAGCGAGTCCTATGCGCGATACCGGCCCCCGCCTCGTGCAAGACGTGACTCTACCGCCGCCAACGACACCCTGGCAGATCAGCACGCCGGTCGTGCCCGCCACAGCAACTCCTCTGATTGCCATTAGCCAACCTACTGAGGCGAGCACGCCGATCCAGGTCGTGACAATCGACTCCGGTTTTGTGCTCGTAACGCCAACGCCGCCACCCAGCAAAACACCGACCAGCACGCCAACGCATTCGCGCACGCCGACCAGCACACCTGCCTTCTACCCGCTGTTGATTCCGACCGTGAGTCTGCTGGTGCCCACAAGCGTGATTGCTACTAATCCTGCGCCTTTTGTGGTTTTTCCGCCTGTGAACCAGCCGTCGAGTTTCAGCCTGCCAGCCCTAACCTGCCCGACCAACTGGTTTTTCTCCAGCCCGCGACCACAGACTTGCCCGCTGAACCCGGCCCTCTTCAGCGCGGCCGCAGCGCTCCGCTTTGAACGCGGCTACATGATCTGGGTGCAGGAGCAGAACGCGGTATATGTGATGTACGACGATACAGCCCTGCCCGCATGGGAGGTCTTCCCGGATCGTTTCGAGGACGGCATGCCAGAGCGCGACGACTCTATCGAGTCGCCGCCGATGCTGTGGCAGCCTAAGCGCGGTTTCGGGCTGGTTTGGCGCACTTACGATCATGTGCGCCGGCGTCTCGGCTGGGCGCTGGCTGGAGACGAAGAAGGTTTCTCTACGCAGGTGCAGGTGGGCGCGGACGGCACAGTTTATGTAGCGGACTCTCATGGCGGCGTCTTCGCACTTGTGCCCGCTGGCGCAGACTGGCAGCGTTTTCGCGGCTGATGATCGGCGCCGCTCAGCTGCGCAAGCTTACCACACAAAAATTAACCAACGCCTGCTACAATGCTTTCCCGGTTTGACCGGGGCGAGGCCATAACAGAGTATGAGCAAGCGAATTGGGATTCTGACGGGCGGCGGCGACGCCCCTGGTTTGAATGCTGTGATACGCGCTGTAGTGCTCACGGCAACCAGGAAATACGGCTGGGATGTCGTGGGCATCCTGCAGGGTTTTGACGGCCTCTACGCCGGGCTGCCCACAATTCCTCTCACTGAAGCGCGTGTGGCTGACATTCTGCCGCGCGGTGGGACGATCTTGGGCGCAGCAAACCGGGGAAGCCCGTTTGCCCTGCGGGTTGAAAACCCAGATGGCACTGTCAGCCATATTGACGTGTCGCACGAGGCTTTGAGCCGTATTGCTGAACTAGGCCTGGATGCGCTGATTGTGGCGGGTGGCGACGGCACCATGGCCATTGCGCACAAACTCGTCCAGATGGGCGCTCCGATCGTTGGTGTGCCCAAGACTATAGATAACGACCTGAACGAGACAGATGTTACGTTTGGCTTCGATACAGCGATCTGGACAGCGACTGAGGCGCTGGACAAGCTGCAGACAACTGCGGAGAGCCACCACCGCGTGATGGTCCTGGAGGTGATGGGGCGCAACGCTGGCTGGATTGCGTTGGTGGCTGGCGTGGCTGGTGGAGCAGATGCGATCCTGATTCCGGAAATTCCGTTTGATATTGAGGTCGTGTGTGATCGTATACATCGCCTGCAGGTGTCTGGCCGGCACTACAGCCTTATAGTGGTGGCGGAAGGCGCCGCGCCCATCGGCGGCGAGCAGTTGTTCTACATTAAGGGAGACGGGCTGACCAGCGGTCGCCTGGGTGGCATGGGGCACTTTGTTGGCGCGCTGCTGGCTGAGCGAATTGGGGTGGAAGTGCGCGTAACTGTGTTGGGCCATGTACAGCGCGGCGGGCCGCCAACGCCGCGCGATCGCTGGCTGGCAACACGCTTTGGGTCGTCGGCTGTTCATCTCATTGCGCAGGAACGTTGGGGCTACATGGTCGCGCTGCAGGGCACGCAGATTGTAAATGTGCCTATTGAACAGGCTATCACCATGAAATTCGTTGACCCTCATGGCGAGATGGTGCAGATGGCGCGCGATCTGGGAATTGTGTTTGGTTAGGGACTGTGATGACGCGAGTTAATGCGAACGCTGACACTCAGCCGGTGCGCGCTGTTTCCAAGCGAGGCAGCAGGCCGTTCGGATGTTTGACGGCGGCTGTTCTGACACTAGCTGTGCCGGTTTTCCTGTGCGGGCTGGCTGCGGTGATCTATCTGCTGCTGCCGCCAGCGCCCACTACCGTTCTTGTTCTCGGCATTGACAGCCGCCCGGGCGAAGGCTGGCAGACACGCGCCGACAGCATTATGCTGGCCGGCATAGACCCGGCGCGTCTGCGCGTGAGCTTGCTGTCCATCCCGCGCGACCTATCGGTGGAAACGCCGGGATATGGCTGGCAGCGCATCAATGTGGCGCACGCCCTGGGCGAAATGGAGAGAGACGGCGGTGGGCCTGAGCTGTTAGCGAGCGCTGTGGGGCACAGCTTTGGCGTCAAGGTGGATCGCTTTGTCCGGCTGGATTTCGACGGATTCGTTAAGCTGATTAATGCCGTGGGTGGTGTCACAATTGACGTTGAACGCCGCATCGAGGATTTCAATTATCCGACAGAAGATTACGGGGTGCAAACGGTACGATTTGAACCGGGCGTTCAGCACATGGATGGCGACCGCGCGCTGAAGTATGCGCGCACGCGCTATGCCGATGACGACTACCGGCGGGCAGAGCGTCAGCAGCAGGTTTTGTCCGCTCTCCTAGGTAAGTTGGTCAACCCGGTCTACTGGGCGCCAGCGCTGGCAGCTATGGGCCAGGCCTTGGATACTAACCTTACGCTGTGGGACCTGGCCGTGCTGGCGCCAACAGTGCTGGTGAACCGTGGACAGTTTGATCGCCTGGTTATTGACCGGGATTACATCACGGCGAACGCGGCGGGCGCGGCCGTGCCCAATTACGCGAAACTCGAACCCTGGCTGCGCGAGCGCTTCAGGCGATAGCGTGTTTCTGGCGTGTTTACGGTTGGTTCAGGAGTGGTTTCTCGCGCAGCAGAGCGTCGTAGCTGCCTTTCCAGTATCCCTCGCGGCGGGTGAACTTATTGATCTTAATGTCGCTGACATAAGGCAGCAGGCGCGCAATTGCATGGGGCAAGTCGCCCCAGTTGTCCGCGAACACCAAGTCTTGCAGCTCGGCAGCCATCAAGCCGGCCCAGCGCCAGCGCTCGCGGAATTCCTCGGCTTTCATCCAGTAATCCCGTTTTTCCCACACCTGCGCAGACTGCTCGATACCGGCCTCGATGTCACGCAGGCAGAAAACCAGCAGCGCCACCATGTCCCGCGTGTCGTCATCTACAGTGCTTTTCTGGCTGAGCCGGCGCAGCGTTTCCGCAACAGTGCGCATAAGTTGGCTGCGTCGTTTCCCGGTGCTGTCAGTGTTGATAACGCGGCTCATCGTGTTTGCCTTCTAGATATGGTTAGTCAGGTATGTGCGGCCGGATACCCTTATAGATACGCATGCCGCTCAACGTTTTGAGGATCGTGTTCGCGTCGCGGCCAGTCTGCTCTGCCAGCTCACGCGGCGTCAGCGGGATGTTGCCGTTGGCCAGAAAAACCCGAAAGATGCTGTCTACCAGAGAAGTCTGCGGGCTGATAAAGTTCGGGTCAGTGGCGGCCAGCCGGATGGCTAGTGTTAGCTCGTCGAGCTGAAGCACTTCGCCCGTATCAGGGTCAACATAGTCTATTTTCCTGCGTTCAGTGGTCTGCGATAACGCATCGCGCTGTTCGGGAAGCAGATGGCTGAGCAAGTAGGTGTTCAGGTCTTCTTCGCTGCGCTCCCACCAGGAGTAATCTACGTAAAAACGGGTGTCGAGAGTGGGTTTAATGAGCACGCTCGGCTTGCCAGAAGCGGTCATCTGGGCGAACTCCTAACCATCGCTCAGTTTCCAGTAGTGGCCACCGACGTTCTGGAAGTCCGGATTGGCGACTAAGATCGCAAATATCGGCCCGGGTGGACAGCGCCTGACGACGTTTACAGCGCTGTAGATCGTCTTGGCGTGAACCGTGCCCTGCGGTGTCAGGCGGCCCAGGCCAGGGATGACAGCTCGCATGATGGCCGGAAGTGTGCGTTTCTGCTGCTGGGTTTGCGCGAACAGCTCGTCAACCGCTTCCAAGTCATCTGCGCCCAGGATCATCAGGTCATCATACTCAGCGCCAATAGAGCGCTTGGCGTTCTCAAAGCCAATCTGGTTCCCCTGCGCTGTCACCAGACGAATCCACTCAGTGCGTGGTCGGTGTGCTTTGAAATCAACAACGACCTCATCAGGCGCTTCACCGCGTCGCACAATTACGTAGGCACCCACCGGAAGCCGGTGCTTGCGGTAGAAGCGGCTTAGGCCGAAAACGTAGCGGTCCTTACGCACAACCCATCCAGCATACGCTTCGCCATCTTGACCATCCACAAGACGAACGTAGACGCGCGGAGTCTGGCGGGCGGAGGGAAAAACCTGACGGGCAGCGGCAGTCAGGGGTAGCGTGCCGGCGCGCCGATGGGGATAGATAAGCGCGATGACTGCTTCATCTGCCGGTGTCGGCGCGGCCGTAGAACCAGCTGGCGACAGTTCATCGTTGATTTCTGCTTCCAGCTCAAGCAGCTCTGGTGTCAGCAGAGCGCGATCGTAATCAATTGGGGTATAACGCAGGCGAGCAGGGGTGTTGAGCACTTCCTCGGGTTCTGCGCGCCGCAGGTGCCACAGCACAACACCGGTGGGGCCTACTTCGTCGAAGCGGTCGTCGCTGCGCATGGCGTGATTGAGCGAAAACTCCTGCAGAAGCGGGCTGCCGCTGCCCAGGCCGCCGATTTCGCGGAGAATATCGGCTGTTGACAAAGGGCCACCTCCGTTGATGTCGAGGATGGCCTCGGTCAGGTGAAGATGGCCAAGGTTGACTTCGACAAGAAGATCGCGCGGGAACCAAAGACCGGCTACCTGGACAAGGCTGTCAGTATCAGCGAGCGTCTGCTCAAGCGTGTAAACGATATCGTCTCCTGCAGCCTGCATAATTTCGTCGGCTGTGAGCTGGTCGGCCTGGAAATGCGCTGCCAGATCAGTGCCGTTCGCTTCGCTCAGCCGGTGGGGGGCTGACAGGCTGGCCGCGAACTCGCGCAGGCGGCCAGGCGGATTTCGGGAGGCGTCATCGAAGCGGACTGAGATAACTTCAAACGGCTCGTAGTCTGGGTTAACGCCAGGGCGAACCTGTACAACAGTGCCAGACGCGAAGTCAAGGGCGGGGAATACCAAGCGCTGCCCAACGGTGTAAGTCGCTGATGGATTGTAAGGCAGTGAGTCTTTGTAACGCTCGCGGATCGCATCAGCTTCGCGGCTCAGACGTTCTTCGACCAGCGCACGCGCTAAAGCTTGAGTGCTGAGAGGAACTTCTCTCTCGAGGAGCAAGCCGGCGATGAAATCAACGTCGCTCTTGGTAACTGTGAAAGCGCGCGCCCAGTGGCTTGCTGGCATCAAAACGGTTATGTCTCCAGACACAAGTTCAGGTAATGTCAGGTCGTGGGAACGTTCAATCGGATTGCGGTCCGGCCCGAAATTATACTCCATCTGTGGGAGTGATTGCAAGCGTTGGGTTGACCCGGGTGCATTCGGATTTGGGGGCAGGATCAGGCAGCGGCCCATCGTTGGTCAAAGTGTTCACCCATTGCCGCCGAACGCAAGACGATCATGCGGTTGACACCCGGT